>OCTA010002407.1_pt1 | contig 17051 bp, 10 predicted proteins | sample 1538991 | NCBI WGS metagenome assembly OCTA01 (sample SAMEA3539302, study PRJEB22396) | soil metagenome | biome: tundra; feature: field; material: soil | place: USA | collected 2010-05 | depth 0.15 m | reverse complement strand
CAATCAGACTTGGAAGTGGACTATCACTGTCAGGGGAGAGAGCATGGATCCCGACGCGATGCACCTCGTGGAAAGCTGGGTTTTCGAGCCAGCCTGCTCCAGCAGAGGAAGGTACAAGGAGGAGTGACCCCTCCGGCCGGCGCGATTTGATGCGAAGGGAGTCCTGGTAGATATGAGCCGACTCCATCGCGTCCAGAACATTGGTTCGCGATGCGCGATACTTCGCATCCAACACGGCAAAGCGAATGTCGCCGGCGCGTTCTACTTTAAGCACAAGATCTGGGACCCGCTCACTCGATATGGACCGCATCGTCCCCGTTGCACAATCGTAAGCCGGGAATTTCGGCTGAAGCAGCAGTTCCCCCCGGCGATCGCCAGCCGAACCCACCCACCGGTCCGGCTTTCTAGATCGATGCCACCCCCACGCGGGCATTGCGGCGGCAAGCAACTTCCCGACGCGCAGGAAACACCATCTCTCATAGATTTCCCACGACGGACTCACCCACAATCGCTCCGTGCTCGTGTCGAATTCCACGCCGTGGCGCAGCGCACGCCACCCGCAACTCCACGTCCGAGAATAGACCGGATCTGCAGCAATCGCGGTGAGGCCGGCGGCCGTGACATCCGCCCGCTGCACTTGCGCGAACGGATCGAGCCTCAAGACGATCTTCAACTGCACTGCCAAGCTCTCCAGGAATTGCTTGCGCTGCGGCCACCGTGTCGCAAGGGATGTTCGCGTCGCGCTTACATTCTCGCCTTCAACCAACCTTTGCAGGCGCTCGCCGAGTGCCCGGGTCCGCCGCAGCAGCGAAAGAATCAGAGCCAATGTCGTCCGGTTCGCTGCCGAGTCGACTGTCTCTTCCACTCGTGGAATATCCACCCTGTAATTTCGTGCCGAATCCGGCGACTCTTCCGCGCTGGGAGCAAACAAGCGAACAGCGGGGCTGCGAAGTAAGGCGGCGATCGTTTGCCGATCGGCCCTACGGGCCCGATGCAGCGGCACGGAATCGCGGTGCGATCGCAGAGTTCGCAGTGGGTACGCACGGACTGCGCCAAGAGCTCGCAGAACGTCCGGTCCATATCGCCGAAGACGCGAAAACGCTGCCCACGGATCCTCTTGGTCACCCAAGTCGCCGTTCGGGGGTGGTTGCAGGTTCGGAGCCGATCACCAGAAGTGGATCCTCCTGCCACAGCTCCATCCGCATGAAAACATCGCGCCCGAGCTTGTTCGCGTCAGGGGCTACGTCCAACAGAAACAGGACCGAGTTTGTATTGTCGGTCCGAACCATCTCGGCGGTCACTTCGCCGGCAAAGAATCCCGGCTCCCAAATCCAACAGGAAGGCTTGCTGGGATCGTTGGGGAGCGCTTCATCGTCCACGTGAAAGGACCAATCGCCGCACGGCTTCTGAAAAACATACCGCTTCGCTTCGGTGAAACCGAGGTTTCCCGCCGGTGCCGGGCGAAGCACGTTCCAATCGCTTGATGGATCGCTATCGCAGCGCCAGCGTACTTCAGGAGTAAGTGTCATCGCCAGAAACGAGCACTCCCAGTTGTCTCCAGGTCTCGGCGAAGCTCGGAGATTTTGGTTCGCGATACTTCCAGACCGGCAGTTGCAAGCTCCTCCTCACATACCCGCAGTGCCTCTCGCAAGCGAGCTGAATCTTCGCCCCGCAGCTTTGGCAGCACTTTGGCGTAAACCACGCTGTCGAGTGCGCCTTCAAATGACAACTCGCCTCCATCCGTCGCTGCGCGACTGAGAAAGTTTAGAACGTCGTCCACTACTCGCCATCCGAAATGTAGTCTCGCTGGAGAGAGCCCCTTCATGAGTGCAGTGAGGATATCGCGGGCTCGGCTTTCGTCAGCCAAGTCGATCTTTCTCTTCCCCCATCGCGGATAAGCATCGAGGTCAATTTCCCAAAACTCATGAACGAACGCCCGATCGAGCACTTTGTCGGAAAGGCCGTGCGTCGTCTCGTCCATATTGACCGTCCCAATCAGGACCAAATTGCGTGGATAACGGATTTCGCGCGGGATGCCGTCGAACATCTCACCCTCACTGTGAAGCTGCACTGCGCCCTCCGTTTCCATTGCCGACAGAAGCGGCGCCATGTACTGCTCCGGATGCGAAAGATTCATTTCATCGAGGACCACGACGTACGGGTGTCTCGGATCGGCATCCGCAGCCAAAAGGAATTCCAGGAATGGGGTTCGGGAGTACGATTCGGGGCGTAACGGATTCACAAACCCTAGCAGGGCCCCCGGATCATACCAGCCAGGCTGAACGGGCAGCGTGAGGATCTGCTTTTCCGAACTGCCCGGAGTCAGCGCCTTGGCGTACAATCGGGCCAGCTGAGTCTTTCCGGAACCGGAGATGCCCGTCAGAATTGCGAAGTGGCGGACGGGTGTGCCCACAAACCGAAATGTAGACGTTCGATCAAGGTTCTCTGAAAGTGGTTACCGGCCTGAACGGACTCAACAATCTCCGCCAGCTGGGGCAACGTGATCTCGTCAGTCAGAGCCGGATGCTCCGGCGTGTTGGCTTGCACGTCGGGTGGGATCGAGACCGGTGCGAGGGTCTCCGGCTGTACCAGAGGCGGATCAGGTGGAAGCGACTCCGGTTGCCAATGAATACGGGCTGCCCATCGACGTCCGAGTTCCGTCAACTCTTGCGTGGAACCCTCGGACTGAAGCACCCCCATTGATCGGAGCCAGCTGAGAATTCCCTGAGGTACGAAGTTCGCCGTCAAACCGGGATTGACGCCGCGGAGGAGCGCGACCAAGTCGGAGGCGGGTATCGGCCCCTTGTCGCGCAAAGCTACGATCACGTGATCTACGCCGAGGACGCGTGTCAAAAGCCAGTCGGCAAGATCGCTTGCATCTTGGGACTCGAGAACATTTTCGCCTCGCTCTGTAAGCACGTAGCGATCGCCATCCAGTCGGATAGCGCCAAACTCGCTTTTGTAAATGTTGATCATTACACCAAGCGTTGACGTTTTTAGGTCAGGCGCGGAACTCCTGAGGAAGTCTATGAGTTCGTCTCGGGTGACCCCGTCGCGAATGAATTCGAGGGCAGACAATAGACCGGGGAAAAGTCCCTTGATCGCAGTGAGCCCGCGCCGTCGCCGCGCTGCGGAGAGAGGCACGAGTTGGGTCTCGCCAGGCCCAGTTTCCGTCTCCGTACGTTCGGGAGGAGGCGGCTGCACAAAACGCTCGTATAGCAACCAGGGAAGCGCCATACGTTCGGCGAGCGCCACGGGATCGCTATCAGGGCGGCCAAGTAGAGAATCCAACCGATGCCGCACCCAGGCGTGACGACCGGCTGAATCGAGAGTACGATCGCCAGCCATTGCAGCAGTTAGCTTGGCCAGTGCGCCCACGCTCGCGACCGTTGTCATCGCGTCCGGATATAGAGCAGCGAGGACGCGGAAGATCTTGAGATGAGGTACGCTCCGAACGAATGGCTTGAGTTGCTTCGTCAAATCTGCGTAAAGCGTGGAGAGAAATCTGAGCCGTTCCTCCGTCGAAACCGGGAGTGGTGCCATCGACCTCGCCGCGAATCGCTGCCGAAAATCCGAGTCGTCCAATGCGCGATCGATTGCGATGTTACCCTGACCAATCGCCGCGACGTGGTTATCATCCCATAACTGTTTTTGAAACTCTCGAGTGCCGCGTTGAGTTTCGTTGCTGGATCGCACCCAGCGGATTGTCTCCGCAAGCTCGCGGATCCATTTTTGCCCTGTTTCGTCCCAGGTGCTGGACCCTCCGATCGCTTCCGCGGCCGTGCGGAGACCAGAGTCGCTTCCGAGATCGTAAGTGCTCATCACGCACAGTTGTAGCACGCAGCGCGAGAGTCGAGCCTTCAGCCGACTGGGTGGAATGGTCCGTCGCTTGGAAACTTGCCCATCGGCGGCCTGAGTGGTCGGTCTTGTGGATCCCGGGTTGCATTGCGGCGGCGGCGTACGAGGGAGAAGGGAGCAGATCCCCGCACGTACCCGACACGTAGGGCCCGAGGTGCGAGTCGGACGCCAATACGGAAAAAACTCTCCAATTCGAAAATCCCTGAACCGAGACGGACGGTGGTGTTAACCGGGCTTTAGCGTTCTCCGGCACGGTGGAGAAGCCAGGCGCGAAGGGGAGAAAATGGCGTCACCCCGGCGGCCAGTCGTTTTCTCGGCAGCTCGACGCGGAGAGTAGGCTGACCTCGAGATGGTTTGCTTTCTTTGGGATAAGGCGCAAGACGTGCGCGGACGAAACGCGGGCGCTGGCGTTAACCAACAGGCCTAATGTTTTCGTCTGGAAGGAGTTTGGCTCCCCTTCATTGACGCTTTTAGAACTTTTTGCCGGGAGTCGGGGAGCGGGTTGGGGTGGGTGCTCGAGGATCTCGGTTCGCGTGGGCGCAGCCGAAACGGGAGCAACCTGCACCCTTGCACACGTGATAAGACTGCGTTCAGCTCTGGATCGTTCTGAGGTTTTACACCGTCACGCACCCCGCCGACCCCACTCGTCACCCTCATGTCCTCCGATCGCGATCTGGCAAGGACTCCTATCCATGCTATCCATCCGCAACTACACCGATCCCAAAAGACGAACGAGTTCATCCGCGGAGCCCGTCTCTGGCGGTCCATGACCGCCGGATAAGTTATTGAAACAGAACGGGCAAGTCGATACGGGCCGTCCAGGTCTGGTGTTTCTCCGTAGCGCGCTGCCACAATCGCTTTTTCGCGTGGCAACTCGAAGTTCAACGGAAACCGGTGCGGTCTTTGCCGGGCGGCGGAATGGAAAACCGATAGGAAGAACTGGACCGACGGGGACTTGGTCAACTTCAAATGAGGATCGAACTCATGACAATAACGCGGTTCTACGGGCTCGTAGCATTGGTGACATTCGCGGCGCCGCTGTGCGCTCTCCAGCAACCTGTCAAGACTCGTAGCGGTCTTGTTTCCGGCGTCCCGGGCAAGGACCCGGCTATCCTCGCCTTCAAGGGAATTCCGTTCGCAGCTCCGCCTGTGGGCGATCTGCGCTGGCGCGCCCCCGGGCCTGTCGCCGCCTGGGAGGGCGTGCGGCGCGCGGACCAGTTCGGCGCCAGTTGCGCTCAGATCATTTCGCCCAGACGTTTGGGCACGGAATCGATTACTAAACCCGGCGTCATCCAAAACACCGCCCCGCAGACCGACGAATTCGCCGCGCACAACGATGCCAGCGAGGATTGCCTCTACCTCAACGTCTGGACCTCCGCGAAATCGGCTTCCGAGAAGCGCCCCGTCTTCCTCTATATTTACGGCGGCGGCTTTGACCATGGCTCGGGGGATGTGCCGATCTACGACGGCGAGGGTCTCGCCAAGAAGGGCCTCGTGGTGGTGACGCTGAATTACCGCGTGGGGGTGATTGGTTTCTTCGTGCATCCCGAACTGAGCAAGGAGTCCGGTCACAATGCTTCGGGCAATTACGGGCTGCTGGATCAGATCGCCGGGCTTAAATGGATCCAGGACAATATCGCCGCATTCGGCGGCGATCCGAATCGCGTCACGATCGCAGGGCAGTCGGCCGGCGGGATGTCGGTGCATGACTTGATCGCATCGCCGCTGGCGCGCGGGTTGTTCCACCGCGCCATCGTCGAGAGCGGCGGCTCCACGGTGGGACGGGCAGGCATTACGATCAACGCTCCCGCCTTGGCGGACGCGGAAGCGGCCGGGCAGCACTTTGCCGAAGCCAAGGGAGCCAAATCCATCGCCGAGTTGCGCGCCATGAGCTGGCAGAAGCTTACCGAACCCGTGGCCGGGGCAGCGGGCGGCGGCAGGGCCGGGATGGCGGACGGCGGCCGAGGGTCGTCCGGAACCAGGTCGCCCATCGTCGATGGCTATGTCTTGCCTGCGGCGCCGAACGAAGTCGTCGCCCAGGGAAAGCAGAATGACGTCCCTATTCTCACCGGCATGAACCTCGGCGAACTTGGAGGTATCACGGAGTCTCAAGCGGCAGTGACCTTGGAGAGCTTCCGCAATCAGGCGCGCCAGCGCTATGGGGATGACGCGGACAAGTTCCTCGCCCTCTATCCCGTATCCAACGACCAGGAAGCCGCCGCCGCGCAGGCGCAGGCCAGCCGCGATCAATCGCTCGTCTCCCTGTATCTCTGGGCCAAAATGCGCTCCAAGACGGCCAAGACCGAAGCGTTTGAATACCTCTGGGACCACACTCTGCCCGGACCCGATGCCGCCCGCTTCGGCGCCTTCCACACTAGCGAAGTTCCCTACGTCCTGAACACGCTGTACGCGTCCCCACGTCCGTTCACCGATGTGGACCGGAAGATCGCCGGCATGATGTCTTCCTATTGGGCGAACTTCGCAGCCAACGGCAACCCCAATGGGAAGGGATTACCCTTGTGGCCAGCCTACAGCGGGAAAGCCGAGATTATGGAGTTGGGAGACAAGACCGGCCCCGTCCCGGCCGCTGACAGCGCAGCAAAGCTGGCGTTCTTCGAAGCGGTCTTGACCCGGCCTTAGGTGAGAACGATGAAGGTAATTCCAAGCGCCGTTCGTCCACGAGAAAGGAATCTGACTACTCCCGGAGGCGATGGGAATGGAGGATTTCAGGGAATCGTAGATAAAAATGCAAAGATCGGCGGAACGGGATTTGTAATCTCAGGATTCCGGATTCCAGAACGGGAATTTTGTTTTAGCAGCCAATTAAGGAGCGGACCCAAATGAAACCAATTCTTCAATGCTTTTTCGGGACGAGCCTGTCCGTGCCGCTGCTCAGCGGACCACAGCAGTGGGCAACTCGGCCGCGTAAGACCTTTCTCGACCTTCGGGACCTGACAGTTCTTTTTATCCTCTCCGCCGTGCTGCTTCTGCCGCAAATGGCAAGCGCCCAGGCGCTCAACGGAATGGTTGTCGGTAACGTCACGGATCCCAGCGGTCTGGCCGTACCGGGCGCTTCCGTCACTTTGACCAACATCACCACCACGCTGAGCCGCGATACCGTTACCGATGGCGTGGGCGGCTACAACTTCGCCGCTGTCCAGCCGGGAACGTACACCATTAAGATTACTCAGCAGGGGTTCGCTACGCTGCAGCAGACGAACATCAACGTGACTGCCGACTCGATCGTGCGCCAGGACGTCACTCTGAAGATGGGCGACGTGACCCAGTCGGTAGTGGTGTCAACCGAGGCGGCGCCGCTGGTAACCGACAGCGGTGAGGTGCGCAGCGAACTGGACAAGGCAACACTCGAGAACCTCTCCATACCCCCGGGCCGCAACTATCAGTACCTGCTTTCCACGGTGCCGGGAATGACGCCGATGACAAACCAGCACTCGGTGAGCAGCAATCCATCGCGAGCCCTGTATTTCGCGGTGAACGGCGGCGACCACTACCAGAACGACACCCGCGTCGACGGCGCATCCGTGAATAACCCGTGGCTGCCGGACATCGCGGCCCTGAACCCGACGCTTGAATCCATCGAGACGGTCCACGTCGTCACCAACAGTTTCGAAGCCGATACCGGATTCTCCGGCGGCGCCAACGTCGGCGTGCAGACCAAGAGCGGCACCAACTCGCCGCACGGCGCGCTTTTCGAAGGCTACACCGGCAACCGCCTCAAGGCCCGGCCTTTCTTCCTCCCCTGGAACCAGTCGAAGGGGAAATTGGTGAACAACGGCTTCGGCGCCGCCATCGGCTACAAGATCATCAAAGACAAGTTATTCTACTTTGTCAGCTTTGAAGGGACACGGGATCACGAGGCGTCGAACCTGCTGCAGACCGTGCCCGACGCTCTCACCAGAGCCGGAAACATGTCGGAGTCGGGCACTCCGATCTACGATCCGGCCACCGGCGCCGCCAGCGGGGCCGGCCGCACCGCGTTCCCCAATAACCAAATCCCTGTCTCGCGGATGGATCCGATCAGCCTCAAGTTAAACGCCATGATGCCCCTGCCGAATGTGCCCGGCGCCACCCTCACCAATAATTTCAACGGCAACGGCACGTTCGTCTTCGGCCGCCAACAGGCCGATGCCAAGCTCAACTGGAACCCCACCTCCAAATTGAGTGCATTCGGGCGCTTTAGTATCCTCGACTACAACACAATCGACCCCACGACGCTTGGCGCGATCGGCGGCCAAGACGTCAACACCTCCGGCGGGGCCCCCGGCAATGCTTTTGGCACGACTTACAGTCTGACCACCAGCTTCACCTACGTGCTCCGGCCCACCTTGATTATCGACGGCTATTACGCCTGGGAAAACGACAACACCGGGACGGAGCCTTTCCAGACGGGCCAGAACCTCGGCCTGCAGCTCGGGATTCCCGGCACCAACGGGCCCAACCGCTATCAGAGCGGTTGGCCCCAGTTCATCGTGTCGAATTACAGCACATTCGGGACCGTCGCCAGCTCGTGCTGCGGTCAACCTTACTACCGCGATAACCACCAGCATCAGGAAGTGGTCAACCTGAACTGGAGCAAAGGCCGCCACGACCTCCGCATGGGAACCGAGATCCACCAGCAGCACATCAACAACGTGCAGATCCTCGCAGCTATGGCCCAGGGAGCTTTCACCTTCGGGACTGGGCCGACGCAACTCAGCGGAGGGCCCGCGGGCAATCAGTTCAACAGTTGGGCGACTTTCCTGCTGGGCCTGGATACGGCCAGCGACGGGGTTTTCTTCAACAATCCGGCGTCGAACCCGTCCGACCAGCACTGGTGGAGCGGGTATATCCGGGACCGCTGGAATATCTCCAGCAAGCTGACGGCGTCTTTGGGACTGCGCTGGGATTACTATGATTTACCCAACACCCAGTTCCGTGGCGTCGGGGATTATGACATCGCTTCCAATCAGGTCGAAATCTGCGGCATGGGCGCTGTTCCCAAAAACTGCGGGGTTTCCATGCCCAAGGACTTGTTTTCGCCCCGTATCGGGCTGGCATATCGGCTGTCCAGCACCTTGGTTGTTCGAGGCGGATACGGCATCAACCGGATTCCGTTTTCGCTCGCCCGCGCGCTCAACGGCATCTATCCCAGTACTATCTCCGCTTCCTATCCCGCGGCGAACAGCTACAGTTGGTATGGCACCCTGGAGCAAGGGGTTCCCGCGATCCCGCTGCCAACCATCAGCAACGGCTATATGACCGCTCCCAACAATGTAGGCATGACGGTATTGCCGAAGAGCTTCCCGTGGCCCTACAGCCAAAACTGGAACGTGACGTTGCAGAAGGAACTGAAGTGGGGATTCACCGGCCAGGTGGGATACGTGGGTAACCGCACCGTCCGGGCAATGGGCAATGATGTCGGCTCCACTGTCAACGTGAATGCCGACCAGTTCATCAACACCGGCAACGCGGGCTTGCCGTTCTACCAGACCGAGGGCCGCACCGCGGCCGTGAGCGTATTCGAGCCACGCGGCACCATTGCCTATAACGCGATGCAGTCCACCTTGAACCGCCGCTTTAGGGCCGGGCTGCAAATCGCGACCTCCTGGACGTGGTCCAAGGCCGAGAGTCCCTACTACCCGGCCCCCGCCGCATTGCTCTACCAGTACCTGGATAGCCGGCCGGTCCAGAGCACCGACCGTACCCACACGCTCACCATCAACGGCAGCTGGGAACTTCCCTTCGGCCGTGGGAAGCAATGGCTTGGCGCCAGCAAGGTGGGTAACGCGGTCTTGGGCGGATGGACTCTCAACAGCCTGGCGGTCTTCTACACCGGCCTGCCGTTTTCCATTACCACCAGTTCCACTTCGCTCAACATGGTCGGCGCCACGCAGCTTCCCATACAACTCAAACAGCAGGTCGCCACGTACGGCAACATCGGCGGGGCCTATTTCGATCCCCAGGCTTTCGCCCCAGTCACCACGCCGAGCTTCGGCTCCGTGCAGCCCTACAGTCTCCGCGGGCCGGGCGAGGCGAACGTGGATGCGGGATTGAGCCGCGCGTGGCGGGTGAAGGAGCGCGTCGGCATTCAGTTCCGCGCGGAGTCATTCAACTTCACCAACACGCCGCACTTCGCCAATCCGGGCGGGGTTGTCAGCAACCTGGTGTTGAATCCCGACGGCAGCGTGAAGAACCTGGCCGGATTCGCGCAGGTGACCGCCGTGGCCAACACCGGCCGCGAGGCCATCAACGAAAGGCAGTTCCGATTCTCGATGCGCGTCAGCTTCTGAGGCCCCCTTGCGGAACCATGCTCCGGATCACGACAAATTCACTCATGACATCATCCTGCCGAAATATGGAGACGCTCTGCCCAAGTTAGCGTCGGGGCCGTAACGATTAGAACGGTTGATTTCGTCGCGAATCTTCCGGGAGGCGAACGCTGGCCGAAGGAGGTGACGCGGTGAGTACCGCGCGGGGTGCCCATCTGGCCGGCCACCGAACTGGCCCGTGTTCTGGACCGTGTGACCAGCCGGCCTACGTAAGAGCGTCGCCCTCGTTCGTGGACAACACGCTGTGGCCCGAATATCGCCAAATCTGCGGATCATCCGCAGGAGGCGCCGGAGCGACCTTGCAGGACAGTCCCTACCAGAAATACGTTGCCAGGATCTTGGGAGGACCAATCGCGCCATCCACGACGTCAACCGCGACGACCACCTGCAGGTTCACATCCCGCGCGCGATTCGGAGCAGATTCTCTGAGCTTCTGAAGCCGGACGGGGTCCGTTATGAAATCCACTGCTCCAGCGGTGCCCCACTGCCCCAATCCCGCGACGATCAGGGTCATCTGCTCGGTGGCGGGGAGCATCACTCTGGAAATGACGGCATAATCACGCGTAACTTTCTGGTACGGCGTGGTGAAATCGAATGACCAGCCTCCTTGGGGCCGATGGCGATCACGAATCCACACCCTCGGTTGGTCTTGTAGGTCAAAACCAAATCGGAGCGCATCCGTCAGCCGGAGTGTCCAGGCATTATTCAAACCTCCCAGCAGAACCGCAGGCCCACGCTGGACATCGTCGAATTTGCTGGTGGTGCTGGAAAGGACTTGACTGGCCTTGCCATGCGTCTGGAGGAATCCGGAGAGCTTAGCCGCCATTGCCGCGGACGCGAAGCTTACTGCGCTGTTCTTCATGAAGGTCCCTGCGGTGACCGCGGCATCGTCCCGAGGAACCGAACCACTTTCGGTCGCGGCCAGCCCTGCGGGGCCAACGAAAATGGTCGTCTTTCCGGGCGCGGAAAGCAGCGGAGACCAAAACCACTCAAAACCAGTAGGCGCGCGCCCCGCACGATTCACAAAAAGCACCAGGAGGGCCAAGGCCGTTACAATCGTCCCCGCTACGGCCCTTCGGCGCCATGACGGTGTTCGCCTCGTCGGTGCTTCTTCCAGCATCACCGCCGGTGGGGCCTCGCCGAGATCCTGATCAGGCACGTGCGAAAGCGAGAACCGCGGAACGTAGGAGCCGGGCAGCACCTCAATGCGAATCTCACCGGAATCCGCGCAATCCTGGTAGTACTGCGCAAGTCTTCTCCGAACTTCGCTGGCCGCACTGCGTACCACGTGGTCGTTCCCAGGATCGTAATCCGGCCGCCGTTCGAACACATCGATCCCGATGGTTCTCTCTTTCAGCAAGTCGCTCTGACCGTCTAGCGCCCTTTCCACACAGTACTTGAGGAATGCGGAGTAACGCTGACTCTTGCTGAAAGCCGGACTCTTCAGGATCCGATCCAACTGCCCGACAACGTCCGCTCGACTGAGCGCAGCCGTGGCGACCTGCAACCTTTCAGCCGGGATAGCGTGCTCGTTCATCTTGCGATCGACCCGGACCGGCGGACTCCCTCCCAACGCCGATCTCCTTTATGTCTGTACGCAGCACATTGTATCGCAGGTTCACGATCCGTAGGCGCATGGGAGCCGGGCTACTCTCTGCACTGCCCGCATGCAAATCAATCCTCAAGCCGGAACAACTCATAGGGCTGCTGTATTCGGAGGTCCATGACCTCCATGGAAGTTGTTCAAAATAAACGGGACCAAACGGCTCGGGCGGTCCAGGTCTGACGCGACTCGAAACTTCCTGAAACAATCCGCTTTTCAAGCCGGCGCGGCGTCTGCCGGGGGTTCAAACGGTTTATGTTTGTGAGCGGCCACGGACCTGCGGAAACGACAATTTATCCGGTGATTCGGCGAACTCTATGACGGTTACGGGATTCCGGCAATGTCTACGGGTCCAATTTCAAGCGACGCAACGTCCAGAGTGATGGAAGGCGGCGGCAAGACGGATAAGACCTTCTACGGACTGTATCAGATTGCCGGACAACTCGAAGACATTCCGCTCGGGAAGGTGCTTCCCAGGGCGCCCCTCCCAGCGGCATCAGGGGCGCCGGCCGGAGACGGCGGAAGAGGCGGGAGAGGTGGGAGAGGCGGGAGGGGATCCCTTCCGCCCAACCCCATGGCTCTCAATATGGGCATGGGGAGCATCTTTACAGACCCCTCACAACATTCCTGGTCCCCGGACCAGCCACTGACAGAGGAACTCAGGGCGCAATACGCCAAAGAGGGCGTTGCTCAGGTGGAGACGGTTGTCGCCGCCATGAACTTCGAGCCTGCGCTTCGCATTATGAAAGATCAGATCCGGATTTATAAGGAGGTCGTCCTTCCGAAGTACGGGGATCTGGTGAATGTCAAGAAATGAGACCCGACGCAGCGGGGCGATTCCCAGGCTCCCGTCAGCCGGGGTGGGTGAGATATGAAGGCAAAGTACACAGGTAGTCTGATTGCGATCGCCTCGTTGACTCTGGTCAGTGTTCACCTAGGCGCGGGTGGCCGGCCGGTTCAGCCGGCCTTGGGCGCACGCGCCAGGCAGATCATCGCGGTCGATGGGTACAAGTTCAAGGACCTGAACGGTAACGGGCGGCTCGATCCCTACGAGGACTGGCGGCTGCCCGTCGCTAAGCGAGTGGACGATCTGCTGTCGCGTATGACGGTCGACGAAAAGGCCGGCATGATGCTGATCGACTCCGCGAATGCAGGTTGCCGGGGCGTCCTGTCTGCTGAGTCGGCGGCTGAGATTGCGGATCAGAATATGACCCGCGCCATCCTGCGCAATGCAGTCACGATGACGCCGGCATGCAGCGGTCAGCCGCGCCCGGGCGGCTTCGGCGGAGGCCAGGTATCCCCCACCGAGATGGCGACCTTCGCCAATGCGGTGCAGGAACTGCGGGAACGGACGCGCCTCGGCATTCCGATGGTGTTTAAGTCGAATGCCCGGAACCACATCGATCCCGACACCCGGTTCGGCATTAGCGAGGCGGCGGGCGCCTTCACCGCCTTTCCCAAGGAAGCGGGACTCGCCGCGGCCGCGCTGGGCGAAGAGGCGGTCCGAACCGGGAGGAGCCCGGCCGGCGGAGACATGTCGGTGATTCGCGATTTTGCGCGAGTCATGGGGGCGGAGTGGCAATCGATCGGGCTGCGCGGTATGTATGGCTACATGGCGGACCTGTCCACGGAGCCGCGGTGGTTCCGAGTCCAGGAGACGTTCACCGAAAACGCCGATCTGGCCGCGAATATCATCAGGACCCTGGTGCAGAGTCTCCAGGGCGAGGTGGTTCGCGATGGCACGTCGGTGACGCCGGCATCGGCGGTCGCGCTGACCGTCAAACACTTCCCCGGCGGTGGCCCGCAAGAAGACGGGCTGGATCCGCACTACACCTTCGGCAAACAGCAGATCTACGCATCGGAGGCAGGCTTCGCCTATCATCTCAAGCCGTTCCGTGCCGCCATCGACGCCGGGGTCTCGGCGATCATGCCTTATTACGGTGTGCCAACGGCGGGGCGCGATGCGAAGGGCGAGCCGGCCAGCCTGACCTACGGCGGGGTTGTCTACGAGCAAACCGGGTTTGCGTTCTCGAAGCAAATCGTGTCCGACCTTTTGCGCGCCAAACTCGGCTTCCAGGGCTATGTCAATTCCGATACCGGGGTTGTCAACGACCGCGCCTGGGGCTTGGAGAAGAAATCCGTTCCCGAGCGTGTTGCGGCCGCGGTGAATGGCGGTGTGGACGTGCTTTCCGGGTTTCATGACAAGCGGGTTATCCTGGACCTCGTGCAGAGAGGGCTCTTGCCGGAAACTCGCATCGATGAAGCCGTGAGGCGGCTCCTCAAAGAGCAGTTCCAGTTGGGGCTTTTCGAGAATCCCTACGTGGATGCAGCCAAGGCCGCCGGCGTGTTCGGAAATGAGCGGAACCGCGCCGTCGCCCTTGATATACAGCGCAAATCGGTTGTGCTGCTGCGGAACGCGGGCGAAGCTTCCGCACAGAAGCCTCTGCCCCTGAAATCGAAGGCGAAGATCTATATCGCCGGAAACCTCACCCAAGCGGGGATCGAGAAGTACGGGTTCACGGTCACGAACGGCAACGCCGCCATTGACGGTGTACGGCCGTCCGCCGCCGGACACGATTACGCGTTGATCTCGGTTACCGCTCTGGCCGACCAGGGAGCCGCCGGAACGTACCGGAGCGACGACCCTGCCACCGGCCTCAATCCGGCTCGCCTGAACCCGCTCACGAACAAGCCGTGGGGGGCGCAGGATCGCTGCGTAGACGCCGCCGGCTATTCCGAAGGGTCCTCCGCGACGAAGCCCGCTTGCATCGATGCGGGAATTCGGTTCGGCGGAGTGTTACCCTGGGAGACCGGTAACCTGTCATTCACATCCATGGCTGCTTCGGCGTCGTGGTCGGTTCAACCGAATCTCGCGACCATTCAGGCGATCATGCGGGAAGCCGGCCCAAAGAACACAATCCTCGTCATCTACTTCCGCCATCCCTACGTGCTCGACAAGGCCAGCGGCATGCTCGATGCCGGGGCCATTCTAGCCAGCTTCGGCATTAGCGAGCCCGCCCTGATGGACGTGTTGTCCGGCAAAGTCAAGCCGCAGGGAAGACTTCCGTTCGCACTTGCCAATAATCTCGAGGCAATCGCGAAAAAGCGACCGGACCAAGCGGGATACCCGAAGGCGGACACTCTGTACAGTTTCGGCTTCGGACTCAGCTATTGAACGAAAGGAGCGAGCCAGGATGTCATTATTGTTGGTTAGAAACGGCATAATCGCAGCAATCGGATTTACGGGTTTGACGGCGGGATGTCTGCTGGGGCAGTCGCCGGGCCGGCTGGCGCCCTCCACGATGCCGCGGGTGGGGAAGGTGGACGACCGCTTCCAGTCCTACAACGTGGAGATGGTGGAGGTGACGGGCGGCCGCTTCTGGGCCCCCTACAAGAAAGGCGCCTCATCCGGGTCCTCTTCCTCCGCGACGCCTTCGAACCAGACGGTGCTGCCGCAAAGCCTGTCGGCCGCCAGCGAAGACATGTTCGCCATGCGGCCGCCGATCGACCTGTATAACGCCAGGTTGCGCAAACTGGCTGCGGCGCTGGCTCCCGCGTACGTGCGAGTCAGCGGTTCTTGGGCAAACGCGACCTACTTCCACGATTCCGACGATCCGCCGCCGGCAACGCCTCCCAAGGGCTTCAACGGCGTCCTCACCCGCAAGCAGTGGAAGGGCGTGCTCGAGTTCTCACTCGCCGTCGATGCGAAGATCATCTCCTCGTTCGCGGGCAGCGACGGTGTCCGCGATTCGAATGGGGTGTGGACCCCGGCCGAAGCTCAGAAGATTCTCGCGTATACGAAAAGTCTGAAGGGCGAGATCGCGGCGGTGTCGCTATTCAACGAGCCCAACCAAGGGGTCGGAACCGGCCAGGCGACGCGTTACGATGCCGCCGTGTATGGCCGTGATTTCCACGTCTTCCTGCCCTTCATCCGCAAAGCCTCGCCGAACACGGTGGTGCTTGGACCCGGGTCCAGCGGTGAGGAGAGTAGCACCTACCGGATGAAGAGTGCGGACCTGATGGCGGCCGCCGGCCCCGGCATCGATGCTTTCTCGTACCATTTCTACGGGGCGCGCGCCGTGCGCTGTTCATTCCGCGGACCCGAGAAGCAGACGACATCCGCCCTGGCGCTTTCCGAGGATTGGCTGTCCCGCACGGATCAGGCTGAGACATACTACCGAAAGATTCGGGATCAGTATGAGCCGGAGAAACCGATGTGGCTGACGGAAACCGGCGGCGCTTCGTGCGGAGGAAACCCCTGGAACGCGGCGTTTCTCGATACGTTCCGGTACCTGGATCAACTTGGCCGGATGGCGAAGCGCGGAGTCCAGGTGGTGGCCCACAACACGTTGTCTGCCAGCGACTACGCTTTGATCGACCAGGAAACTCTGGTTCCGCGTCCGAATTACTGGGGCGCGGTGCTGTGGCGAAAGCTGATGGATGCTACGGTTCTGGATGCGGGTTCGTCAGGTTCCCCCAACGTGCATCTGTATGCTCACTGCCTCCGTGGCGTCAATGGCGGAGTTGGCCTATTGGCGATCAACACAGACTCCGGAGCGGCTCACGAGATCGGAATTCCTCTCCAAGCCGATCGCTACACCTTGACGGCGAAGGACATGATGGACAATAAGGTGGACCTGAATGGAAGCGAACTCAAGCTGACGGCGGACGGCGAGGTGCCAGTGATCAAAGGCGCGTCGGCCGCATCCGGAGTTCAGGCCCTGCCGGCGTCAACCATCTCGTTTTTCGCCATCCCGCAGGCCAATAATGCGGCCTGCAAGTCCGCCAGGTGATGGTGTGAAGCGAAGGTCACAACAGTTTAGGAGCAATGAAGACCATGCGAACGAGACAGGTAATTGCAACGGCCGGAGTTATGCTTCTCTTGACGTGGAGCGCGGCCGCCCAAAAGCAGACGATCAACATTTGGTCCGGCGTTGCTCCCGGTTCTGAAAGCTGGTCGCAGCCGGAGACCGTCATGAAGGGGAGCGATACCGATCGCGTACTGAACGTCGTCACCCCGACGCTGACCGTGCACCTCCCGGAAAAGAGCAAGGCGACGGGGACAGGCGTGATCATCGCCCCCGGCGGCGGGTTCTCCTATCTGGCGATTGACAAGGAGGGCCACCGCGTCGCGAGCTGGCTGCAGGAGAAAGGCATCGCGGGCTTTGTCCTCAAATATCGTGTGAGGCAGATGACGCCTGAGGCCATACAGGCCCTCGCGGCGCGTCGCGGTGGCGGTGGCGGGGCCGGGCGCGGGACTC
>OCTA010002406.1_pt1 | contig 17052 bp, 11 predicted proteins | sample 1538991 | NCBI WGS metagenome assembly OCTA01 (sample SAMEA3539302, study PRJEB22396) | soil metagenome | biome: tundra; feature: field; material: soil | place: USA | collected 2010-05 | depth 0.15 m | reverse complement strand
AAGTACGTAGACACTTTCGCCGCCCGCCGCGCCGTTCGGCACTGCCTGGAAAGACCGATTACCGACCTCCGCAATCTTTTTGAGCGACGCCACGGCCGTGGCCGACGACACTCCGGCGCGCACGCGAATGAAGACAATGGACGGTCCGTCCAAGGTGGGGATAGGGCTAGCGAGAAACTTCCGCATCGACGCCGGCTCGACGCCAGTGTCGACAATGGCGCCGGTACCCATTGACGAATGAAGCGAGAGCGACGTGCCCACCGCCGGCAGTGTGGCCGTGCCGACGATCACCAGGCGCGTAGGAGGTACGTACACTGGCGCGTCCTTGGGCGTGCCGTAGGTGACGCTGACCGATTGACCGACGCGTTTGTGGAGCTGCACCATCGTCGCCGCCCCCAAGACAATCTGATTAGCCGCGTCAATCTCGTGGCCCGAGAGGAGTGGCGGACTGACCGCGGCGTGCGCGCTCGACAAGAGGATCGGCACCGTCACCCCGTCAATTTGCGCGTCCGCGTACTTGTACGCCGACCACGCCGCGACCGAAGGGTCCGTACTGAGCAGACGTGTCGACTGAGGGGGGACGCTGTAGCTGGCCGTCATCGCGTAGTCCCAATTCCAGCCGTACAGCGCGGGATGCGAGACGAGTGTACTAAGACCACTGCTAAAGGTCACGGTCGTCACGACAATCATGACGGCAAAGACTGCCCCGAGCAGAGCCGAGCGCACCGGCACCCTATCGCGTTCGCGCCCCGGCTCGAGGGCGAATCGCACGCCCACGACGGCCGGCAGCGGGAGGCCCATCGCGGCGAATAGCCGCGCCACCCTAGAGCTCGTGGGGACGACCAAAGTTCGACTTCGGGTCACGAGGCGTCGAGTCCGGCGTCGGGCAAGTACGACGGCTGTCGCGCCGAGGCCCACGACGAGGACGGCGAAACCTAGGCTCAGCACCGGCCAATCAAAAGCGATCCCCTTCTCGGGGTAGACGTGGCTCGCGGGCCCGATGGGCGACAACGGCGTCAGGGCCACCCCGACCACAGTGGCCAACGCGGCGCCGACGACCACTGCCGCGAGAACACCGAGCAGACTCGCGCTCGCCACCGTTGTCGGTCCAGCCCCGAGTGCGCGCAGAATCACCAGGTCGCCTTCACTGCCTTGTAAGAGGCGAGTAATGAGGCCGCTGGCGATGACTAACGCCGCCAGAGCGGCGATGAGGCCGAACACGGCGAGGGCGATGGCCTCGGGCTGGATGGAGCGGTCCACTTGGCTAATAAGCGTTGACGTGACGTGAAAGGTGTACGTAGTGCCCCGGGGTAGGCCGTGAATAATTTCGCGCTCCACTGCGGGAACATCGTGGGCCCCGTGCTTGAGTTGGAGCGAATAGTTAATGTAATCAAAGGCGCTCTTGGTCAATGGACCGGTAAGTGCGGGCGTGAAAATCATGAACGCCGGATACCGGTCGACCTCATCGAGAACAACCTCGTTGTTGAGGACCACCGTGCCGACCAGTTTCATTCCGAGTACGAAATGAGGCTTGACCTTGGCCGTGCCAAAACCGGGGAGGCCGGACTGGGCATTGGTATAGAAGACCATCGCAATGGTCTGACCCACGTGCCAGCCCATAAGGCGCTCCGCTTCCGCGGTCATGTCGAACTCGTCAGCTTTCTTGGGATTCGCGATTCGACCGTCAGTGACGGCGACATCATCTTGAGAGAAAAACTCTCTGCCTTCGCTTCCGAGGGCTACCACGCGGCCCGAAACGAGCGCCGGCCAGGGGAGACCGTTGTGACCTCTGGGAGACACATTCAAATCGAAGGCCGCGGCCGCCACCCGCTGTACCAGGGGTAGATGAGAGATCTTCTTCGTTAGGTTTGGCGCTGCTAGCAAGACACTCATGTCCGACGGGTTGGTACTGGCGAGAAAGACGTCAAAGGACGACTTGGTTCGTCGAGCCGCGCTCAGTGACCCAATGGCAATACCCCCGATCAGTCCCACGAGTAAGACGACCGCGAGGTAACTAGTAATACGTCGAGCAAGATTGACACGGAACCAGTACCAGGTGACGCTCAACGCGCTTCTGCTCATAGCGAGGTGCTTGTCGGTCCGGATCTCTGAGACGATCCCCTATCCCTCGCCATCTCATTCTCGGACGTCACGAACGACACTTTTCCACATTGATGAGCGGAGAGTGAGGGGGCCAACATGCGAGCCGAGGTGGTGTCAGCACCACAGGGCTCGCGTCGGCTCGTGGACCCTCTTCGTAACTACAAGCGTCCAAGACTTCCGAGGTAGTTCTCTCCCGCGAGCGGCCATCCCTGGGTGACGGGCGCCCGGAACTCAGAACGCCTGTTCGATTCTCGTCTCGCTCTCCCGCCTCGATCTCTAACCAACTACTTATTCGGCGGTGACGGGTTCAGTTGCGCCTCAAGATCAGGTGCCACAGACAACGGGTGAAGGACTTAGGGTGAGCGAAGCATGATTCCCCTCTCAGTACTCGACCTCGCCACGGTAGCGACCGGTTCAACACCGGCGCAGGCGCTACGAGAGACGACTGAAATGTCGCGGATCGTGGAACGACTCGGCTACCACCGACTCTGGGTCGCGGAGTATCACAGCATGTCAGCTATCGCCAGTTCGGCTCCCGCCGTGCTCATCGCCCACCTGGCGAACGCCACTTCGACTCTGAGAATTGGCGCGGGCGGCGTGATATTGCCCAATCACTCCCCCCTCGTCGTGGCCGAGCAGTTCGGGACCCTCGAGGCGCTGCATCCCGGCCGGATCGATCTCGGTCTGGGCCGGGCGCCCGGCACTGATCCCCAAACGGCACGGGCCCTTCGACGCGCCGCCGACCTTGGGGCCGACACTTTCCCTGATGACGTCGTGGAACTGATCAGCTACCTTCTACCTCGCGAAGGTCGCCCGTCGTACCCCTTCGCCACCCCGGGCAGCGGCTACCTCCCCGAGGTGTGGCTGCTCGGCTCGTCCACCTTCAGTGCGCAACTGGCGGGGATGTTGGGACTGCCCTTCTCCTTCGCCTACCACTTCGCTCCCAATCTCCTCGACCCGGCGCTCAGCATCTACCGATCGACGTTTCAACCCTCCCGCTTGCTCGAAAAACCTCGGGTCATGGTCGCCGTTTCCGTGCTCTGCGCACCCACGACCGACGAAGCTCAGTGGCTCGCGGGCTCGACGGCACTGAGCATCCTCCAGCGCCGTTCGGGCCAGGTTGGCCTGCTGCCGTCCCCGGAAGAGGCCGAGGCGTATCCCTTTACCTTGGCGGAGAGAACGATCATCGACGAGGTCCTGGCGACCCACGTGATCGGAGATCCTCAGGCGGTTCACGAAGGACTCGACCTCCTTCAGCGGAGAACCGAAGCGGACGAACTGATGCTCTCAACGCGCACCCATTCGCACGAAGCACGAGTGCGCTCGTTCACGCTGGTGGCCCAGTCGTGGGGACTCGCTCCAGCGAAGAGCTGAGGCACCGCCGCAACTGACGTGACCACAGTCCGCGTCACCAGAGGGGCGAGATTGCCCGCCAAAACCGCTGGCTCAACGATCGCTGCTCACTGCAAGAGATCAGACGGAACGTTCTGGTCCCGAAGGTCTCAGTTTCGCTTTTCCGGTTTCAAAAAGGGGTCCACCCGGTCCTTCTTCTTGCGAGCATCGGTGATCGCACACCAGAGTGCCTGAAGGTCGGTCGTCGCGCGGTAGTGGCGTCCGCGCTTCTCGCCCACGGCCTCGAGAAGTCCGTTTTCCGACAGTTGGCGCAAGTCTCGGCTCGCCGTGACTTCCGTGATCTCCTCGGTGGACGTGCCATTCAGTGACGCTCGATAGGTGGCACTACGAACGCGAAGACCCACTGACGCGTCGTAGAGAGCTACCACGGTTCGATCGGGCAGTCCCTTTGACGCAGCCAGCTTCTCAAGCTGGCCCCAAAGGAGATCATTTTCACCGACTCGGCGCTTTAGAGTCTGGGCCTGTCGCAGATGTGCCGTCAGCATGAATCGCACCCACGGACGAGCATCGCGATCGGGCTGCCAGGATCGCGCGCCCACTTGAGCGAGCACGTCGAAGTAGTCCTGCGCGTTTCGACCGAGATACTCATCAACACCGCCGTAGGTCGGTGGAAGAACTCCTTGCTTCGCGAGAACGAGGGCGTGAAGACACCGTGCGATCCTTCCATTGCCATTTTGGAACGGCCGAATCATGACGAGGTTCAGGTGCGCCAGAGCGGCACGTACCAACGCGGGCGAGCCGTCCGATGATTGAAGTGAATCCGCGAGTTCGTTCATCAACGTTGGAACGTCACCCGCGTCAGGCCCCATGTATATGGTCTCGCCGGTATCACGATCAAGTACCGAGGCGGGACCTACGCGCCAACGACCGGAACGATCCTTCGTGTCGTGACTTCCCATGATGAAGTGAAGGCCCTTTACGAGTTGACTCGAATAGGCAAAATCACCGTCGCTGGACAACTGCGCCACGTACGTCATCGCGTCCCGGTATCCCTTGAGGACGAGGCGCGCTACTTCGCCAGTGTCAATCGGAGGCTCGCCGAGGTCGATCGCCGTAGCGTCATCGAGCAAAGCGTGAAAGCCGTCAATGCCGTTAGAACCTTGGATGGCTCGAGCGAACTGGATTCTCTCCAGCGAATCTGTGCAGCGACGTGGTTCCTGCAGTCGCAGACGGAGACTCGCGCTCAACTCTCCGATTCTCGCGAGCACCGAGATCTCATCGTCATCGAGTGGTGGTGCTTGAAATAGCATGAATAATGACCTCGCACGCATCAACGTTCATGTCTGATTGTAATCAACATTCCAGAGAAACCTTGGTTTACCCAGACATTTCTCGGCGCCGGGGACCGCCGACCGCACTTTCCGGCAAAGTGACTTCACCCCCAGGCGCGCTCGCCTTCAAAAATCAACGGAGCGTTTCGCGACGAAATCTATTCGATATCGACGACTCTGCGTACCCGCACTACGAGGTCTGATACTTATGGTCATCGGTAGTGGCCTCATACGCCGTCCCAAAGGAGTACGCGACGTTGAAGCAAACGTGCGCCAATTGAATCCACATGTGGACATTTTTTTGCAACCGGTCGTTCACGCCGTCACTTTAGGGACAACGCAACCTTCATCTATGTCGATTGAGAAGAGTGAAGTTGACCGATCGACAGGCTCTTGCACTCGTGAGGACCGACACAACATGCACTCGCGACGACTTTCGCGCGATCGTTTCACGACGACAGCGACGCCGACAACGTTGCGGAAACATGCGCGCGTCAAAATCATAAGTAATTCGTATTCCCTAGCGTTGAAGTGACTCGACACACTCGACAAATCGATTGACAAAATTGTCCCAACGGAATCACACTCCACCAATTTATGGAGTTATTGGTGTACTTTGGCTTTCGTCGGTACTTCATTTTTTTAGTAATCCATTTTCTCTACATCAAAATGGATTACGTAATAGACGTTATTTCCTAGAGCAAATGCGAGGGTGATTGTGGCTTTTAAGAGAAAGATTCGCAATGAGGATGTCAATATGAAGAGCCCCGGGGGCGGGGCCGTCGGGCTTCTGACCGGCGTAAATCCACAGGACAACAGTTCCGTCGGAAACTCTCATCCATCAAGTGAGTCGTCGTACTCGACAACTATCACCCCCGCTGGCGAATCCGAGGTTCGCACCGTTCGCCTCGGCGAGAAACTCGTCAGCTCGAATCTCATCACGGAAGCCCAACTCGATCAGGCGCTCGAAATGCAGCGCGACGCCGGAGGTCGACTTGGTGAGGTCCTAGTAAGCCTCGGTGCGCTGAGCGAGCAGTCCCTCGCCAACGCACTCGCGGGGTTCTTTGGATTCGAAGTGGCGAACCTTCGCCGCGACGTCGTCGATCCGGCCGTCCTCACCCTCGTCCCAGAAGTCGTGGCGAGAGAGACCATGTCCTTTCCCGTTCGTTTAGAAGATGACGTTCTCTATATCGCGGTCGCCGAGCCCAGCGATGATCTGAAGTCGCGACTCGGTCAGGCGAGTGGCAAGACGGTCCAACTACTTATCGCCCCCAGCGGTGACATTCACTGGGCCATCGACAGCAACTACCACGCGCTCGGCAGTGTGGACAAGTTGGTCCAAGCTTTCGAGTCCGTCGAGGGATCTCGCAAGCGCAATGCTGAATCATCCGAACCTCTCATCGTCGCCGACGACGCACCGGTCGTTCAGGTCGTGGACCGAATCCTTACCCAGGCCATGCGCGACCGCGCATCCGACGTGCACATCGAGCCCGCTGACGACATCGTGCGCGTGCGCTTTCGCATCGACGGCGCCTTGAAGGAAGTGCTGCAGCTGCCCGCCACGATTGGGCCGGGCCTCGTGAGTCGGATCAAGGTCATGGCGAACATGAACATCGTCGAACGTCGTCGTCCCCAAGACGGTCAACTCACGATCGTGATCGACGGCAAAGAGGTCGACGTGCGCGTCGCCACGACCGCCACGATCATGGGCGAGAGCTGCGTCATGCGACTACTTGATAAGACGCGCTCGGTGCTTCGCCTCAACGACCTCGGCATGCCCGTCAAAACCCACGCCGCGTACTCGAAAATCGTACGCTCGCCCTTCGGCATGGTGTTGTGCGCCGGACCAACCGGTAGTGGTAAGACCACGACGCTCTACGCGACCTTGAGTGAGGTGAGCAATCCCACTATCAACGTCATGACCATTGAGGACCCCGTCGAGTACATCTTTCCCTCGATCAACCAGATCCAGACCAATGAGCAAGCGGGCTTAACGTTCGCGACCGGTCTTCGATCAATTCTGCGCCAGGACCCCGACGTGATCCTGGTCGGCGAGATCCGAGACGTCGAGACGACCCGCGTCGCGGTACAGTCCGCGTTGACCGGGCACTTCGTCGTGTCGTCGCTTCACGCGACCGACTCCGTGTCGGCATTGCACCGTTTTCTCGACATGGGCATCGAGTCGTTCCTCATCGCGTCGTCGGTTCTCGCGGTCGTTGGCCAACGGCTCCTTCGCCGTATCTGTCCGTCGTGCAAGACGACCTACACCCCTTCCGACGATGAGATGATCTTCTATCAAGAAGGCGGCGGGACAGCGAAGGAGACCTTCTATATAGGTACCGGTTGCAACTACTGCGCGAACACCGGCTACAAGGACCGCATTGGTGTGTATGAACTACTCGTCATGACCCCGGAACTGCGGCGCCTCATCGTCGGTTGGGCCACCCAAGAAGAGCTACGCAACATGGCTGTGAAGCAAGGAATGAGCACCCTTCGCCAAGAGGCAATCAACCTGGTAACGCAAGACGTCACTTCCATCGCCGAGGTCATCAGGAGCGTGTACACCCTATGAGCAAAGACAAGACTCTCACCGACTACCGCTTCAAGGCACTGGACGAGTCCGGCAAGCAGGTATCGGGCACCGAGTCGGCCGCCTCGACCGGCGCCGCGCACGTGGCCCTGCTCGCTCGAGGACTCCAGCCCCTCGAGGTCGGCGCCAAGAAAAACTTGATGAAATTCGAGATCACCCAGAAGAAGGTGCCCCGAAAGGACCTGACGAACTTCACGCGTCAGTTGGCGGTCTTCATGCGCGCGGGTATTCCGATCATGGAAGCCCTTGAGGTCATCACCGAAGAGACCCAGAACAAGATGTTGAAGGCCGTTCTGCTGGAGATGGTGGACAGCCTTCGCGCCGGTGACACGTTCGCCGCGGCCGCGGCCATCCACCCCGAGGCTTTTCCCAACTTCTACGTGGGAATACTCGAGTCCGCGGAGTTAACCGGCAACTTAGACACGGTGCTCAACCAGCTCGCCGACTATATCGATCGCGACTCTAAAGCCCGTGGCAAGGTCACCGCGGCGCTCATCTATCCTTCGGTCGTCGCTTGCATGTCGGTGGTGACGGTGCTCGTCCTCGCGGTCTTCGTCATGCCGCGCTTCGAGGTATTTTTCAAGAGCCTCAACGCCAAGCTCCCTCTCATGACGCGCCTGCTGCTGTCGTCAACGTCGATCATTGGCAAGGACTGGTACTTCGAACTCGCGCTCGTGATCATCATTGTGGGTGGCTTCATGACAATGCGCCGTACCGATAAAGGTCGGGACATCCTCGACTCGTTGATGTTGAAGCTCCCCGTCATTGGTGACCTCACCGAGACCGCCATCATCGAACGAGTCTGTAGAGTTCTCGCGTCGATGCTCCGAGCCGGCGTCGACCTTCCTCGTTCGATGGCCGTAACAGCCGAATCCGCGAACAACGCCGTGTACAAAAAGGCCCTGGAAGGCGTGCGCGAGGCGATGATGCAGGGTCAGGGAGTCTCGGGGCCCATCAATCAGACCGAACTCTTCCCGGCAGCGGCTCGCCAGATGTTTCGCGTCGGCGAAGAGACCGGAACGCTCGATCAGCAGCTCGAAGTTGCTGCCGCGTACTACAACCGCGAACTGGAGACGAAGTTGGAGAGGGCCACGGCTCTCTTTGAGCCCGCGATCATCATCTTCATGGGTGTCGTCGTCGGATTCGTGGCGGTGGCCCTTATCTCAGCGATGTACGGCATCTACAACCAGGTGAAAGTTGGATGAGCACCAAAAAGCGTCATCGCACTATGAGAAAGGCGCTGCGTCGCACTTTTGGAGTCTTGGTTGTCAGCAATGACGTCCGTGGTGAGGGCCGCGATGAAGAAGGTTTTACGCTGATCGAGTTGGTCATCGTCGTCGCGGTTATCCCGATCGTCATTGGGAGCCTCGCGGCGGGCCTTCTTGCCATGTTCTCGCTTCAAACGGGGGTGTCAACACGCCTTTCGAACTCGGCCGACTCTCAAGCGGTTGAGGCGAGTTTTCGAACTGACGTCCAAAGCGCTGCGCGGCTAACTACAAACCCATCGAGTCTGACTACCCAGTGCGGACCCGGGTATCAACTGTTAGGGCTCGAATGGAACCTTGACCCGTCGACACACGTCTATCAGAATGTGGTCTCTTACGTAAGTGTCCCGGTAACCAGCGGTTCGACCACGACGTATTCTCTGGTTCGCCAGGCGTGCACCTTGGGAGATTTAACCACCCCGGGAAGCACCACCACGGTTTCGTCGGACTTAGCGAGCGGTCAGTTGCCGCCGACCGTCCTTCCCGCGCCGAACGATGCCGCGTCAAAATGGATTCTCACGCAGAACGTCACGACCGTCAGTTTTGGCATCGCCGCACCCGAGACCGGTGGCAAGTCGTATAACTACACCCTGGTCGCCGTTCCCGCATCAAACGCTTCGGCGAGCGACACCGGAGGGCCGATCAGTGTGAACGAGACCGCGGGCTGTGGTTACGCCGCGCCCGGGTCGGGAACCTACGCGACTTCACTCTGTCTCATCGACCTCACGGCTTTGACCGGTAACAACATGATTGCCGCGCGACAAGGATGCGTGGAGGTTTCCGTGCCCCTGCCGGGGGGCTCGGCGATGTACTTCTGTCTGGGTATCACCGGTGCACCCGTTGCTCCGTACGCTCTACCAACGTGGACGGACGGATTTCTCGGCAACAGCATCAACGGCGTCCCGTTTTACTCCGACATCCCGGGTGATCCGGCGCTCTATCAGACGTGTGAGGGCGGCTCGGCGACGTGTGTGGTCAATGGAGTCACGGTGCCCAACGTGTGGGGCGGCGTTACGACCATCACGATCTCCAACATCACTGTCGTCGCGCCCGACGGTAATCCTGCGACGGGCTGGGATTTTGTCAGTGCGGACGCGGAATCAACTGACGGTGGTGAGTCGATCTCGTGGACGACGAGCGCGCAATCGGGAGTTCCCCCGGACCTTTATTTAATCCCTAACGGCGAATCGGTCGATACGCCGTCGGATCCGATCGGCAACGCTTGCAACACTGGTGCGGGTGTTTCTCCGGCCAACGTTCTAACGGGATCTGGCAGTACGACGATCACGTGCGACGGATATTCGAATGGCGTAAAAAATGGCACCGCGATGGTCGAGGCGATGACTCCCACGACAGTGACCGTGACCCTGCACGGTACGGGCCTCGAGGGCATGTCAATGGGGCTTCTGTTCTAATGGGCGGCCTTACGAATACCTCTACCTCAAATTTCGGAGGATCAGCGGGTCGTCGTTTCGTGCCGTCGCTCGTGTCAATTGTCGACTCGAATCACTTCAACGTTCCTACGGCGTTAGTGACTACTCAGAGCGAACCTTACCGCGTTACCTCCTTGAGGAAAGTGAGTCCATGAAGAATCCTTCGCGTCCCCGGCCCGTAAGCACCTCGCGCACGACGGTGCCCTCAAAGCGACGTCGATCCGAGGCTGGCGACACGTTGGTAGAAGTTCTGCTCGCCGTCATGGTCCTGGGGATCGCGTCGGTCGCGATGATTATCGCGTTCTCCACTTCCATCTCGGCCTCGGCCGAACATCGTCACTTGTCGGCCACGGGCATCGTGCTCGACAGCGTCTCGCAGGAAGTCATATCGGAAATCCAAGCGCAACCAGTGTTGTTCACCTGCCCCGAACCGGGTAATGGCCCCGAGCCACTCTCTTACTACCAGGCGAACGTACCAATGGCCATCGCCTCGCCCTACACCACCGAGTACAGCGCGGCGTTCGCTTCTTTAGATCCAGTGCAGTTCTGGAATCCCGCTACGTCGAGTTTGTCGACCAGCTGCCAGGCCAATGAACCTCAAATGATCACGGTCAGCGTGACAGAACTCTCGAACAGTCAAATTTTCTCCAACAGTTTTGTGGTTGACTCCCCGCTCGACGGCATTACTGGAGGCACTGGTGGTTCAGCCTATGGTGCCGCTGCACAGTTGATATTCACGACCGAGCCCGTCGGAGGAACAACGGGAGAACAGCTGGCGACCCAGCCCGTGGTGACCGTCGAAGACGCGAGTAACAACGTGGTAATCGACGACTTGTCTCCGGTTATCTTGACGATCACCGGAAATACCGGCGTTGCGCTGACGGGCTGTTCGGGAACTGAAACCCTCGGCGTGGTCACGTTCAAGGGCTGCGCGGTGGGCAGTGCGGGCACGTACACCCTCACGGCGACCGACGGCGATATGCCGGGTAGTTTCGTGAGTACCACTTTCACCGTGAGTGCCTCCGCGGACTATCTCGTGTTTAGCACGCAACCGGTCGGAGGAGCTTCGGGTGCGGCCCTGCAAACCCAGCCAGTGGTGGAGGCCTACACCGCTGGTAGTCCGGACGCCTCGTGGTCGGGGACCGTCACGTTGACCTCGTCAGGAGGTGTCTTATCCGACTGCTCGAGCGCCGCCGCCGTTCACGGTGTGGCAACTTTTGCAGGTTGCAGCTTTTCGGGCGCGTATTTCTACAATCCTATTTCGAACGTCTATCTGGCCACTCCCTACACGTTGACCGCCTCGGCGAGTAATTCTGTTCCGACGAGCCCCGCGACGAGCCAGACCTTTGCGGTAACGGGACCCGGCTCTGCGAGTCAACCCGTCTTTACAACACAGCCCACCGGAGTTGCCAACGTGAATCCCGCCACGCCCTTCGTCGTGCAACCGGTTGTCACGGTTGAAGACTCGTTTGGCAACATCGTGACGACGTCCAGCGTTTCCGTGAAGTTATCCATTAGTAGCGGGACACTGTCGTGTACGACCAATCCAGTGAACGCTTCGGGTGGCGCCGCTTCGTTCTCGGGCTGCGGCGGAAGCCTAACGGGAACGAACCTCACGTTGCAAGCGACCGCCAGTGGCTTGGCGTCAACGACGAGTGCGAGCTTTAACATTACCGGCCCCGTCACGCAGATCGTCTTTACGACCCAGCCGTTCGCGGGAGTATCCGGCGCGTACTTTACGACGCAGCCGGTCGTTACCCTCGAAGACGCAACCGGTACCACGGTGACGTCCTCTACCACGGCCATTACCTTGACTCCGTCAGGTGGTGCCCTGTCGCTTTGTTCGAACCTGACACCGAACGGGGGCGTCGTGCAGGTGGCGACGTGCAGTTTTGCGGGTATCGTCGGAACTCCCTATAACTTGACCGCGCAGTACGGCTCGGGCCCTGGGGCCCTGACCGCGGTGAGCGGATACATTTCGCCCTCGGGTGCCGGCGCGGCGACGCAGTTAGTCTTCACCACTGAACCAGTTGCGGGCGCTGCGGGGTCGGCCTTCACGACCCAACCCGTCGTATCCATTGAGGACTCGGGCGGCAACGTGACGACGTCGTCGTCGACCATCACGTTGATATCCTCGGGGGGCGTGTTGTCGTCGTGTTCGAACTTGACCGCCGTAGAAGGCGTCGTGCAGGTGGCGGACTGCACGTTCGGGGGTCTCGTGTCACCGGCGACCTACACGCTGACGGCCAGTTCGGGCTCACTGGCTCCGGCGACGAGTAGTCCCTTCACACCGACGGCTCCAGGGCCCGCCTCGGGCACTGCCTCGACGGTGGGCGCCAGTCCCACGGTCATTCTCCCTACCGGCAGCACGACCTCCAGCGTGACGGTCACACTGTTTGACTCCTACGGCAATCCGGCCCCTGCGAGGAACGTAGTTCTTACTCAAGGTGGCACAAGTTCGGTCATCACTCCGATCTCGAGCACCACGAACGCCAGTGGTGTCGCGACGTTCTCCGTCTCGGACACCCTCTATGAGGTCGTTACCTACTCGGCAACTGACTCAACGGACTCAGTCCCAATTACTCAACAAGCCCAGGTTTCTTTCGTTATCCAGCTATTGCCGTCAACAAACGTCACGCTCGACTACGGCACGACCACGGGTTCGATCTCGGTCGCCTTCACTGGTCCGTCGGACGCTCCGGCGGGTCAGACCTACACCGCTCTCGCCTGTACGGACCCGGGGATGTCGGCCTACTGCGTCGGTCCGACGCCCATCACGTCGGGCAGCCAGATCACGGGTCTCGTTTCAGGCACCCCGTACTACGTGACAATCACCGCGAACCCACCGACGGGCTACGTCGCCGCCACGACGGCCGCCGCGGTGGGACCGACGCCGGCCACGATCCAACTGAACACGCCAACGGGCGTCACGCTCGGTGATGGCATGGTTGGAGGTTCGATCTCAGTGACCTTCACCGCGCCATCGAACGCGCCGGGCAGCCAGGCCTACACGGCCTTGGCCTGCACGGATTCGGGCATGCTCAACTGCATGGGAACCGTAGCCATTACCTCGGGGGGCCAGATCACGGGTCTCGTTTCAGGCACCTCGTACTACGTGACGGTCACCGCCGTCGCGTCTGCGGGATATCTGCCTTCTGCGGCCTCATCCGTCTTTGGCCCTCATCCCGCTCCATGATGCGTAAGTTCACTCAAGCATTTCACCAGAGATGTAGGGGCGACCATTTCCTAGGAAGTCCAACGCCAAACCGGCGTCGAAGGACGGAGGGGACGAGCGAGAGTGAGCGAGGAGCCATTCTTATCCTCGCCCTTGCCTACATCGTCGTGGTGAGCGTGATCGTGGCGGCCCTGACCACGTGGGCCACGAACGATCTCAACAACACGACGAAGTTTGTTTCGGCGCGGTCGATGGACTACGCCGCCAGTAGCGCGGTGCAAGTCGCCATCAATAGCATTCGTTACACCACCTTGGTCGGCCCTAGCGAGACCTTGAGCGCTAATCCCCCGAGTTACTGCTGGGGTACCAGCGCCACCGCTCCTTCGACCCTGACGACCGACAACGTCGACATCGCCGTCTGGTGTAGTACCCAGGAAGACCTCGGAAGCAGCAGTACCCGAACGGTGACGTTCTACGCGTGCAAGAGCGCTGTTCTAAGCGCGGCCTGCGCCGCGGCACCCCTGCTGCAAGCGATCGTTGTCTTTGACGACTACCCTCAGGGGAGCAGCGCGCCCTTAAGTGGACAGTGCTCAAAGTACTGCGGCGTGGGCGCTCTCTTAGAGAGTTGGGATTGGGGCTCGTTGGCGGGCACGTCCACCGGACTGAGCGCTAACGAGATCAGCGTTGTTTCCACGCCGCCCACTCTCGCGGCGGTGGGCTCCACCTACGTCACGAACGCCACGGCGACGTCAGGGGACCCGGTGGTCGTTTCGTCGGGTAGTGGAGGAATCTGCACGGTGGCGTCGGGAGTCGCTCATTTCATCGCGGATGGCACGTGCACCGTCAACTTCAACGACGCGGGCAACACCGGCTATTTGGCCGCGAGCCAAGTGCAACAGACCATTTCGGTCGGACAGCACCCCAACACGATTACCGTTACCTCTTCCGCTCCCACGGGATCAGTAGAGGGAGGTCCCACCTACACGCCGGTCGCGACCGCCTCGTCGGGCGACGCCGTGGTCGTCACGTCGGCGACGCCCAGCACCTGCGCGGTGGCCGCTGGTGTCGTCTCATTCATCGGCAGCGGTACCTGCACTATCTACTTTAACGACCCGGGCAACACTGACTACAGCGCGGCGGTGCAGGTGCAACAGACCATATCGGTGGCGCTCCCGGCCCCCGCTGGCGCCGACGTACAGGGCGTGCCGAGTCCCCAAGACGGCAAACCCGACAACGGTGACTCGATTCAGTACATTTACAATCAGACCATGACGCCGAGCTCGCTCTTGAGCGGCTTTACGGGCGCTTCCACCTCGGTGTACGTCCAACTCTCGAGAAGCAGTGGATCCACGAATTTGGTGGTCTGCTCGACGAACACCTGTTCCACGGTCGTCAATCTGGGGACCGTGAGTCTGGGAGACAGTTCCAGTACCGGGTACTACGTGTCCCCGGGTGGGTTTGGCACCGTCACTATGAAGGCCACCATGGTTATGTCGACCGTCAGCGGTGAGTCGATCGTCACGGTGACGCTCGGCACCGTCGTCTCGGGAACCGTGAACGCCATCTTCCCAGCGGCCAAGAGGACAACGATCGTCTGGACACCGAGTGCTTTGGCGACGAGCTCTTCGGGTGGCATCGCTTGCGCCACGGGAGCGGTTACCCAATCTGCGGCGCCCAAGGTGAACTTTTGATTGCGTAGTGACCTCTTCGCCTTTCTAACGAGAGACGAAATAGCCTTCTCACGCTGAAGTCTCCCCAACGTGACGAGTGACCAAACGAAGTGACGCCAGCGTCCTTGGCATTGGGTCCTTCGTTGAAACGAGTTCCCACGATTCTCCTTTCAGCGTTAACGAACGCAATTGTGCTTCGTACGAGATCGTCGCGGTTGAGAGCATAAGTTCGTCCGCCGCGGTTCGCCGTCGCAACTGACCCCGTCCCTTGCGCACGGTTTCGGGATCACCGAGCACGTGGGTCACCGCCGCCTCGTTGACGACGGTTCTCTCCGCCGAAGTGAAACGATACAAGGGCGCCCCTTCGAGAGAGGGAGGCAAGATCGAGGCGCTTCCAACGAGCACTTTATCGAGGACGCGCGTTGCAAAGTCCACTTTCTACCAGCGATGTGTCGAACTTGAGTTCTCGGCCAAATGGAAAAGACGCCGGACACCTTTCGCAATCTCGCAATGATCTATCCGGAGCAGCGATGGCGACATTCCCGAGACGCTTCCTCGAACATTGAACGATCATTAAGAGACCAAAATCTCCCACCACGCGCGCGAGAAATCACCTAGAGCTGCCCAGACCGTCAATAGAAATTCCTCGCTAACTTCCTCGAAGCCACCTACTCCCAGCGCGCAGTTGCATCCCAGGTCGTCTGCGCAAAGAACATTCGATTCGACCTGATCGGCAACGCTGGCTTCACCAAGAACTTTAACTTTGTCGACGGGGCCAACGGAGAGTGCCAGATCTCACACGTGGCCGGCTTCCTCTCGGTCGACGCCGAGCCGAGCGATCGCAATAACGTGGCGAGACCGGGCTCTTCGTTCCGCCAGCGAAGTGACGACGGACTCAAGCTAAGCGCTCAAGCACTTCATCGCTCCACGAACGATGTCGTTCTTACCCGAGTCCGATTGTCTCTCGTCATTCGCGGGCCAACCGGGCCGAAATGGGTGGACGGAATCGGGCATCGGTCGTTTCCGCGACTTGATAACGAACTGGCAAAAGACCGACTGTTGACGGCAGGAAAACGCCTTCCGTGCCGACTGTCGACACGGGTATGAGATCCCGCAATGCCCGAACACGCTTGGGCGAGACGTTGAAACGACTTGCACCCGGAACCGCCAGCTGCGGTGCTGGCCGCGGCGTTGATCACTACTAGCACCCTCGTGCAAGAGCGATGACGCGATCCCCTCTCGCCATCGCAACGCGAAATCGTCGAATCACAATTCGACGTTGCGATGAAACACATCGTGACGCGAACCACCAAAGACTCAACGTGAGCGATCGCGCCACTTATGGCCTTTTTAGCATTCACTACAGCGAAACAACTAATGAGGATTCAACTTCAACACGATCTATCAGGAGTTTTGATAAGAAATCGTTGAAAAACTTGTTCAGAATGTGTTCAAATCACTCAAAGGACCTCGTCTAAAATTCGCCTTAACCGTTTGAAATATATAAATCGGTGAGAAAAACGGGGAGTTTCCGAGTGTCGGTGCACCCATTATGAATAAAGGGAGTAAGTATATGGTTTCGACCTACCAACGCCTCAAGCGCCGTAGGGATGTTGGGGAGATCGACGGTTTTACCTTGATCGAACTTCTCATCGTCATTGTGGTGCTCGGTATTTTGGCTGCCGTTGTCATCTTCGCCCTAGGCGGGATTACGGGCAAGAGCCAACTTGCAGCATGTCAAGCTGACGGAGCGACATTGGCAACTGCCGTCGCAGCCTTCCACGCACAAAACCCAGGCGTTACGCCTACGTCATTACTCTTGACTGCGACGACGTCAACCAAGCTGAGTACCGGTGGACCCTACATTCAGTCGTGGCCGAACGCTACGAGTTACAAGTACACGATAGCGAAGTCAGGTACAGCGGGAGCCGTCACGTTAACCGTGACCGGCCTCACTGGAGTGTCCAAGGGTTTGAGCGCCAAGTACACTGGTCCGCAGATGTGCGGTACCGCTGCCGGCGGCATTAAGCTGTAATTAAGGCTTTTCTCTAGACCACCCGAGGTGCCCGGCTACTGCGCTCGGCACCTCGGGTGGTCTTTTTCGAGTTGGAGGATTTCGTGAGCGAAGATCA
>OCTA010002404.1_pt1 | contig 17055 bp, 8 predicted proteins | sample 1538991 | NCBI WGS metagenome assembly OCTA01 (sample SAMEA3539302, study PRJEB22396) | soil metagenome | biome: tundra; feature: field; material: soil | place: USA | collected 2010-05 | depth 0.15 m | reverse complement strand
GGCTGCACCGCACCAAAAAGCCGAAAACATTTGTCCAGCTAATTCGTGGACACTAGACTAGGCGACTCCGAGCGTTCAGCCTTATCCTGCCCTAGTCTATATTTGTCGCATAGCTTTGCACACGGATTCTGGTAGCCAATTTGTAGCCACTGTGTACCGTATTCTGTGCGCTAATGTGCAGCCACGTGCATCGCCGATTCATTGCGTAACTATTTTATTTTCATTGGATAGCGAGCGAAGTAGTTGTTTCTAATATTATCGAGTTTTTGGTCGAATTCGGATTAAAAGGGCGTTGCTCTACCTACTGAGCTACGAGCTCGTTTACATCTTTTCCAGAAATGATGCGCCGTGAAGCCCACTCGCTTACGAGAATGCGAGCCTCAGTGAGTGGCGACCCTGGTTAACCTAGCCAGGTTAGCGCTTCTGGAAACACAGCAAGGCCACTGATTCCAAACTACCACAGGGACAGTGCAGCCGCTGCCTTGGGTCGGCTGCCCGTCCCCCGGGGTCTTTACAAGAAAGCTCCCCGAGGGGCGTTGAATGCCATTTTCCTGCTTGGAAGTCGGCAATCGGCGTAGAATTGCAATTAAACTCCGCAGAAAAAATTGGCGGGCGGAATCGCCTCAGGTTGAGCGGTATCAGGGTCGAATTGCACCATCTATATGGCAGGAAAGTGGTAGGGGCGTAACCGTGCAAGTGTTATTGATAGGTCAACAGCGTTGCGGCTAGGATTCTTGCAAGGAATCCCTCCATGTGGGTATACGAAGCCTGGTTCGCCGCGCAGCACAAGACGAAAGACGGCGGCGGAAAACTGGGAATCGGATCAAAGCGGGAAGGGCGTAAGGGTGGAAGATGACAGATCGCAAAGTGCTGCATGATCCGACCGAGACCCCGGAAGACGTAGCGACCCTCTATTCCTGGGCAAATTTGCACGGCGCCAAGTACCGTGACTTCTCCGCGTCGCGCGCACAAACGCGTGAAAAGGCCCGTCTGCGGGTGCAGGAGGCCATTGAAGAGGAACGCCGCCGCGTTCGCGAAGAGGCTGAGGCGCAGAGAATTGCCGAAGCCAAGCGTGCCGTTGAGGCCGCGCGGATCGAGGAAGAAGAGCGCCAGGCTGAATTGCTTGAGGAACAGCGTGCCAAGCTGGCCGCGCAAGTGGCAGCCCAGCAGGCCGCGCAACTAGAAGCTCAGCAGGCGGCGCAACAGCGCGCATGGCAACAGCAACAACAGAAGGTGGAGCGGATTGCTACGCCTCCCCCGGTACCTGCAGCGCCAAGCTTTGCTCCTCAAGGCTACGCTCCGCAGGCTCCGAACTATGGTCCAGCATTGTCAGGTTACGGTGTTGCGGCGCCGGTATATGCGGCGCCGGCTCCGAGCTATGGGCCTCCCGCTCCGAGCTTTGCTCCTCCGGTTCCGGCGCTTGCGCCTCCCTCGCCGAGATATGCTCCTCCGGCTCCGGTTTCCATGCCCTCGGCCGCACCATACTATCCGCCGCAACCGACCCCGACGCAAGAGGCCGATTTCGCCGACTATGGCGGGCGACAGACTCACGCGCCGGTTCCCAGCCAACCTCAGTATGTTGAGCCTCACGAAGATCGTTTCCTTCAGCAGCGCAATCAATGGGCTCAGGCGGAGCCAAGAGAGAATACGGGCCGTCCTGCCTGGCTGGCTTCAGACCGTTCGGACAGGGCGAGCCAACCCATTCCGCAGGCTCCGGAAGACACGCTGCAGGGATCGCGCGACCGTCTGACCTCGCGCTGGTTCGCACTGAAGGGTGTATTTGAGAGCGCAAGCGTGCCGGCGGAAGTAGTTCCAGTTCCGGTAGCTGCGCGTGCGCCGGTGGTTGCTGTTTTTTCATTGGCCGGGGGGGTGGGCAAAACCAGCCTTGTGGCTACTTTGGGTCGCGCCCTTTCATCCCGCGGCGAACGAGTGCTGCTGGTGGATACAGCGGCTTACGGATTGCTCCCCTTCTTTTTTGGCGCTCGCGATCAGCGTCCCGGCTTGTTGAGGACTTTCAGCCCTCCGGGAATCAGCGGGGACGCGCCCATCCAGTTGGTGACTATCGATCCCGATACGCTGGGCCCGGAGAATGCCGCCCAGGAAACCCTGACCCAGGAGATTCAGAAGGCCTCACGCGGAGTGAGCCGCGTTCTTGTCGATTTGGCGACAGCATCCGGCGGAACTACCCGCAGAGTGTTGCGCATGTCCCCGACGATACTCGTACCGGTGATTCCGGACATGAGCTCGGTGGTCAGCGTCAGTTCCATTGATTCCTTCTTCCAGCGTAATTTGGCGCAGGGCGGGAAGCAGACGCTGCCTTTCTATGTATTGAACCAGTTCGATCCCTCGCTGCCGCTGCATCTGGATGTTCGCGAGGTACTTCGTGAGCAGTTGGGCGACCGGCTGCTGCCGTTCATGCTTCGCCGCACTCCTTCAGTAAGTGAAGCGCTGGCCGAGGGGATGACGGTAATGGATTATGCTCCCAACTCTACCGTAGCCGAGGACTTTGGCAGCCTCGCTGCATGGGTGAAGAGCCTTGCAGCACCCGCCAGCAGCGGTTATCGCGGAGTGCGCTGGAGCGAACGATGACCGCAACGGGCCTTTGGCAGGATATCGGGGCCGGGGAGAACATCTTCACGAAGTTCCTCCGGCTCGTTTTCCTGCTTGCGGCGGTGGTGGTTTTCTACTTCCTGGCGGTACTTCCGCTGACATGGCCGCAGCAGGCGGTTTGCGGGCTGCTGACTCTTTTGCTGAGCATGGCCCTGGCGCGCACCTCCGATTCCTATCTGATTACGCTCACGCTGATCATGATGTCGATGTTCTGTACCTTTCGTTACGGGTATTGGCGCATCACCATGACCGTGCGATATTTTCAGGACCCGGCCACCCACGGCGGCGCGTTGGACGCATTCTTCGTCTTGACTCTGGTGCTGGCCGAGTCGTACGCGTTCGTCATTCTCTTTCTGGGATATTTCCAAACCATCTGGCCGCTGCGCCGGGCGCCGGTGGCGCTGCCGGACAACCCCGACGAGTGGCCGCACGTCGACGTTCTGATTCCGACCTATAACGAACCGCTTGACGTAGTTCGCTACACAGCGCTGGGCGCCTTGAATATGGACTGGCCGGCAGACAAGATGCACGTCTACATTCTGGACGACGGCCGGCGCAAGGAGTTTGAGCAGTTCGCTTTCGAGGCCGGGCTCGGCTACAAGATCCGTTCCGACAACAAGCATGCGAAGGCCGGCAACATCAACACCGCGCTGAAGAGCATGACTGCGCCTTATGTGGCAATCTTCGATTGCGACCACGTACCCACGCGCAGCTTTCTACAGATGACCATGGGGTGGTTCCTGCGCGATCAAAAGCTGGCCATGCTGCAGACGCCCCACCACTTCTATTCGCCCGATCCGTTTGAGCGCAACCTGGGGCAGTTTCGGATTATTCCCAACGAAGGCGAGTTGTTTTATGGGATTGTGCAGGACGGCAACGACTTTTGGAACGCGTCGTTCTTCTGCGGATCCTGTGCTGTGCTGCGCCGAACGGCGCTGGATGAAATAGGCGGCATCGCCGTAGAGACTGTGACCGAGGATGCGCACACATCGCTGCGCATGCAGATGAATGGCTGGGGCACGGCTTACATCAACATTCCCCAGGCAGCGGGCCTGGCTACCGAGCGGCTATCCGCCCACGTTGGCCAGCGCATTCGCTGGGCGCGGGGGATGATCCAGATTCTGCGGACTGATAATCCGTTGTTTGCTCCGGGACTCAAGTTTCCGCAGAGATTGTGTTACTTCAACGCGATGTGCCACTTCATGTATGCTGTTCCGCGCCTCATCTTCCTCTCGGCCCCGCTGATCTACCTGATTCTTTCGCACACCAATGTACCGGGCTACTGGGCAGCTATCCTGGCTTACGCCATGCCTCACCTCGTGCTCTCGAACGTAACCAACTCTCGGATTCAAGGCGAACACCGGCATTCATTCTGGAATGAAGTGTACGAGACCGTGCTCTCACCCTACATTCTGCTGCCCACGATGATGGCGCTGATCAACCCCAAGCTGGGCAAGTTCAACGTAACAGCCAAGGGCGGCGTGGTGAAGAGAACGTTCTTCGATACGAAGATCGCGCAGCCGTTCCTTATCCTGCTGGTCTTCAATATCGCAGGTTTGCTTATCGCCATTCCCCGCTTCCTGTGGTGGGATCGCGACCGGCCCGGCACGGTGATCATGAACGTGATCTGGTGCGTTTTCAATATTGTGATTCTTGGTGTTTGCACGGCAGTTGCGCGCGAGATGAAGCAGTTACGGACGACTGTTCGCATCAGCATTGTGACGCCGGTTATGGTGAAGCTTCCCGATGGGCGGCTGATCGCGGGAGAGACGACCGACATGTCTTCGGGCGGCACGTGCATCAAGTTCAACGAATCCGTTGAGGCCGGGGCGCTAATGCCGGTGCGGCTGGTCTTTCCACTTCCTTCCGTGAACACCGATCTGCCCGCGACCGTGGTGTCGGCCGAAGGTTCAATGATGCGGGTGCACTTTGAAGAGCTGACGATTGCCGAACAGGAAGTACTGACCATGGTGCTATATTCCCGAGCGGACTCATGGCTGGGCTGGGGCGAGTCCCGTGAGAGCGACAACATTTTGCGCAGCATGGGCCGCATCTTCCAGATATCCATGCAGGGGCTTGTGTCGACATTCCAAAGTCTATTCACGAGCAAGGACAAGAGAGCGCGCAAGAGCAGGGCACTTCCTGCGGTGACTTCAGCCATCGTCTTTGGATTGGCCGCAATCCTGACGGGGGCGGCGCACAACTGCATGGGGCAGGTCTCGGGCTTTGCCGGAGCTCTCGATAAGGGTGCGCCAGTCAAGGAGGTCCCCGTTCCTGCCGGCCAGTTCCGCGATACGTTCACGTTGAACGATGCGGGATCGCCGCAAATCGAACTGCATGGAATCGACAGCAGCCACAATATCTATTTCACGCTGCCGCAAACGCATGTGGTCCGCACGGCCAAGATTCATGTTTACTATGCGTTTTCTCCAAGCCTGCTGCCGCAACTGAGCCACTTGAAGCTGATCATGAATGGAACGTTGTTCGCCACCGTTCAGCCCACGCCGGGCCAGATCGGAGGCTCATCCAGCCAGGATGCGGAGGGGGAGTTCTCCATACCGCCGGAACTGCTGGTGCATAACAACACGTTCACCATTCAGTTCATCGGACACTACACCATGGTGTGCGAAGACCCGGCCAATACGACGCTGTGGTCCCGGGTGCATCGCAATACATTCCTTGACTTACGGGGCGACATGCTGCCCCTGGCCGACGATTTGAAGCAGTTGCCGATGCCGTTTCTGGACCCGGCGGTGATTCAGCCGCTCAGCATTCCGGTTATCTTTGCCTCGGCGCCTTCGTTCAAGGCTGTTCAGGCAGCAGGAATTGTGACCAGCTATTTTGGGATGATCTCGGAGAGCCGGCCGGTGCGTTTCCCGGTTCATATCGGGCCGGTTCCGGCAGGCAATGCGATCGTGATTTCGGACAACTCGGCGAATCTGCCGGCGGGTTTGAATTTAATGGGGGTCTCATCGCCAACGGTGGCCATGCGCACCAACCCCAACGATCCGTACAGTAAGGTGCTGGTGGTTGCCGGCGGCGATGCAGACCAGTTGGTGAAGGCGGCCCAGGCTGTGGCCTTGCACACCGACCTGTTGCAAGGCTCGCAGGCGACGATTGACGCCCTGAATTTGCCGGACAAGCAGAAGCCCGATGGAGCGCCCCGCTGGGCGCGGACCGACCAGACCATCGCTTTGTGGGACTACGCCACAGCGGACCAGTTGCAGGGGGATGGATCGTCGCCATTGAATGTGTACTTCCGCATTGCGCCGGATATTTTCTACTCCGAACGGCCCAATGCCGTACTGAAACTGGCCTATCGTTACAACTCGGTACCCATCGGCCCCATTTCGAGCATGCAGGTAAGGATCAACAACGCCTTTCTCGGTTCGGTACCGCTGATTCCAGGCCAGGAAGCTTCGCGCAGGATGCAGACCGATGTGCCGGTTCCGGTTGTGAACCTGCGCCCATTCTCCAATTCGCTGTCATTTGATTTCACGTTCCAGTTGCTCAAGAAGGGCGGCTGCCAGGATACAACGCCGATCAACATGCAAGGGGCCATTCTGCGCGATACGTTCCTGGACTTGCGCGGCTATCCGCACTATGCGCCGATGCCAAATCTTGAGACGTTTGCCAACGCAGGATTTCCGTTCACGCGCCTGGCCGATTTGAGTGAAACAACGGTTGTGCTGCCGCCCACTCCGACCGAGCAGGAAATCGAGACATTTGTCACGCTCATGGGTCACTTCGGGCGCCAGACCGGGTTCCCGGTGCTGCGCGTTACGGTGGCGGGCGCCGATGCTCTTCAACAAGGAACCAGAACAGACTTTCTTGTCGTGGGCACTGGCGACGACCAACCCGCGTTCGACAAGCTGGCCAACAATCTTCCGGTTGCGCTGCGCAGCGGTCAGATTCAGGTTCATGACACACAAGGCTTCTTCGCGCCCCTGCATCACGCATGGTGGAAGCTGCGGTCGGATGAACACTCCGAATCAGGGGACTTGACGGCTGGCGGCACGCCCGACTCGGTGATCGAGGGAATTCAATCTCCGTACGACCCGATCGGCAGTCGCAGCATTGTGGCGATCCACTTCAGGGACGCAACAACGTTTGAGCCATTCATGGCAGCGTACATGACCGTGCAGCAGTCCAGCGAGATTTCAGGGTCGGTTTCGGTGTTGCATGGAGCGCAGTTCCAGTCCTTCCGGATCGGGTCGGAGATCTACCACGTGGGGGTACTCCCCTGGTGGACTCGCTTGACCCTTTGGTTCATGGAAGTGCCCTGGCTGGCTGCGGTGGTTATTATCGTTCTAGCCTTCCTGCTGGCCATATGGACGAGGCAATGGTTGCGCACCAAAGCCAGGGCGCGCCTGAAGATGACTGACGACTAAGGAATCCGTGCCGGTTTTGAAAGGCCCTGTGGCACGCGTAATTCAATTTTATGGAGAACTGTAGCGATGGGTCTTCCGATACCTCGGCTACGGAAGCGTCTGTTGCTGATTGTGTCTCTGTTGATGCTCGGCGCTACCGGCGGTTGCAAACAGGGTCCCTGGACGCTGTGGGATTCGTATGCTGCGCGATTTATCGACGCGCAGGGAAGAGTTATCGATCCTCAGGGAGGAGGGCGCACTACCTCCGAAGGGCAATCGTACGCATTGTTCTTTGCGCTCGCGGACAACGACAGGGCTGCTTTCGACCGCGTATTGACCTGGACCCAGGCCAACCTTGCCGGAGGAGATCTACAGGCTCACTTGCCGTCCTGGTTGTGGGGGAAGAACAAGGACGGGCAGTGGAAGACGCTTGATCCAAATCCGGCGTCGGATGCAGATGTGTGGATCGCCTATACGCTTCTGGAAGCCGGCCGCCTGTGGAAGAATCCTATTTATACGAACCTGGGCCGGCAAATGATGGCGCAAATTGCCAAGACCGAGGTTGCCGATCTGCCCGGGTTCGGTCCCATGCTTATGCCAGGACCCACCGGGTTTCAGCATGCAAAGATCTGGACATTGAATCCCAGCTACATGCCGCTTTTCATCTTTGAACGGTTTGCGGTCGTGGACCCCTCGGGCCCATGGCAGCATATTGCACTCGGAATTCCTCGACTCTTGCGGCAGAGTGCCAGGCACGGTTTTGCGATGGATTGGGTGGACTATGTTCCGGGCGACGGGTTTTACCCGGCACCGGCGCATCCGGAAAATGTGGCCGAAGCGCCTATTGGTGGCTATGACGCCATTCGCGTCTACCTTTGGGCGGGCATGCACGACAGTAAAGGCAAGGCGCGAGCCGAGCTCCTGGACGCGGTTCCCGGGATGAGCGCGTACCTTGCCGATCATGGTGCCCCCCCGGAAAAGGTGAGTGATCAGGGGATTCCATTGGCGCAAGATGGACCTGTGGGATTCTCGGCGGCGGTTCTGCCTTATTTGAGAGCGTTTCCCCACATGGAAAAGCCGAGCTCGCAGCAAGTCATCCGGATGAGCACTTTGAGAGACGCTGCGACGGGTTTGTATGGGAGAGACCTCGCGTATTACGATCAGAATCTTGCCCTATTCGCAACCGGTTTCTTGGACGGCAGATTCCGGTTTGGCGCGGGCGGGGAACTGAAAGTGGATTGGACACGGTGATGAGGGTTGCAGGCAGGGCTTTGAAAGCGAGATTGTACGTTGCGATTTTCCTTGTTCTTGTGCTCCAGACGGGTCTTGCCCAAAAGAAGCCCGCGACTGCAACGCCTGACGAAACACGCCGGGTCCTGATCGAGAAAGCCCATGCCCTTGAGGCACGCGGGCGGCCCGACATGGCCATCCAACTTTGGCAGCAGATCCTGCTTTCCGAGCCCAAAAACGCTGAAGCGCTTGCAGGGCTGGCGAAGGATTACAAGCTTATTGGCTCTTCAGCGCAGGCCGATGAGGCGCTGGAACGGATGCGCAGGGCCAACCCCAACGATCCGAATATCCCCAAGATTGCCGGCTTAACCAGCACCCGCATTCAGAGCGACCGCCTGCGCCAGGCCGGCGAACTGGCTCGTCAGGGCAAGTCCGAAGCGGCGATGGCCGTTTACCGGGAGTTGTATGGCGACCGGCCGCCAGACGGCGATATCGCGCTGGCCTATTACCAGACCATGTATGGCACCCCGCTTGGCAAGGAGACGGCTGTAACCGCGATGCGCGCACTGGCACAGCGCAACCCCGGCGACACGAGATTCATTGTCGAGTTGGGCCGCATGCTCACCTACGACGCCAAGACTCGCGCCGAAGGAATTCGCATTCTCAAGGAGCACCCCAAGGATTCTGTTGCCCAGTCCGCGCTGCGCCAAGCGCTGATCTGGGATGCAGCCAATCCAACCTCGGCGGCAGAACTGCGCGATTACCTGAAAGACCACCCTCTGGACACGGAGATTTCCGGACATCTGAAAGAAAACGAAGGCAAGCTGGCGCAAATGAACTCCGGCATTGCGCGCACGCCAGCCGAGCGAGCGGCATTTGCGGCGCTGAATGCGCACAAGCTTGAAGATGCGCAAACGCGCTTCATGGAGATCCTGCAAGCGGAGCCGAACAACGGACGCGCCGCGGCAGGCATGGGTTTCCTGCGCATGCAGCAGAGCAACTTCGGCGGGGCGATCAGCTATCTGACCCAGGCCGAGCAGAATGGCTTCAAGGACCGGTCCGTTGCGGATGCGCTGGTGACTTCGCGGTTTTGGTACACAATGGGCGAGGCGTCCCAGGCGTTCGACGAGAACCAACTCGACGTGGCTGCTACCAAGTACCGGGCAGCACTCGAGATGCGTCCGCACAGCAAGGAAGCGCTGAACGGGTTGGCGGGCCTGTTGACCAAGGAACAGCAATACACCGCTGCCGCGGGTGTTTACGAGCAATTGCTTAAGGTGCAGCCCGGTTCAGCCGATGCCTGGCGGGGCCTCTTCCTGGCCTACGCGCGGGATGGGCAAAACGAGAAGGCGATCGCCATTTCGGGTCGTTTTCCGGGCGCGGTGAAGGCCGCGATGGCTAAGGACCCGGAATATCTGCGCACCCTGGCAACCATCTACCATGCCGAGAATCGCACTGCCGATGCTCAGCGGGTCCTGGCGCAGGCGCTCGCGCTGCCTTTTCCTGAGAACGGAGAGAGGCTCAAGTCGGATACACGGCTACAGTACGCAGGCATCCTGATGGAGGCAAAGCGCTTCGATCAGGCCGCGGAGCTTTACACGCAGATATTGAATGAAGACCCGGGGAATTTGTCGGCGTGGATGGGCATGGTGAGCGCGCATCATGAACTGGGCCAGGACAATTTGGCTATTGCCGACGTGGAAAAGATGCCTCCGGCAACGTACGAAGCAGCGCTCGCCGATCCAGGTTTTCTTTCGATGCTTGGCTCGATTTATGCGCAGGCCAACCAGTTTGAAATCGCCCAGGGTTTGCTGGAGCGCTCCGCCAAGTTGCAGATAGCGGCAGGGGGCCAGCCTGGGATTCCACTTCAATTGCAGATGGCGGCCATTGATTTGCAGCAAAACAACACAGCCCAGGCCTACGAAATCTACCACCAGGTGCTGTTGGCGCATCCTGACCGCGTCGATGCCTGGAAGGGTTTGATTTCGACATTGCTGGTGACGAACCGGAACACCGAGGCGCTGGCCGAAATTGCCCAGATTCCACCGCCGATGCGGAAGCAGCTCGAATCGGACATTGAATTTGTCCAGATGGAGGCGAGCCTCTACGCGGCTACGGGCGACACCGCCCACGCTGTCGAATACATGAATCAGGTGCAGGCCCACTACAACGCTCTCAAGACCGCGCCTCCCGCCGATGTTGAGGTCCAGAATGCGTGGCTGCTGTTCAATACCAAGAATGATCGGGCGCTTTACCCGGCATTGATGCGGCTGGGCTCGCGCCAGGACCTGACGGCTAAACAGAAGGAGACCGTCCAATCCATCTGGGCGAACTGGAGCGTGCGCCGCTCCGCAGCCGCGATGGAAAACAACAACCTGCAGCGTGCCGTGGATATTCTCGACGCTGCGTCCCAGGCCTTCCCGGACAACCTGGACGTTCGCAAGGCGGTGGCCGGCGGCTATGCAAGAGTAGGCAGGGCTAAGGAATCCGTCACTCTCTTCAAGATGATTCCCATGCAGGACGCCTCCGCCGGGGACTTTCAGGGCGCGATTGGAGCGGCCTTGGCGGCCAACGACAAGACCCAAGCCGAGCTTTGGCTGCGCCAGGCCCTGGACCGCTTTCCAAGGAACCCCGCCATTCTTCAGCTTGCTGCCCGCTTTGAAAAGGCCCGCGGCGACAATCAGCGCGCAGCCGATTATTATCGCGCCTCGCTGGCCGTAATGCCCCAGGCTTCGCCTGCCGACAGGTTGGCTCACGCGCTGGTTTATCCCGACCAGGATATGAAGGCCCATCGTGCGGTGACGGCGGCGGACCTGCAGCAACTGCTCGATCCCAACTACGAGCCCTTCCCAAAGACGACCAAAGTGGCGCCCTTGCCTGCGTACGGCAACGATCCCTACAACCCGGGGGCCCCGGTGGTGTTGTCCCGGCCGCAGCAGCAGAGCCAGCAGCCGCAGAGTCAATGGTCCAATCCTCCGGTGGCCACCCCGGCGCAGCTACCTTATGGGGCGGGGCCCGACTCCGGATTCGCGACGGGGCCCACCACGCAGGTGATCGCGCCTAGCCAACCACCCTACAGTGAACAAGCTGCCGCGCAGACAGCAGACAACCAGCCTCTTGACCGCAAACCGTCCCGCAACTCTTCAAAGAAGAAAGGGTCCCAGCGCTCCTACGAGGGCAGCATGCACCTGCCTTCAGCGGGAAGCATCAGTTCGCCGGCAGCTTCTGCGACGACGGAGCCATCCACCCAGAAGGGCTGGGTGCCCCAGGCAGGCGTTGCGCAGGCCATCTCTCCCCAACAAGGGGACGGCCAACTTGCCCTTGGGGCCGCACCCTTCGTTCACACCTTGACCGGCGATGCCTGGAAGGGACTGATCTTTTCGTTGCAGGCCAACAACCGCATCGCAGAAGCGTTCCAGGAGATAGGCAAGATTCCTCCCGACGTGCGCCAGCAGCTTGAGGGCGACGTGGAGTTTGTGCAGGCGGAGGCAAGTCTTTACGCGGCGGGCGGCGATATTCCGCACGCAACTGAATACATGGACCGCGTGGAGAATTACTACCTGGTGCGCAGAACGCCTCCACCGCCAGGCATTGCGGTGCAGGATGCATGGCTGCTTTACAACACAGGCAACGACCACGGCTTGTACCCGGTTTTGCTGCGCCTGGATGCTCGCCAGGATTTGACTGTTGAGCAGCGGCAACAGGTCCAGACCATTTGGGTGAATTGGAGCTTGCGCCGCGCCAATGCCGCAATGGAGAGCGGAAATATGCAGGCAGCGGTGGACATTCTGGACGCCGCATCGGAACAGTTTCCGGACAATCCAAGCGTACGCAGGGCAGTTGCCGGCGGTTATGCCAAAGTGGGCCGCGCCGCCGATTCGCTGGCGATCTTCAAGGCTCTTCCCATGCAGAACGCAAGCGCCGGCGATTTTCAGGGAGCGATTGGGGCTGCGCTGGCGGCCAAGGATTTAGGTCAAGCCGAGACCTGGCTGCGGCAGGCGCTCGATAGGTTCCCATCGGATCCCGGGATATTGTCGATTGCCGCTCGTTTCGAACAAGCTCGCGGGAACAGCGAGCGCGCCACTGACTTCTGGCGAGCTTCAATCGCCGCCATGCCTAAAGGGCAATCACCGCAAAGACTGGGCAGCCTGCCGGTTTTTCCCCAGGACGAGACGGGCGCGCGCCGGACGGCAACGCCGGGCGACCTGAAGCGGCTGCTCGACCCGGACAATCAGCCCACGCAACCGGCGACGCGGCTTCCATCTCTTCCGGCTTATGGCAAAGGCGCCTACAGCGGCTCAAGTCCGGGACAGATGACGCAGCCATCCCAGCCTGTGCAGCCGAGCCAACAGCCGGCTCCCTGGCCCACAGGCCCCGCGGCCAAGTCGCTTCCGCTGCCTGTTCCCACCCTCTCCGGGCCTTCGGCCCAATCTGCAAGGGCGCAAGTGGCCGAGAGCAGCAACGCGCCGGTCTTTATTCCCAAGAGCGTCAATCCGTCAACGACAAAAACCCAACCGGTCTTTATCGAGCAGAGTTCGAATCAAGCTGCGGACCTGAAGCATGCCGCGAGCAAAACGCAATCCGGCAAACCGGTCGGTAAAGGCTCCAAAGCCAAGGACGTTTCAAAATCCGGCGGTTACTCCGGGCAAGTTCAGCTGTCCCCCTCCGAGGAGACGGTCGACTCCACCGGACCCGTGCCGAATGGCGGCGCCGGGCAGAATTCCCAGCAAGCCACGCAACAAACCCCGTCGTGGAAGCCTCAGTCGGGCGCCGGACCGCGGAACTCAAATCCCGCGGGAGGGTTGCGGATTACTTCTCAGCCCATGGAACCGCTTGCCGCCCAGGTGCAGTCTCTGTTTGCAGATCAGACAGACAGCCAACTGACGCAAGGCTCGGCTGCGGTTATTCATACGCTGGCGAATGCGCCGGTCATGCCAGCGGCGATACCGATTCCGACTCCGGCTCCCGCGAGCAACGGAAAATACAACACGGCACAATACACTCCTTCCGCGCAGGAGGCAGCAACGGGCGCCTATTCTGCCCCCAAGCCGCAGACCACCCAACCGCAGCAACCGGCTCCGCAGCAGCAAGCCCAACCTGCCCAGCAGCCGGCAACGACGCCCAGAAAGCTAAGCAGGAAGGCCCGCAAAGCTCAGAAGCGCCAAGCCAGCCCGACCCTGGAATCGCTGCCGCCATTGCAAAACCAGCAGCAACCGGCGGTCCCCGACCTTCCCGCGGACACTGCGCCCGCCAACCCGCCGGCCACCAGCGGTACCGGGCTTTCAGATCAGGAGTTGCAGGACCGCAACCTGCCCCCGCTGCGCGGACCCTGGGTACGTGTGCAGCGCGAGCAACGCACCACCAGCCCACGCGATGAAGCCGAGATGCAGTTGCAATCGATCGAGAGCGGATACAGTGCGTGGCTCGGCGGAAACGGCCTTATCAACTATCGCAGCGGCAGCCTGGGGTTCGACCATCTTTCGGCGCTTGAGGCTCCGTTTGAGGTCTCCCTCCCGGCCGGCTATCATGCGCGGTTTACGTTCGTTGCCAAGCCGGTGTTTCTGGATTCAGGACAGGCGGATGGCAATGCCGTGATGCAAGTGACCACTTTGAGCCAGGCCAAGCTCAGTCAGATTCCCCAGCCCCTGGGGACGTTACTGACCACAGACACGACGCCGCCGCCGCAACAAAGCGCATCAGGCATCGGTGGCGAAGTGCAGCTTTCGTTCCAGCATTTTGCGCTGGCCGCGGGTTATACGCCAGCCGGTTTGCTGGTGGCCAACATCACGGGCCGGGTCCAGTGGAAGCCGGGCAACGGCCCGTTTACCTTCAACTTCGTCCGCGATTCGGTGAGAGATACGCAGCTATCCTACGGCGGGTTGCGCGATCCGGGTTCGGCCTCGCTGAGCTTCCCCGGAAACATCTGGGGCGGCGTGATCGGCAGCCAAGGTGGCTTCCAGTATGCTCGCGGCGATGCGGAGTCAGGGTTCTATTTCGGCGCGAATGGTCAGTATCTGACCGGGTACAACGTCGAAAATAACATGCGCTTCGACGGGTCAGGTGGCGCATATTGGCGAGTGCTGACTTCGCCTGAGTACGGGAACCTGAGTATCGGCGCCAACTTCTTCGCAATGCATTACTCGCACAACGAGCAGGCCTTCACCTATGGCATGGGTGGCTACTTCAGCCCGCAAGCCTACTTCCTGGGCAATGTACCATTCACCTGGGCTGGCCATTCCGGAACCCGCTGGCATTACAACCTTATGGGTAGCCTGGGTGTGCAGGCTTTCCAGCAGCAATTGGCTGCGCTGTTTCCGCTCGCAGGGCAAAAGTCGCTGGAGGTCAGCTCCGGCAACCTCGCACTGCCGGCCATGACCAGCGTTGGACCCAACTACGACCTGCGTGGCCAGGTGGCTTATGCAATCAGTCCACATTGGTTCGCGGGGGGATTCCTGGGCGCCAACAACTCCCGCAACTACTCCGCCGTTTCGGCCGGGTTCTATGTGCGTTACCTCTTCCGTTCGCAACCGTCAACCGTGGCCGGTCCCACCGGGATTTTCCCCACGGATGGGTTGCGGCCGTTTACTGTGCCATAGATTTGGGCTTATGCATCAATTTTTGGGGAGGGGATGCTTGCATCTCCTCCCTTTTTGCGTTTAAGGAGCCAATTTTGGGGTGGGCGGCGGCAGGATCGGCGTCGAGGAGAGCTGTCAAGGTAACTTTTAGAAGATATCCTCCATCATAACTTAATAATCTTTAGAACATATCTTGCAAAAATTAATAATATGAAGTATTGTTCTTTATGTAATTAGGAAATGAGGCCACGTTTCATGACCCCGCTCGAAAAACATGCTTCCGACTGGCAGGATCTGCTCCGTATGGCTGATGGGTGCTCGCTGGTAGTGGAGCGTGTCCGGCTACCGGAGAAGCAGATTGCCATCGAAGGAGAATTCGTTCTTCCCGAGTTGGCCCGTTTCGGGTTTGAAGACCAGGTTTTCATTGCCGCCTTTTTGCGATCCCATGGGTCGATCAAGGAAATGGAGCAGGTCTTTGGGGTGAGTTATCCCACCATCAAAGCGAGACTCAACCGGATCGCCGGACAACTGCAATTTGTCGATACCAACCCGTCTCCATCCCGCGCGGAGGTGCTGGAGAGGCTAAAGGGCGGCGAGATTGACGCAGCCGAGGCGATCCGCGCACTGGAGGCTTTGAAGTGATACCAAGCATCGCCATCGTTCACGTCTACAACTCGCACTGGCGGAGCTTGCGGCTCTGGATTCCGCTGTTTTTACTGTGGATCCCTCTGCTGCTTCTTTCGCCGCTGATCTTTCTGGTGATCCTGGCGGCCGGCGTAGCCGGCCGGATAAGCCCTTGGCGCGCCATCGCAGTTTTCTGGGCTATTTCCTGCAGCTTGCCCGGAACCCACGTTCACGTCAGCAGCCAGGACAACAAGGTCCTGGTTCGGATTTTGTAGAGGTGGCCATGGAAACGGACCGTCGCATCATTTTGCGCCTGATCGCCATGGGGCGGATTTCGCCTACCGAGGCGGAACGTCTGCTTCTGGCCTGGAGCAGCGGCCGGGAAAACGATTGGGTGCTTGCCGGTTGCATCGTCGCTGCCAGCATGGCTCAACTCAATTTGCGGACGCTTCTTCCAGGCTTGCAGCATGTCGCCCATTCAATGATGTCCTGGGATCTTGGGTCCCTGCATCGCGCTCTATCGCTTTTAACCCATTTGCTCGGAGGAGCCTTATGAACGAGAATCGCCGTCAAATTCTGGAAATGCTGGCCGCGGAAAAGATTACTGTGGAAGAGGCCGAGCGGTTGCTCGCCGCGCTTGAAGACGCGCCGGCGGTGACTAACGGATTCAGCGAGGCCAAGCCCAAGGTCAAAGTCAAATATCTCCGCGTGTTGGTGGAGGCCGACGAAACCATGACGGGCATGAAAGGCCAGACCACCGTGAACGTCCGCGTTCCCATGCAACTGCTCCGCGCCGGCGTGCGCCTGGCCAGCCTGATTCCAGCACAGGCCCATCAGCACCTCGACGATGAGCTTAGCCGGCATGGAATTCCACTGACGCTCTCGCAGATCAAGCCGGAGAATCTAGAGGAGCTGATCGACCACCTGGAAGATCTTACGGTTGACGTCGACGGCAAAGAGGGAAATACAACGAAGGTGCGGGTTTTTTGCGAATAAGGCGTGCGAGCAAGTTAGCGGCCGGTTGGCGTTTGTGGTTTCCCAGGGTCCAAAATCGGGACCTGGGAAACCCAGCTAGTAGAGGGTTGGGATCAAGGTCTGCGAAGCGGCTTTTGCATAGGTACCACTTGCACGGTTACGTCGCGAATCTCGGAAAGGAAGCGGTTGAGGACCGAGCCGCGAAGAAGGATGTCCCAGCGGGAACGAGCCGACTGGCCGAAGACGACGTGCGAGATATTCTCCTGCTGGGCGAAGCGGATGAGGGCATCGGAGACGTTGCGATCGGTTAGCGTGACAACCTGGGCGCCCAGGTCGCGTGCCATGCGCTGGTGTTCTTCCAGGCGGTGAAAGGCTTCAGGATCGCCGTGGCCTTTGTCTTCGTCGGGACGGCTGACATAAACGGCATACCAGTTGGTGGCCAGTCGACCGGCAACACGAGCGCCGATGCGCAGCAGTCGCTCAGTACCGGGGCGGGTGCTGAGACACACCATTACTTTTTCCGGGATGGGCGCCTGTTCCAGGCCCTGGGTTCGCCGGTACTCGGCGGCGCGGCTGCTCACTTTGTCGGCCGTAGTGCGAAGGGCGAGCTCACGCAGCATATTGAGGTTGCCCTTGCGGAAGAAATTGGCCAGCGACTGCTCGACTTTTTC
>OCTA010002402.1_pt1 | contig 17066 bp, 13 predicted proteins | sample 1538991 | NCBI WGS metagenome assembly OCTA01 (sample SAMEA3539302, study PRJEB22396) | soil metagenome | biome: tundra; feature: field; material: soil | place: USA | collected 2010-05 | depth 0.15 m | reverse complement strand
CTCCGTTCGTGACGTCGTAGATGTCGATCTTCTCGTTCTCGAGGAACCCCGCGGCCTCGATCAAGGTCACATCGATGGTGATCGATCCCACGTAATCGATGTCTGCGCGGGTGACGGTCGCTCGATGGATCTTCCCCAGCAGAAAATGTCGCAGCACGTTCGCCTCCGGGTCGGGGCCTCGTCTTGGTACCCGCCGTCACGGAACGTGGGGCCAAACGGCTCTCTGGTCAATGGTCTTACCTTGACGCACCTCGTCAATCCTGGAGGCCGTGGCGGCCTTCTTCGCCCATCTCCCCTCTTCTGCTTCTGCGCCCTCTGCGCCTCTCCGGCCCATCTCCCCTCTCGAGACCGGAGGAGGGCTAGCCGAGCTTCGAGAAGTCGGCGATGCGGAGCATGGCTTTCGCTCCGTGGGCCAGGGTCTCGAGGCGCGGCTTGGTGAACGCGTCGGCGGGGTCGTTGACCAGCGTCTCGAGGAAGATGCGATCGAGCTCGGTCGCGACGCGCTCCATGCTCATGAGGGCGTCGCGGACGCCCTGCTCGGTCACCAGGTTCTCGGTGGCGGCGTTCAGCTCGCGAACGAGGCCGTGGATCGCGAGGTCGTCTTGCTTGGCGCTGCCCCGGAACGCGCTCGCGTCGTGCATCTGGGGCGACGCCTCGCGGCTGATGCCCGCGAGGCGCTTGGCGACGATGCGCGCCTTGTCGAGCCACGGCTCTTTCGCGTCGACGACGGCCTTCAAGACGCGGACGCGCACGTGGGTCGCGACGACGTCGCGGAGCGCAGCGGGGCCGCTCGCGCCCAGCACGGCGTCGGCCACGGGGTTGCTCGCCGTGCTGGCGAGGAGCCCGCGGAGGCGATCGATCGCGAACTCTTCGAGCTTCGCCACGGTCTCGGCCTTCGAGAGGTCGAGCTTCTTCCCGTCTTTCCCGTCGTAGCTGCCCTCGTAGGCGTCGTACGCGGCGGCGATGGTCTCGCTGAACGACAGCTTGCCGTAGCCGCGGTCGACCAGGGTGCGCAGGGTCCCGATGCACGCGCGGCGGAGCGCGAACGGATCGGCTGCGCCCGTCGGCGCGAGGCCGACCGCGAAGCACCCGGCCAGCGTGTCGAAGCGATCGGCGAGGGCGATCGCGGCCGATACGTCGGCGGGCGCCACGTCGTCCTGGCCGCCGAGGGGCTTGTAGTGATCGCGAATGGCGTCGGCCACCGCGTCGGGCTCGCCCTGCGCCTTCGCGTACGCGCGCCCCATGTGGCCCTGGAGCTCGGGGAACTCGCCCACCATGAGCGTCACGAGATCGCACTTGGCGAGGTGGGCCGCCCGCGCGACCGCCGCCCGCGATGCCGGCGCGAGGCCGAGGATCCCGCCGATGCGATCGGCGAGGCGGGTGATGCGCTCGACCTTCTCGCGCACGGTGCCGAGGCGGTTGTGGAAGACGATGCCGCCGAGCTTGTCGAAGCGCGTGTCGAGCGCGGTCTTCTGGTCTTCTTGCCAGAAGAAGCGCGCGTCGGAGAGGCGAGCGCGCATGACGCGGTCCATGCCCTTCGCGATGAGCTCGGGGCGGTTCGCCGTGTTCACGACCGCGAGGTACTTCGGGAGGAGCGCGTCGTCGCCCTCGCCTCGTTTCGCGATGTAGAAGTACTTCTGGTGGCCCCGGGCGACCGCGCGGATGACCGCGGCGGGCAAGGCGAGGAAGGCGGGGTCGAAGGCGCCCGTGACGACGTACGGCTCCTCGACGAGCGAGGCGTTCTCGTCGACGAGCATCGGCTCGGGATCGTATGCGCCGCCGGCGGCCCGGGCTCCGGCGTCGACGCGCTCGAGCATCGCGCGCACGCGCTCGTCGCGATCGACGAGCACGTGACGCTCGCGGAGCTGCTCGACGTACGACGTGGGGCTCGCCACGGCGAAGACCGCCGGCGCGAGAAACCGGTGGCCCCGCGACTCGCGACCGCTCCTGGTGCCCGCGAACGCGACGGGCACGATCTCGTCGCCGAACAGCGCGACGAGCCACTGGACGGGGCGGCCGAAGGTGACCTCGAGGTCGCCCCAGCGCATCGACTTTCGAAACGGGATCGCCGCGCATACGCGGGCGAGGATGGCCCCGAGGAGCTCCAGCGCGGGTCGCCCGACCTCGACGCGCCGCCCGACGACGTAGCGTCCGGGCTTCTGCCTCGGCCCCGCGGGCAGGTCGACGATCGCCAGCGCGTCGACGCTGACTCCGACCTTCGAGGCGAAGGCCTCGGCCGCCTTCGTGGGCTTGCCGTCTTTGAACGCGACGCCTTCGGGCGGGCCGATGACCTGCTCGTCGAGGTCGAGCTGCCGGACGGCCACGCCGTGGACGAGGACCGCGAGGCGGCGAGGCGTGCCCAGCGCGCGCACGGCCCCGTGCGAGAGCCGCGCGATCGCGAGCTCGTCGGCGACGATCTTCGGAAGGACGGCGAGCGCGGCGTCGACATAAGACGACGGGAGCTCCTCGGTGCCGATCTCGAGCAGGAGGGGGAGCGTGGGAGACATCGGGGCCGCTAGAAGTAATGCGGAAGTCCTCGCAGGTCGAGACGCGTCGAGGCTCGCGCCCTCTGCGCCTCTGCGGCCAATCTCTCTCTCTCGAGAGGGCCGAGCTCAATCGCCGAAGAGGTCGAGGGTCCGGCGGTCGGCGGAGGCGCGGCGCGCGCGGTTCGTGCCCCACTGCCTGAGGGCCTGGATCTTCTCTTCGTAGAGGGTCGCCAGGGGCACGAGCTCGCGGGCGGCGGCGCGGAGGTGCTCGACGGTGAGCTCCGTTTGCTTCTGGGCGTAGGCGTGGAAGAGGGCCCCGTCGACCATCTGCTCGATCTCCGCGCCCGACCAGTGCTCGAGATCGCGCGCGAGCTCGGCGACAGGGAAGGCCGCCGCGTCGCGGCCTCGCCGGCCGAGGTGCACCGCGAGGATCTGCGCTCGCTCCGTGGGCGAGGGGAGATCGACGAAGAAGACCTCGTCGAAGCGACCGCGGCGCGCGAGCTCGGGCGGCAAGCGCTCGACCTCGTTGGCGGTGGCCGCGACGAACACCGGGGCGCGGCGCTCTTGCAGCCACGTGAGGAAGGCGCCGAAGACGCGCGCGTGACGGGCGTCGGCCCCGTCGGCCCCGAGGCCCTTCTCGATCTCGTCGACCCAGAGCACGACCGGGGCTACGGCTTCGACCGCGCGCGTGGCCTCGTGGATCGCGTGCTCCGGCGAGCCCGCGGCGAACACCTCGGCAAAGTCGAGGCGCACGAGCGGCAGCGACAGGACGCGCGCCGTGGCCTTGCTGACGAGCGACTTGCCGCAGCCCTGGACCCCGCAGACGAGCATGCCCCGGGGCTCGGCGAGCCCGAAGGCGCGCGCCCCGCCGTCGAACGCGAGCACCCGGGACCGCAGCCACGACTTGAGCACCTCGAGCCCCCCGATGTCGCCGAGGGTCACGTCGGCGTCGATCAGCTCGAGGCACGCGTTGCGGCGCAGCGCGCCTCGCTTCTCGACGATGACGCGGGCGAGCGCCTCGTCGGCGTCCGGGAGCGATCGGGCGACGCGAAACGCCCGGCGCGCCTCGTCGAGGGTGAGGCCGAGCGCGGCCCGCACGAAGGCGTCGCGCGTGCCGTCGGCGTGCCCGAGCTCGGCGTCGGCTCGCCCGAACTCGGCGTCGATCAGCGCGCCCAGCGTCTCCGCGTCCGGCAAGGGAAGGGGCAAGACGCGCGCGTCGCGGTCGATCTCGGGGGGCAGGCTCGCCATGGGCATGACGAGCACCAGCGGCAGCTCGCGCCGGACCGCGCAGAGATCGCGGAGCGCGCGGACGACGCGCGGCTCGAGCAGCCACGGGTGCAGGTCGAGCATGACGCGCGCGACGCCCGCTTCGCCGGCGCGCGCGGCGCGCTCGAGGCTCGCGACGGGGTCCCGGACGGCGGCGTCGTCGCTCCACCCGCGCGTCGCGGTCCACTCGAGCACCCGCGCCCCGCGAAAGGCCTCGCCCACGAGCGCGCGGGCGCGCCGCTCTTCGTGCGTGACGACGCACACGATCGGCACGCCCGACGCCGCGGCGGCCCGGAGGTCACGGACGAACGAGTCGCTCACGGGAGGCCCACGGAGCGAGTATACGGTCAGTGCGCCGGCTTCGTCGCGATCGACGTGGGCCGCGCGAGGAGCCGGTCGGACCACGCCTTCACGTTCGGCGGCGGCTCGACCTCGAAGAGCGCCATGAACTCGAGGAACGGCACGTAGCAGACGTCGGCGAGCGTGTAGCTGTCGCCGGCCAGGAACGCCTGGCCTTCGAGCTGCCGCTCGAGGATCTTGAAGTGCTTCTCGACCTCGCCCCTGGCCTTGGCCATCTCGTCGAGGCGCCACTTGGCTTCCGGGATGAAGCGCTTCGAGAAGATGACGACCCCGCCGGGGCGCGTGAACTGCAAGTCGCAGAGCTTCATGTGCATGTCCACGAGCGCGCGCTGCTTGATGTCGGCGGGAACGAGCGACGGCTCCGGGAACCGGGCCTCGATGTAGTCGAGGATCGCGGTCGACTCGTAGAGAACGAGGTCGCCGTCGACGAGCGTCGGCACGCGCCCGTAGGGGTTGAGCGTGAGATACGGCTCCTTGCGATGCGCGCGCGCCGCCATGTCGACCTCGATCTCGTCGACCTCGAGGTTCTTCTCGAGGAGCGCGATGCGGACGCGCCGCGAATACGTGGAGAAGGGGTGGAGGTAGAGGGTGAGCGCGTGCTTCGTTGCCGGGGACATGGGCGGTGACCTTTCCCGGAGGCTAGCCGCGAACGAGGGGCCCGGTCGCTCTCGATTCTGGGGCGCTCGATTAGCCACGTTCGAGGGGAGCCGGGAGCTCCCCTCGAGCTCCGATCGGCGGCGCTCAGCCCGCGCGCGACCCCCGGCCGATCGCCGCGTCGTAGGCCTCGATGAGCGCGGCGCGCTTGGTCGCGCCGAACTTGCGCGCGGCGCGACCGAGGAGCACGCCGACCGTGGAGATGGCGATGCCGAGCTCGTAGGCGATCATCTTGTTGGCGTGGCCCATGGCCGCCAGCGCGACGACCTGACGCTCGCGCTCGGAGAGGAACGCGACGTCTGCCGTCGGCGCCTCGTTCGACTGCGCGAGCAAGAAGCGCTTGCCGTCGGCCTCGAACTGATCGACCAGCGACCACCGGCCTTCGACGAGCGCCTTCCACTGGCGCGCGGCCTGCTCGGGGTCGCGCCGGCGGAGGGGCCCTCGCAGGCGCTCGAGGTGGCGGGCGGCGGCGCTGAGCGCCTCGCGCGCTCCACGGAGCTTCGCGCCGCGTTCGGCGTGGACGATCGCCCCCGTGGGCTCGATCACCGCGTCTGCGGAGGCGATGGCCGAGGCGCCCGCGAGGCGCCGACGCAGCCGCGAAGCCGCCGCGAGGTGCGACGACAGCCGCGCGAGGAGATCGGGATCGACGGGAGACGCTCGGCGGGTCAAGAGAAGGCCGACGTGGGCGCCTCGGCCGTCGGCGTTCACGCCGTTCAACCCCAGGATCTGGTGCACCCCGAAGCGCCCGAGCGCCTCGTGCGCCCCGTCGAGCAGCTCGGACCCCGGGAGCTTGCGGCTCGGGGCGAAGGCGACGCGCCGGAGCACCCGCTCGACGATCGCTGGCGTGCGCCGGTAGAACTCGGGGAAGTCGGTCGCCAGGATGTGCGCGAGCTTCGGGTCGACGTCGTCGGTGGCGGCGAACGCGGGGAATTTGCAGTCGTTGACGTCGGACGCGTCGTAGGTGACGGCGTACGCGCCCCGGTGCCTGACGCGAATCCCCTCGGCGGCGGCGCGGGCCACGTGCGCGAGCCACGGCTCGTCTTCGAGTTCGAGCGCGTAGAGCGCCTCGACGACGCCGACGCAGTCGGCCCGACGACCAGCGAGCATGTGTATCTTTACATCGTCGTAAACAAATTCGCACCCGCGGCCTTGAAGCGCCGGGCGTAACGTTGCGTCAAACCCTCATGAACGCGAACGAACCCACCACACGCTCGGGCACTCAGGCTGCATTGTCTCGCTTCCCCTTGGGCTCGCGCGCCCGAGCACGAGGGCCGCTTCTCGGCCGCGTCGTCATCGCTCTCTCGCTCGCCGCGGCCTGGGGCTGCACGGTGACGACGACGCCGGGCTCGCCCGACAGCGGGGGCACGACCCCCGGCGTCGACGGCGGAACGACGCCGGACGACGGCGCCACGCCGCCCCCGCCCGACGCGGGGACCACGCCGGACACGGGCACGACCGGAGGAGGAGACGCCACCGTCGGCGTGCTCGGCTTCACGCCGTCCAACGGCATCGAAGCCGCGCTCGCGGCCATCGATCTCAGCAAGCTCGTCGACATCGACGTCGTGGACGACGAGCAACTCCGCATCGACTGCGTCGTCAACAACAGCTCGGGCTGCGTCGAGATGACGGTCGTCCAGTCCGACGGGAGCTCGATCGAGCTCTACGTCGCCAAGTCGTGGAAGATCGAGCCCGCGGGCGTTCTCAGCGTGCTCGACAAGACGCCGGTCGTCCTCGTCGGCGTCAGCACCATCAACGTGCTCGGCTTGCTCAACGTGCACGCGACGGCGGACGCGACCGTCGCCGGCGGCTTCATCGGCATGACCAACGGAACAGCGGGCGGTCCCGGCAAGGGCACGGCGGGCGTCCAGAGCGTCTCAAACGTCGACACCGGCATCGCGGGCGGTGGCGGCGGCTACTGCGGCGCAGGTGGCGCCGCGGGGAAGGCCACGGCGACGAACGGCGGCGCGGGCAAGACCTACGGAACGCCGGCGATCGTCCCGCTCGCCGGCGGCTCGGCGGGCGGCCCCGGGTCCCTCGCTCCGGGCGGTGGCGGCGGCGCCGTGGAGCTCGTCGCGGGCACGTCGGTCACCATCTCGGCCGGCGGCATCGTCTCGGCGGGCGGCGGCGCCGGCTACGACGGCACGGACACCGGCCTCTACGTGGCGTCGGGCGGCGGAAGCGGCGGCGCGGTCCTCATCGAAGCGCCGGCCGTCACGATCGCCGGGACCGTCGCCGCCAACGGCGGCGGGGGCGGCGGCGGGGCGAGCGGCACGCTCGACGCGCACGACGCGACCACCAACGCCACGGCGGCTCCGGGCGGTCAACCCGCGACCACCGGCGCGGGCGGCGCAGGCTCCGCAGGCGCGACCGTGGCCGGCACGGCCGGCGGCGCCGGCGATGCAGTCGGCGGCATGTTCTCGCCGGGCGCGGGCGGCGGCGGCGCGGGCTTCATTCGGATCAACACCACCACGGGCGTCGCCACGCTTGGCGGCACGCTCTCGCCGGCCGCGGGCTCGGCGTGCGTCTCGCAGGGAACGCTCGCTCACTGATCGAGGTCGAGGGGAGCCGGGGGGCTCCCCTCGAGCTCCCCATCCGGGAGGGCCGACGTCACGAGGGGGGAGCCGGGGGGCTCCCCTCGAGCTCCCCATCCGGGAGGGCCGACGTCACGAGGGGGGAGCCGGGGGGCTCCCCTCGAGCTCCCCATCCGGGAGGGCCGACGTCACGAGGGGGGAGCCGGGGGCTCCCCTCGAGCTCCTCATCCGGGAGGGCCGACGTCACGAGGGGGGAGCCGGGGGGCTCCCCTCGAGCTCCTCATCCGGGAGGGCCGACGTCACGAGGGGAGCCGGGGGGCTCCCCTCGAGCTCCTCATCCGGGAGGGCAGGACTCCCCTCGTAACGAGCGCCGGGTCGCGATCGAGTTCGGGCGCGAAGGGCGAGCGCGCCCGGGGGCGTGAGCCTGGCAGAAGCCCGAGGTCACGACAGGAAGAAGCGTACGAGCGCGGGCGCGAGGACGTCGGGCGCCGGTGAATGGGTCTGGCCCTCGAGCGTCGCGAGCTCGGCGTGCGGAATCGCCGCGGCCACGGCGCGCGCCGTCTCGCCGATCCAGGGAAAGCTCGCGCCGCCGCGCAAGACGAGCGTGGGGATCGCGATCCCCGCAAGCGCCGCTACGGGCACGTCGTACGTGCCCGCAATGGCCGTGTCGTGCGGGGTCGTGTGGGCGAGCGCGAGCATGCGCGGCCATACCGGGCTTGCGGCCATGGCTTGCAGCGCGGGCGCCGGGATCCCGACTTGCTCGCCGAGGAACGCGCGGAGCGCGCCGTCGCGATCGCCGGCGGCCACCAGCCCCTCGATTCGCGCGAGCACGTCTGCCGGAGGGAGCGGCCGCGTCCCGCGGAGAATGAAGGGTGGCTCGGTGACGGCCAGCCGCCGGATCGGCAGGCCGCTCGCGGCCGCGCGCAAGGCGAGGATGGCGCCGCTCGAGTGGCCGTAGACGAACGCGCCCGCGCCCGCCGCCGCGATCACCGCGGCGACGTCTTCGAGCTCGCGCTCCGGCGCGTAGGGTGGCGTGTCGCCGCTGTCGCCGCGGCCGCGACGATCGAAGGCGACCAGCGTGAAGCACGGATCGAGGAGCGGCCGGAGCGCGGCGAAGGCGCTCCGCTCGGTGAGCGCGCCGTTGACCAGCACGATCGCCGGTCCGGCCCCGCTCCTTTCAAAGGCGATGCGCGTCCCGTCCTTCGATTGAACCGTCTCCATGAGACTCCAGGTGGCACGTCGCATGCCTCGCTGCAAGCGAGCCTGGGGAGGTCCTCGGCCGGTCGTCGACGCCCGGTCGATCTGCAGAAACACTTCGTGTCTTTTGCGCCTTTGCGGTTCTCCCGACTAGAATGTCGATTTCAGGTGAGCCAGGAGCTCGCGCGAGACGTGACGGGGCACCTCGCGCGTCGGAAAGTGGCCGACGCCGTCCCATACGACGCGGCGGTAGCCGCGCCTGAAGCAGCGCTCCTGCCCCTCCGATTCCGACGGGGGATCGCAGCGGTCGTCGGCGCCCTGGATCATGAGCGTCGGGACGCCGATGGTCGCGATCGTCTTCAGCTGGGCCTGAAGCCCGGCGTAGCGCGGATCGGCGGGCTCTTCGCGCCAGCGACTCCGGTAGGCGTTGAGCGTGACCTCGACCCAGTCGGGGTTGTCGAAGCTCGCGGCGGTCTGGTCGAACTCCGGGCCGTCGAACCAGCCCTCCGGGCTCCACGTCTCCCACTGGATGCGCGCGAAGCCGCGCGGGTCTCTCCGGACCGCCGCTGCTCCCGCGTCGGTGGCCATGAACCATTGGTACCACCCGCGCCGCGCCTGCGAGAACGCGGCGGGAACCGTGATCTCTCCTCGCGGCGAATAGCCGACCGCGAGGGCGGCGATCGATCGAAGCCGCCCGGGGCAGAGAGCGGCGAGCGTGTACGCGGCGCGGGCGCCCCAGTCGTGGCCGGCGACGGCGAACGTCTCGATGTGAAGGGCGTCGGCGAGGTCGACCGCGTCTTGCGCAAGTGCGACGGCGCGACCATCTCGCACCGCGCCCCTCTCGCGAAAGCGGGTGCCGCCGCAGCCCCGAAGGTACGGAGTGACGGTCCGGAAGCCGGCGGCGTTCAGAGTCGGCGAGACCTCGCGCCACCCCTGCGCGTCGTCGGGCCAGCCGTGAAGCAAGATGACGGCCGGTCCGCCCGCAGGGCCTGAATCTTCGAAGGCGATCTCGAGCGTCTCGGTCGTTGCCATCGGCATCGGGTCACACGAAGCAAGGTTCGCTCCGCGGCCCAGGACGCGCCCGTCGAAGCGCCGGCAGATCGTGCGCCTGGGCGCAACGCGTGCGCCGCGAGGTGCAGTGCAGGCCCCGGGCAGCGGCCGATCGCGCCGCCTTCCGGCGCTGGCTCGGCCTGTGCTCAGGGTGACGAGGCGACGAGTTCGCCGTCCTCGGCGCCGACGTCACCGAGCCGATCGAGGCCGCCGCGCTGGCCGACCGGCTCGAGCGGGCGATCCGCGAGCCCTTCCCGATCCTGGCAACGACCTGCGCGTCGGCGCGAGCATCGGCGTGGCGCTCTACGGCGCCGACGTCGCGAGCGCCGAGATGCTCCTCTCGCACGCGGATCTCGCCCTTTACCGCGCGAAGGCCGACGGGCGCCACCTACCGCTTCTTCGCCGGAGGGATGGACGCGGAGGTCCGGGCGCGCGTCGCGCTCGTCTCCGACCTTCGCGCGGGGCTCGACGCGGGGCAGCTCTTTCTCGTCTACCAACCCCAGGTCGACATCGCGACCGGCCGCATCGTCGGGCTCGAGGCGCTCGCCCGCTGGCGCCACCCCCGGCGGGGTCTCGTCGGCCCCGACGAGTTCATCCCCGTGGCCGAGAAGAGTGGCCTCATCGTGCCGCTCGGCCGGTGGGTCATTCGAACCGCCTGCCGGCAAGCCAAACTCTGGTTCGACGCGGGCATCGCGCCCGCGTTCGTCGCCGTCAACGTGTCGGGTTCGCAGTTCCGGACGCCGCTGGAGCTCGAGACGACCTTTGCCGCGGTCGTCGCCGAAACCGGCCTGCCTCCGGCGCGGCTGGAGCTCGAGCTCACCGAGAGCGCGTTGATGGACGCGTGGGTCGAGAAGCGCGACGTGTTGCTCCACCTGCGGGAGTCCGGCGTGAAGATCGCCATCGACGACTTCGGCACCGGCTTCTCTTCGCTCGAGTACCTGAGTCGCTTCCCCGTCGATCGCATCAAGATCCCGCGGTGCTTCATGCAGGATCTCGGCGGCGGTCCGGGCCACGCGGCCGTCGTCAAGGCCACGATCGGGCTCGGTCGCGAGCTCGGGCTCGGGGTCGTCGCCAAGGGCGTCGAGACCCGAGAGCAGCTCGAGCTCTTGAAGACCTGGGGATGCCGCGAGGTGCAGGGCTACTATTTCGCGAGGCCCCAGCCGGCCGAGGAGCTCACGGAGCTCCTGCGACGAGGCGAGCTCCACCCGATGCGGCCGCCCGCCCCGGTCGCGGCCGACGGGACCGTGCACCCTCGATGAATCCGGCGTTCGAAGAGCAAGGCGAAGAGCAAGGCCGTCGGTGACGCACGCCGGTGCGTGTCCGGTGCGCGTGACGCGGAGGGGCTTGCTTGCGCCTTGTCGGTAGGGTGCTTACTTCTCACTTCGATCGGGCCCGGCTTGATGCGCCTTCGCGGCGTGCCGCCGGAGACTTCGGTTCAAATGGCCCCCGCGCGTGGGCCCTCGCTGGCGGACGAACTCTCGTTCCGTTCGGGGACGCACGCTCGCGGGCCGTCGACAGGGACATTTTGCGACCGCGCGCTTTCCATGTGGCAAGCGATCACGTTTTTCCCTCGAAGAGGTTCATCTTGCTACGACCCATCGCTTTCTTCGTTCGAGATGCGGCGCCGCTCGCCGTGCTCTTTCCGTGCGCTCTCCTCACAGCGGCGTGCTCCAGCAGCAGCGGCAACGGCAACGGCGCCGGTCCCGACGCGGCCACGGGGCCGAGCAGCGGCGACGACGCTTCGAGCAGCGGCGCTTCGAGCAGCGGCGCTTCGTCCAGTGGCGCCTCCTCGTCCGGCGCCGACGGGGGCCCGGGCAACGCCAGCGGGGCCGGCCCCGCGCCCGTCGTCCTCGGCGCGTCGGGTACGTACGCGATCCTCGCGGAGTCGGCGGTCTCGGACGTGCCCAAGTCCGTGATCACCGGCGATGTCGGGCTGAGTCCCGCCGCGGCGAGCTATATCACCGGGTTCACGCTCACGAAAGCCGGCACGAAATGGACGGCGCCCGAGGTCGTCGGAAGCCTCTTCGCCGCTGACAACGATCCGCCGACGCCGATCAATCTGACCACCGCGGTGGCGGCGATGCACGCCGCGTACACCGACGCGGCCGGCCGGCCCACTCCCGGCGTCTTGAACCTCGGCGGCGGAGCGATCGGCGGACAGACGCTCGCCCCCGGCCTCTACAAGTGGACCTCCACCGTGACCATCCCGTCGGACGTCACGATCGCCGGCGCGGCCACCGACGTCTGGATCTTCCAGATCGACGGCGACCTCTCGATGAGCGCGGCGAAGAAGGTGACCTTGAGCGGAGGCGCGCTGGCCAAGAACATCGTCTGGCAAGTGGCGGGCGCCGTCGACCTCGGAGCGACTTCGCACGCCGAAGGGATCGTCCTGTCGAAGACGGCGATCACGCTGGAGACGGGCGCGTCGATCAACGGCCGGCTCTTCGCGCAGACCGCGGTGCACGTCGCCGGCGCCACCGTCACTGCGCCCTGAGGATTGAACAGGAAGGCGGGAAGACGGTCCGTCGTCCCGGCTTCCTGTTCAATCTCAGTTCTCGGTGGTGACGCGAAGGACCTCTTCGAAGCTGGTCACGCCCTTCGCCAGCTTCTTGATGGCCGCCTCGCGCAGGGTCATGAGGCCATCGTGGCGGGCCTGCTTGAGGATCTCCTTCGAGCTCGCCTTGCCGATGACGAGCTTCCGGATCTTGTCGTCGATCTCGAGGATCTCGAAGACGCCCGTTCGACCGAGCAGCCCCGTTGACCGGCACTGCACGCACCCCTCGCCGAACGCCACCATGAGCTCCGGGCTCTGGCCCTGCGCGCGCAGCTCGTGCACGTCGAGGCCGAGGAGCGTCATCTGGTCCGCGGTGAGGAACGTCTCGACGCGGCACGTGGGGCACACCGTGCGCACGAGGCGCTGCGCGATGACGCCGACGAGCGTCGACGCCAGCACGAAGGGATCGACGTCGAGCTCGAGGAGCCGCGTGATCGCGCTCGACGCGTCGTTCGTGTGCAGGGTGGCGAGCACCATGTGCCCCGTGAGCGCCGACTGCAGGGCGATGGCCGCGGTCTCGGCGTCGCGGACCTCGCCGACCATGATGACGTCGGGATCTTGCCGGAGCACGTGCCGGAGCGCCTCGGCGAAGCCGAAGCCGATCTTGGGCTGCACCGAGACCTGGTTGAACGCCTCGACCACGATCTCGATGGGGTCTTCGATGGTGACGACGTTGACCTCGGGGGTCGCGAGCTGGCGCAGGGCGCCGTAGAGCGTCGTCGTCTTGCCGCTACCGGTGGGGCCGGTCACGAGGATGAGGCCGTGGTGCCGCCCCAGAAAGCGGTCGGCGATCTGGAGCTGCGCTTCGAAGAGGCCGACGTCCGGCAGATCGCGCAAGAGCGCGCCCGGGTCGAAGATGCGCAGGACGAGCTTCTCGCCGAACGCGACGGCAATGGTCGACACGCGCATCTCGACCTCGCGGTCGCCGCGCGCCGTCTTGATGCGACCGTCCTGGGGGCGGCGCTTCTCGGCGATGTCGAGGCGGGCCAGCGTCTTCACGCGCGAGACGACCGCGGCGTGCACGACCTTCGGGAGCGTGTGCACGTTGTGGAGGACTCCGTCGATGCGCATGCGCACGGCGGAGTGTTCGCGCCGCGGCTCGATGTGCACGTCGCTCGCGCGCTGGTCGAGCGCGTAGTGCAGCAGGTACTCGACCGCGGCGACGACGTGGCTGTCGCTGGCTTCGATCTCCTCGACGCGATTGAGCTTGACGTACCGCTCGAGGTTCCCGATGTCGACGCCGCCGCTCGCCTGCTGCTCCGCGGCGTCGACGGCGCCGCGAAAGCCGTAGAAGTCGGTGATGAGGCGCTGGATCTCCGTCGGCGTCGACACCACGAGCCGCGGCTCGCGGCGAACGTGGGTCTGCAGGTCGTCGATGAGCGAGTGGTCGAGCGGGTCGGACACGGCGACGGTCACCGTGCGGTCGTCGGCGGCGATGATGAGCGCCCCGTGGCGCCGCGCGAAGGGCCGCGAGAGCAGCTTCGGCGCGAGCTTGGCGTCGATCTTTAACGGGTCGAGATCGACGAAAGGGACGCCGACGTGCTGCGCGAGCGCCTGCATCACCGCGCGCTCGGTCAGCGGGAAGCGCTCGTCGCCGCCCTGGCCGAGGCCCATCGCGACGATGACCTCGGCGGGGTGAACGCCGTCGCCCACGCTGGCGCCCCGCTTTCGCGGCCCGGTAGCGCGCTGGCGCAGGAGCCGCGCGTGCATCACGTCGCCGCGGGCGACCGTCTCACGGCGCTGCTCGTTGGTGATCAGGCTGGCGCGCTCGAGGACGGCGCACAGGTAGTCGAGCGTGAGTGTCGCGCGTGGGTGAAGAGCCGCGCCGGCCATGGGACTCGAAGCGTATCCCGGAACGAACGCGGCGTTGTCACACTGTGGTTCACAGCATCGCGCGCCACGACGTCGCTGACTGGTTTCGCAGCCGCGGGCGCGCGAAGTGCCTCTCGACGCGATCGCCGAGCACCCCCACGGCGACCGACGAGACGCCGGCGGCGGCCCCCGAGGCGTCGCTCAAGCCGGAGCGGCTCCTGCGCTGGGCGGAGCTCGAGTTGCCCGCCGGCAGCGAGCACGCTCGCATGCTCGGCTGGCTGCTTCGCGGGTCACCCCGTCGCGCGAGCCCCTGCACCTCGAGCCCTGCCGGTCCCGCTTCCGACGGCCCTGCCCCCCGAGACCCGCCCCGCCGAGAGCGCGGCGCGCCCGACTCCCCGATGCGCCCCCCGATCCCAGCGCCCCCCGCTACGTCCCGACGCCCCTCGACACGAGCGCTCCCCCCGCGAAGCACCTCGCCAAGCCCGGAAAGACCAGCGGTCGCGGTTGGTCGAGTAACTGAGCACACGGCGGTGGCTTCCAGCTGGCGTGGGCCATTCGGGAAGTGGGTACTCATCGACCCACCGCGGGTTCTCACGTTCTCGTACGGTCTGAAAGCCGGCGAAACGGGCAAATCGGACGATCGCCTCGACATGCCCGATTTGTTTCGAGTCGCGGCGAAGCTCCTCAAGAAGGGCGGGACGGCACCGGTTTAGGCCAAGTTAGCGAGCGAATGCGATGGGTGATGCGCTGGGTGATGAGGCCGGTCGCATCGGCGCCATCGGCGCCACCGGCCGCGCTCCCCGCGGTGGCGGCACGGCCTCTGCAATGACCCCGCGCGGAGGTACTGGTCATGCTGCATTACGCTGTTGTCTTCTTCATCATCGCGATCATCGCCGCTGTCTTCGGGTTCGGGGGCATCGCCTCCGGGGCCGCGGGCATCGCGAAGATCCTCTTCGTCGTGTTCCTCGTTGTCGCGGGCGTGTCACTTCTCCTCGGCCGCCGCCGCGCCCTTTGACGGCTGCGACCGCTCGAGACGCGCCGCTCGAGACGTGGCGCACGTGCATCGGCGAGCACGTGGATGATCGCAGATGATCGCACGGGTGGCCCGGCCGAGCGGCCGAGCTCAGTCGAGGGGTAAACCTCGACGCCCGTGGGGTCCGCGCTACCCTGCGGGTCCCCCATGTCATCCCAGTCTCCTGGTTCAACGCCCGGTTCAAGCTCCGGTTCCGACCGTTCAGGCTCAAGCGCACCGATCGACCGGGAGCTCGCCGAGTTGCTCGAGCTCGGCGACCGCATCTTGAAGATGACCCTCGATCGCGGGGGCAAAGGCCTCATCGCCGAGTGTGTCTTGCGCTCGGGAGCCGAGCTCTCGGCCAAGGTTCGAAAAGGTGAGCCGGAGCTCGTCGAAGAGGCGGGCACGCGCTCGGCGGGCCTTCGTGTCATTCAGGACCGGCGCGTCGCTTCGACGTCCACGAGCGATCTCACGCCCGCGGGCATCGAGCGCTTCGTCGCCGACGCCGTGGAGCTCGTGGGTCTCTCGCAGGAGGACCCGTTCGCCGGCGCCGCCGATCCCAAGCTGCTCTGCGATCCGGCGTCGTTGCCGGACCTCGACCTCTACGATCCCGCCGGCGGTAGCGTCGACGCGGCGCGGGCCATCGTGCTCGCGCGAGAGGGAGAGGCCGCGGCGTTCGCGTTCGATCCGCGGATCACCAACAGCGAGGGCGCGACGTTCGGGCGCACCGCCGGCGGCTCGGCCATGGTGCTATCGAGCGGGTTCCGCGCGACGGCGAAGGGCTCTTACCAGTCGCTGAGCGTCGTTCCCGTGGCGTCCGACGAGGGGGGCAAGAACCGCCGCGGGTATCACTGGACCGCGCGCCGCCACCTCGCCGAGCTCGACCCGGCCGACGAGGTCGGTCGCGAAGCCGCGCGCCGCACCCTGCGAAAGCTCGGGGCCAAGACGGTCGCCACGACCGAGGCCGCCGTGGTCTTCGACCCCGACGCGGCCCGCTCCATTCTCGGCATGCTTGCCGGCTGCGTCATGGGCGGCACCATCTGGCGAAAGTCGAGCTACCTCGTGGGGCGCGAAGGGACACCCGTGGCGAGCGACCTCGTCTCGGTCGTCGACGACCCGTTCATTCTTCGCGCGCCCGGCTCGCGTCCGTTCGACGGCGAGGGCCTCGCGAGCCGCAGGAATGTCGTCGTCGAGAAGGGCGTGCTCCGCACCTACCTCTGCGACAGCTACTCGGCGCGCAAGCTGGGGCGCGAGAGCACGGCCAGCGCGTCGCGGGGCGGCGGCGCGGGCGTCGGGTCGAGTACGTCGAACTTCGTGCTCCAGCCGGGCGTCGACTCGAACGCGGCGATCGTCAAGGGGACGGCGCGCGGCCTCTACGTGACCGAAATGATGGGCTTCGGCTTCAACGCGGTCACGGGCGACTTCTCGCGCGGCGCGGCGGGCTTCTGGATCGAGAACGGCGAGCTCGCGTTCCCCGTGAGCGAGGTCACGATCTCGCTCAACGTCGACGACCTGTGGAAGAGCATCGACGCGGTCGGCAGCGATCTCGATCTCCGGACCGCGACGGCCGCTCCTACGATCCGCGTGGCGAAGATGACGATCGCCGGCGGGCTGGCGTGACGGGAGACGACGTCAAGGCGCTCCGCAAGGAGCTCGGGTGCACCGCCAAGGAGCTCGCCGCGGCGCTGGGCACCGATCAGGCCACGGTGCTGGCCTGGGAGAAGGCCGATCTCTTTCCGACCAAGGACCACGTCGATCGCATGACGGCGCTGCTCGCCAAGGGCGCAGGCGCCGTCCCGAAGAAGGCCAAGCCCGGCGGCGACCCGATCAAGGCGCTGTCCGATCCGCAGGTGTGGGAGCTCCTTCGCAAGATCGCCGCCCACAAGAGGCTCCGCGACGAAGTCGCCAAGCTCGCCGACAAGTACCCCGACCCCGCCGCGGGCTAGCCCCCCGCGGATGCGCTGGGAGCGAGAAAGATGGGCCGCAGAGGCGCAGAGGGCGCAGAGGACACAGGGTTTTGCGCGCGCTGGAGTAGCTAGCGCAGATCGGATCCGCCGCGCAGGTTTCCAGCCTTCGACCCCCCTCTCTGCTCTGGTGCGCCAAGCAAGCTTCGACCTGGAGGATGCCATGTGATGCCTTCACTT
>OCTA010002397.1_pt1 | contig 17079 bp, 13 predicted proteins | sample 1538991 | NCBI WGS metagenome assembly OCTA01 (sample SAMEA3539302, study PRJEB22396) | soil metagenome | biome: tundra; feature: field; material: soil | place: USA | collected 2010-05 | depth 0.15 m | reverse complement strand
AAAGCCTCACACGCGACGGGGAACTGGTGGTTCCCGAGGGTGAGTATTTTGTGCTGGGCGACAATCGCAATCACAGCAAGGATTCCCGTTTCTGGGGCTTTGTGCAGCGCGCCGACATCGTGGCCCGGCCACTGGTCATCTACTTCTCGGTTGCCCGCCCCTCCACCACCGATGTGCAACAGGCTGCGCTACAACCTGGACAAGCCGCGGATGATAGACTCGGACACGACAGGCAGCTCTCGGCGAAACTGACGGGGTTTGCGCGCTGGAAGCGCATCTTCCATGTGGTTCACTAGAGCGGTCTGCCGCGGAATCTGTCCGAGAGCCGTTCCGTATTCTTTCAAAGAGCGACAGAATGACGAAGAGAACAACGCCTCCACCCAAGACGCCGTCCGAGGCCCAGCCAGTTCCCATTCCAGAACCCGTTGAAGACAGAGTGGAAGAGACGCCTTATGAGGCGGTTGCGAGCATCTGCTCGGTGATGGTAGTGGGCCTGTTCATCCTCACATTCCTGGGCCAGAACTTCGTGATCCCTTCCGGATCGATGGAGAAAACACTGATGGTGGGCGACCACCTGCTGGTGGACCGCATCACCCTTTCGCCGCCCGCGAAATGGATGCCGCTGGTTCACTATCGTGAGCCGAAACGCGGCGATATTGTGGTTTTTATCAAGCCCGTGACGGACCCGGATGCGGATGGAAAGCCGGATTATCTGATTCTGGTGAAGCGGCTGGTTGGCGTTCCCGGCGATCGTATCCACTTGCGCAACGGCATCGTCATTCTCAATGGCGTGGCTCAGGATCCGCCCAAGGATGGGGAGATTTCTCCATCTGGCGATACGGAGTTTCTCGATGAGTACCCGTCGATTCCGCCGACGCCAGAACATGGCGCCACGGAAGCCTGGAGCGTGGACTTTCCCAACCACATCGAAAATGGAGACGTGGTGGTTCCACCGGGCAGATACTTCATGATGGGCGATCACCGGCACAACAGCCTGGATTCGCGCTACTGGGGCTTTGTTCCCAGGGAGAACATCGTGGGCCGGCCGTTGTTCAACTACTGGTCGTTCAAGACCCCCGAGGACCAGTATGAGCAGAGCGGGATTGGCAACAGCATGGCCTGGATGAGCCATGTGGCGCTGCACTTCTTCACCGAAACGCGCTGGAACCGGACGCTGCACCGGGTTCGCTAATGAGATGAGGCATCGGAACTCACCCAGCGTTTGCTTTATGGGAACAACACAGGCTAGAGATGAAGAAGAAGGAAGCACTGCCGGGACAGGCCGCCGTCGCTCAACAGAGCGTGGAAGAGACGCCATTTGAGGCGGTTGCCAGCATTTGCTCGGTTCTGGTCGTGGGCCTGTTCATCCTCGCATTTCTTGATCTGAACATGGAGATCCCATCGGGTTCGATGAAGGACACACTGCTTGTGGGCGACCACCTGGTTGTGGACCGGATCACACTGGCGCCACCTACTAAGTGGATGCCGCTGGTTCACTACCGCGAGCCAAAACGCGGCGATGTCGTGGTGTTTCACAAGCCCGTAGCGGATCTGAATGGCGAATATATGTTCCTGGTGAAACGGTTGGTCGGCATACCCGGCGATCATATTCATTTACGCAACGGCATCGTCATCCTCAACGGCGTGGCCCAGGACCAGCCGCACGCTCAGCCGACAACCCCGGAGAATCATACCGATTTTCTCGACGAATTTCCCTCCGTACCGCCGCCGGTTACGGAGGGCGACCCGAACCTAGGAACTCCTGAAGCGTGGGCCATTGATTTTCCGAATCACATCCAGAATGGGGACCTGGTGGTTCCACCGGGCAGATACTTCATGATGGGCGATCACCGGCACAACAGCCTGGATTCGCGCTACTGGGGCTTTGTTCCCAGGGAGAACATCGTGGGACGGCCATTGTTCAACTACTGGTCGTTCGAGACGCCAGACGACCAGTATCAGCAGGCCGGAATCGGCAACGGCTTGGCCTGGATGGGCCACGTCGCGCTCCACTTCGTCACCGAGACGCGCTGGAAGCGGACGCTGCACCCCATCCGGTGAGCCCGGTCCACCGAAGCGGATTACGATAGATAAGACCATGACGGAAGACGTGCAAGGCCGGCAACGAAAGCACACGCGGCTGTGGCTGGCCCTGGCGACGCTGGCGGCTATCCTGGCGGTGCTGATCGTGCCCCCCTGGATCAGTCTGAGCCGCTACAAAAGCCGCATCACGCAACTGATGGCCACTTCATTGGGCAGGCCTGTGCGCCTCTCCTCCGTGGAGTTGCGCCTGTTGCCCAGACCAGCCTTTGTGCTGACCGACCTGACCGTCGAAGAAGATCCTGCCTATGGTGCCGAGCCGGTGTTGCATGCCAATACGGTCACCGCTTCGTTCCGGTTGCTCTCCCTATGGCGGGGACGGCTCGAGATCGGCAGGATCAGCGTGGACGAGGCCAGCCTGAACCTCGTACGAACAGAGGCTGGCCGCTGGAATCTGGACCCGCTGTTCCGCACCGCAGCCGCGCACGCCGGGGTGGCGGCGGACGGGCCACGACTCGGCAGCGCATGGTCCGGCGGCGGACCGCGAAAGACGCCGCTGCCCTACCTGGAAGCAACCAACTCCCGCATCAATATCAAAAATGGCGCGGAAAAGCTGCCGTTTTCGCTGGTCTCGACCGACCTCTCCTTTTGGCAGGAAGAGCCGGGCGCCTGGCGCCTCCGGCTGCGCGGCCAACCGGCCCGAACGGACCTGAGCCTCGACCTGGCCGACACGGGGGTGGTGCGTCTGGAAGCAAGCGTGCGCCGAGCATCCGAACTGCGGCAGATGCCGGTGCATCTCGACCTGGAATGGCGGGAGGCGCAGTTGGGCCAGCTCATGCGGCTGGTGATCGGCTCCGACCCCGGCTGGCGCGGCGACCTGACCGGCGAACTGCATCTGGATGGCACCGCCGATGCGGCCCAGATCAAGGCCCGGCTGCGCGCGACGGGCGTACACCGCGCCGAGTTTGCCCCAGCCGCGCCTATGGACTTCGACGCCAATTGCGGCTTTGTTTACCACTTTTCCGAGCGCGCAGTCGAGCATCTGGTGTGCGACTCTCCTCTCGGCGATGGCCGCATCCGTCTGGCCGGGGATATGCCCGGTCAGGGCGGGCCGCCGCGCCTTTCCGTCGAGCTTGACCGGATTCCGGTGGCAGCGGGCCTCGATGCCCTGCGCACGGTCCGCAGCGGCCTTGGCCCCGGTCTGGAGGTCAAGGGCACCATCAGCGGCAAGATTGCCTATGTGGAGGGCACGGATGAGGGCAGCGCGCCGGAGAAAGCGACCGGCACGGCCAAGCCAGACAAGGCCAGGGCCGACAGGATCTTTGCCAGCAAGGCGCGTCCAGTTGAGCAAGGGCCGCTTACCGGCAGCTTGACCGTGGAAGGTTTTCAACTGAGCGGGGACGGGCTCAGCATGCCCATCCAGGCGCCCAGGCTGATATTGGCGCCGGTGGCAGACAACCAGGGCCAACAGCCAGACCAGCATCATTCCGCGGCACAGGCATCGTCCAAGGCCCCGGCCCTGGCCCCAACCCAAGCCCCGGCGCTTTCTGCAACCGTGGCAATTCCCGCCGGCGGAGCCAGTCCACTCACGGTCACGGCGCGACTGGGGCTCACTGGCTACCAGGTGACGGTTCGCGGCCAAGCCAGTCTTGTGCGGGCCAAAGAGTTGGCGCACCTGGCCGGCATGGCGGATGCCACGGCGCTGGAGGGGCTGGCCGGAGACCCCGTCGCCGTGGACCTGAGCGCCGAGGGCCCCTGGCAGCCAGCCCAGGGGATTCCGTTCAACAACATTCCACCCGCCGGCGCCGCTTCCAGTGTCGCCACGAATGCCGAGAGTCCCCCAGCAGCGCAGCGGCTGATCGCGGATGAAGCCGCAAGACCGGACACAGACAGCTTGAGCGGGACTGTGACCTTGCGAAATGCCAACTGGAAGGCCGATTACTTGGCCAACCACGTGGAGATTGCCCAGGCGACGCTGCATCTGGGCAACGGCGAAATCCGCTGGGATCAGGTGGTTTTCTCCTACGGGCCGGTGAAGGGCACGGCGAGCTTGAGTCTGCCCGCAAGCTGCGATGCGACCCCACCCTGCGTGCCCCATTTCCAGGTGCAGTTCGGCGCGCTGGACGCCGACGCGCTTCAGGCGGCGATTCTGGGAGCGCATGAGCCGGGCACCTTGCTCTCCGCGCTGATCGCTCGCCTGCGCCCATCGAATCCCTCATCCGCACAGGCCTGGCCTCAGCTTGAGGGCACGGTGAAGGCCGATTCCCTCATTCTGGGGCCGGTCACGCTGCGGGAGGCTTCCGCGATGCTGCGCGTCCTGCCAACCGGGGCCGAAATCACGGGCCTCGATGCCGGCCTGCTTGGGGGCCGTGTGCATGGATCAGGCACACTCCGCACCGCCGGGACCGACCAAGGCAAGCCCAGCTATACGCTGGAGGGCCAGTTCGAGAAGCTCAGCCCAGCGGCCGTGGGGCAGTTGCTGGGACTGCGCTGGTCCGGTGGCAACTTCGATGCTGACGGCAAGATCGACCTCTCCGGCTTCACGGATAAGGATCTGGCGGGCTCGGCGAAGGGTAGGTTGCACTTCGAGTGGCGACATGGGGCTGTCGGCTCACCGGGGGGCCCTCAGAGGGGCAGTCGAGCGGGAGTTCTGGCCACATCGTCTGCCGCTTTGCCGACAACGGCGCCTGTTCCTCCTGCGCTGGCCCGGTTCGATCACTGGACCGGGGACGCCGAGATCGCCAACGGTACGATCACGCTCAAGCAGAATCAGGTGCGGCGAGGAGCCCGCAAGGGAGCGGTCGAAGCCATGCTGACCCTCGGCGACCCGCCCAAGGTCGCCTTTGCCGCGCCCAAAGAGACGCAGGCGAAAAGGTAGAAGCAATCTGTGGTTGCTCTCCTGTCCTTACTGTATCCGCCTATCATGCCGCAGCTATTTCAGCCCTGAGAACCCAGAACTTCGGAAGCCAGGGTTATAGCATTTTCATAGATAGTGTAAGGTCGGGGATGCCCCACCCTCGCCGCGTTTTTGTTTTTGCGGCTAGAGTGGGATAGCGCGACGCACGCATTGCAGAAACAGTGAATCCGCCCTTCATTGAGCACGGAGTTAGCTGGGCTGGGTGGCGAAGTATTGGGCGACTTGCTGCCAGTTATCCACGCGGACAAAGCCGGTGGCGGCTAAGTTATGCGGGGCGGTGTAGAGAAGGCCCTGGCCTTCAAAGCGGAGCAGGTTGCGGGGCAGGTCGTCGATAAGGTACTCGGCGCGCAGGATGGACTTGTTGCCGCAAAAGACGTAATGCGTGGGCGGGATAAAGGGGAAATGGCGCTGGAGCCAGCGGTACTTGGGGCCAAGGGAGTTGGGGACGGTCATGGCCTGGGTGGCGATGAAGATTTCAAAGCGGGCGGAGAGGTCTTTGAGCACCCGCTGCGCGTCTGGGATGAGGGCCAGGTCCTCGAAGAAGTCTTCGGCGTCAAGGAAGGCGCGGAGTTGCTGCTGGCGGTCGAGGGGAGTGATCTCCCAGAGGCCCTTGCCGGCCAGATCCTGCGGGGTAACGTCCTCGTCGAAGGTCTGGTTGTAGCGGCGCAGGTGCTCGGCGAGAGTGTCCGCCATGACCTCATCCATATCGACACAAATGCGCTGCATCGGTTCAGGCGCCTGCCTGGGATTTGCGGACGCGCGGGCGAGCGGCGGGGGTGTGCGCGGGTTGAGGGGCTTTGGGGGCAGGGGCCATTGCCGGATCCCAGTAGAGCAGCCTGCCGCAACTGTCGCAGGTGAGCAGTTCGCCCTCGCGGAGCTGGTTCCACATCTGAGGGCGAACGCCCATGCGGCAGCCGATACACTGCTGGTTTTCAACGCGTGCGAGCCCGGTGCCGCGTGAGCCGGAGAGGCGATCGAAGCGGACGAGCCACTCGGGCTCGATAAGCGGACGGAGGGCATCGCGCTCGAGGTTGAGGGTGGCCAGTTCGGCGGCGAACTCCTGCTGGCGGAGAGCGACGCGGGCGCGGGTTTTGTCGAGGGCAGCGGCAAGGGATTCGACCTGGGCGCGGGCGGCGGCGAGTGCGGCCTCCTGGGCTTCTGTGCGCTCCATGCTGGTGAACTCGTCGTTTTCCAGGCGGTCGGCCTCGGAGGATTCAAAGGCGATTTCGTGTTCGATGGCCGCAGCCTGCTCGGGAGTTTTGACGGAGTCGAGCTGGGTGCGGAAGCGGACGGCCTTCTGGCGGTGAGCGGCGATCTCGCGCTCCAGGCGGGTGCGGAGAGATTCTTCGCGGTTGAGGGTGTCGGAAGCTTCGGCGGACTGGCGCTCGGCGGCGGCGAGGGCAGCCTCAGCCTGCGCGACTTCGGCCGGCAGGGCGCGCGCGGCAAGGGTGAGGCGCGTACGCTCCAGATCCACGCTTTGCAGCTTTACGAGGTTTTCAATGTGCGGTTGCATCCGTGCTATGAAGTTTACGGCATTTGCCTGGTATTAAGAAAATGGTGAGGCCGATGTGGTCGGAGTGGGATTGCGGTTTCAGGCCCTGGCGACGAAAAAAGTCGCAAAGATGGGTACGGAGATTGAGTGGGGGAACGGGCTGGACGACATTGGGCCACCCGGCATCTGAATGAGTGGGGGCATTCCAGCCGCGGCTTCGAGGCGCTGGCGCTCTGCGAGAATTGGAAGCAATCGGGAGGCGGGTTCGGTGGCGATTCGGGTATCTTTCTGGCGCAGGAACCGGTGGCTCAGGTGGGTTGCTGGTGGGTTGCTAGTGGTGTTGGCTGGGTTGGCTGCAATTGGGTCTGTGCTTGCGCACCGGGCTGAGCCGTTCTTGCGGGCCCGGATCGTGGAGGGGTTGGGGGAACGGTTTCATGCGCGGGTGGAACTGGACAGCCTTCATCTGTCGCTGGGCAATGGCCTGGAGGGCCAGTGGGGAGTGCGGGCCGAGGGAAAGGGGCTGCGGATTTGGCCGCCTGCACAAGTCGAGGGGGTTACTGTTCCTGGAGCGGCGGGGCCGGTTGAGCCGCTGATCCGGGTGGAGGAGTTTCGGTTTCATGTGCCGTTGCGCTATGAGGCGGACAAGCCGATTCATATCCCAGTGGTTGAGCTGAAGGGGCTAGATGTGGATATGCCGCCGAGGTCGCACTTCGGTCATGCTTCTGCTGGTTCCGCTGGGGCTGAACGGTCCAAGAGCGGCGGGGGTTTGCTGCACTTTGGAGTTGACAGCATCGAGTGCAATAAAGCGCACCTGACGCTGGAGACGAGCAAGCCGGGGAAGCTGCCGCTGGAATTTGCGATAGCGCACTTCAAGCTGACGAAGACCGGCTCGGGCGGGGCGGTGGGATTTGACGCCGAGTTGACCAATCCGCGGCCAGTGGGAACGATCCACTCGACGGGGAGGTTTGGGCCGTGGGACGCAGCTGATCCCGGCGAAAGCCCGGTAAGCGGCGACTACCGGTTTGAGCACGCGGACCTGGCCAGCTTCAAGGGGATTGCGGGGATTCTGTCGTCGACCGGGCACTACGAGGGGACGCTGCGCGACCTGGTGGCGGATGGGGAGACGGATACGCCGGATTTCCGGCTGAGACCTTTCGACAACGCACTGGCGCTGCATACGAAATTTCACGCCAAGGTGGATGGGACCAACGGCGACACGTGGCTGGAGCCTGTGGAAGCGACGCTGGGGCACTCGCACTTTACGGCGGAGGGGCAGATTGTGCGCGTGGTGGCCGTGGGGGCTGGGGGTGAGAAGCAGAGCTTGGGGCACGATATTGCGTTGAAGGTGAACGTGGACCGAGCGCGGATTGAGGATTTTCTGTGGCTGGCGAGCCGGTCTGGCGCGCCGCTGCTGACCGGGGCGGTAACGGTGAAGACTACGCTGCATATTCCTCCGGGGACCCCCCCGGTCCACGAGCGTCTGCGGCTGAAAGGGGCTTTTACGCTGGATCAGGCGCGGTTTAGCAGCGCAAAGATTCAGAAGGGCATTGAGCAACTGAGCCTGCGCGGGCAGGGGCGGCCCAAGGATGTGAAGAAGATCGGTGCGGCTAGTGTTGACTCGACGATGAAGGGGGATTTCCAAATGGCGGGCGGGGTGGTCACGCTGCCGTCGCTGACGTACATGGTGCCGGGGGCAACAATCCAACTGAAGGGCACGTATGGGGTGAAGGGCGGCGTACTGGACTTTGCGGGCACCGCGAAGATGGATGCCACTGTCTCAGAGATGGTGGGCGGGTGGAAGGGATTGCTGCTGACGCCGCTGGACCGGCACTTCGAGAAGAACGGCGCGGGGACGGAGGTTCCGATTCATATCAACGGGACGCGGGAGAAGCCGGAGTTCGGGGTGGATTTCGGCCGGATCAAGATCGGTTCGGGGCAGCCGCGGTAGGGTCGAGATTCGTGGGGTCCGGCCCTTTCGCTGAGTATTTGGGATTCCCCTGTATCGGAATCGAGACCTGGGGCACCCGATGTGATAGTTTGGCTTGGGTCGCGCCGTTGCCGATTCCATGAGCGGCAAAAACTGAAAGAGGAGACCGCAATGCACTGGACCAAACGTATCGCAAAGACACTGGAAAGCTGCTTGCTGGTTTTGTCACTCGGGGCTGGGGCGTACTCCGCCATAGGGCAAACCGGGCCCGTGACCGCATTGCAACCCGGCAGCACAATCTCCGCCAGCAAGCAGGACTGGTGGAAGAACGCGGTGATCTACGAGATCTACCCGCGCAGTTTTCAGGACTCGAACGGGGACGGGATCGGGGACCTGAACGGAATTACGCAGCGGCTGGACTACCTGAAGGATCTGGGAGTGGACGCCATCTGGCTGACGCCTTGCTATCCCTCGCCGCAGGTAGACTTCGGCTACGACATCTCGGACTACAAGAACATTGACCCGCAGTACGGCACGCTGGCCGATTTTGACCGGCTGGTGGCCGAGGCGGGGAAGCGGCATATCCGCATTCTCATGGATATGGTGATGAACCACACGTCGGACAAGCACGAGTGGTTCATCCAGTCGCGGTCGTCGCGCGATAACCCCTATCGCGACTGGTATGTGTGGCGCGACGGCAAAGGGGAGATGGCCAACCACCCCAAGGACGAGGATCTGTCCTTGGGGGCCCCGGCAACAGACAAGGGCGCGCCGCCGAACAACTGGCAGTCGGAGTTTGGGCACTCGGCGTGGGAGTGGGATCCCGCTACGCGGCAGTACTACTACCACAAGTTCTATATCCAACAGCCGGACGTGAACTGGGACAACCCGAAGATCCACGAGGCCTTCAAGGACATCATCGGCTTCTGGTTGAGGCGCGGAGTGAGCGGGTTCCGGTTCGACGCAATCACAACGCTGTTCGAGGATCCGAACCTGGCCGATGAGGGCGTGGTGACAGGCAAGGACGGCAAGCCGCGGATCAATGCGTTTGGGGATCCGGTGCTGGACAACTCGAAGACCGACAACCTGCCCGGCGTGCATCCGGTGATGCAAGAGATGCGCGCGCATGTGGACACGTTCAGTTCCGGCAAGTTCCCCGGCACGCGGGTTCTGATCGGTGAGACCTACATGGCCAACATCGCCGATCTGGCCAAGATGTACGGGTCGGCGGGCAAGCCGGAGTTTCATCTGCCGATGGACACGCAGGTGGGCATGATCAACAAGCTGGACGTGGCCACATTCCGGGCCAGGCTGAACGACGTGGAGACCGGGATCGGGGGCAATATTCCGCTGCTGGTTTTCGACAACCACGACAACCCGCGGCTCGATGCGCGCTATGGCGACGGGGTACACGACATTGACATCCAGAGGGTGATTTCGACGGTGCTGTTGGCGAGCCGGGGGACGGCGCTGTTCTACTACGGCGACGAGATCGGGATGAAAACCACGCCACCCACGCGCAAGGAAGACGTGAAGGATCCAATGGGCGTGACCGGTTGGCCCAAGGAGAAAGGCCGCGACGGGGAACGCACGCCGATGCAGTGGGACGTGAGAGCGAATGCAGGCTTCACGAAGGGCCTCCCGTGGTTGCCTGTGCCGCCCAGCGCCTCCACCATCAACGTAGAGATAGAGAAGTTCAATCCGAACTCGCTGCTTGCCTGGTACCAGAGGCTGATCCGGCTCAAGAAGATCAACCCGGCCTTGGCGCGTGGCGAGAACGTGATGCTCGACACGAGGAATACCAAAGTGCTGAGTTGGGTGCGGCAGGCGCCGGGAGCGTCGGCAGTGGTGGTGTTGGTGAACTTCACGGCCGAGCCGCAGACCGTGCGCCTGAGCGTTTCTGGTTCGGGCGGCAAGACCCGGACCTTGCTGAAGACGCCTGGCGGGGCCGAACCGGTTTCGCTGGATCAGATTGTGCTGGGTCCGTTCGGGGTCTATATCGGGGAAGTGCAGTAGCGGATGCGGATCTGGACTCTTGCAGAGATTCCCTAGCCGGGGAATTGCGGGGATACCATTCGCAAGACCGTTTCCTGGCGCTCTTCGCTGTCCACGGAAGATCGGCGTGATGCATCTCCGCGATCCACTTGGCGATGGCCAGACCCAATCCGCTGCCCTCCACGAACAGTATGCAGCTTCTCGGGCTCTCCCGTGCGCGTGATCTTCAACCGTAGCGCGCGGATGAAGACATACAAGCTGTCGTAGCTCACATCGGCGTCCGCGTTCCAGCCCTCTTCGATCGGCACTCCATGGGGAATCCTCCGCAGCGCGTCCCTGTCTTTCTGCCCGGTTGCGGCAATGCAGACCTCTCCTGTTCATGGCCTTCCTTCGTTCAAACCGTCAATGAAGCGATCGATCCACGCTCTCTATCCTCCAGGTGAGCGATTGGAAGGCCAATCTGGCCGAAATGGCTGTCCTGTATAATCCGGGTTTGCTTCGAATAAGCAGCAACGGAGGACTCAAATGGATGTAGTATTCCTGATTCTGTTGGCGGTTGTCGCTGTCATCGTCTTTTCGCTGATTCTGGGAAGCTTTTTCACCGTGAACACGGCGCAGGTGGCTGTGATCACGCGCTTCGGGAAGTTTCTTCGGGTGGCCGAGCCCGGATTGAACTGGAAGACGCCGTACTTCGATTCCGTGGCGGGCTTGGTGAGTCTGCGCGTGAACCAGATCACACTGACGATGGAGACCAAGACCAAGGACAACGTCTTCGTCACCATTCCGATCTCTGTGCAAAATCGAGTTCGGCCGGAGAAGGTTTACGACGCCTACTACAAGTTGTCCGATCCGGTGGCGCAGATCAAGAGCTATGTGGAGCAGGTGATTCTGGGTCATGTGCCGGGAATGACGCTGGATGAAGTGTTTGCCTCGCAATCCTCGATCGCCGCGGCGGTAAAGCAGGAGCTGGACGCGGACATGGCGACCTTCGGCTACGAGATCGTGAATGTGTTGGTGACCGACATTGTTCCCGACGCCAAGGTGAAGTCGGCGATGAATGACATCAATGCCGCGCAGCGTGAGCAGGTGGCCGCCAACGCCAGAGGCGAGGCGGAGAAGATTCTGGTGGTCAAGAAGGCGGAGGCCGAAGCGGAGAGCAAGGCTCTGCAGGGGCAAGGCATCGCCAATCAACGCAAGGCGATCATCGAGGGCCTGCAGGTCTCCATCGAACAGTTCCAGAAGGTAGTGGACGGGGCGTCCTCTCGAGACGTCATGCAGTTGGTGCTGGTCACGCAGTATTTCGACACCCTGAAGTCCATTGGCGAGAGCGACAAGACGAATACGTTGTTTTTGTCTCACAGCCCTGGCGCTGTGCAGGAAGTCTCGGATCAGATTCTTGATTCGATGCTGGTGGCGGGGCGGGCGAATGGGTAATTGAGTCTAAGGGAAACCCGCAGTAAGGGTTCGCAGTGCGGTTTTGTCACAAGGGTCATGCGGCGGCTCCTGTGTTTGCGGGAACCGCCGCATGTGTTTATATAGGAATTGCACCCTGCGGATTTCGCGCCGCCGACCTGCCCGGCAGAGAGGAACCAGTTGACCCATTCGACACTTCGGGGCAGGGACAATCAGCCAAAGCGCCGCTGGCGAATCGCATGGCTGCTCGGCCTCGGCGTTCTGGTCAACTACTTCGATCGAGTCAACCTATCGGTCTCCCACGCGTCTCTCTACGCCGCGTTTGGGATTTCAAATATCGCATTTGGCTATCTCTCAGGGGCCTACAATTGGACGTACGCCTTGTGCCAATTGCCGATTGGGGTCTTGCTTGACAAGTTGGGTGTCCGGCGCATTGGACGAATCAGTACATTTCTATGGAGCATTGCCTCCTTCGGCGCGGCAATTACGCCGAATCTGGGCGGGTTGTTTGCGGCCAGATTGGCTCTTGGTGTTGGAGAAGCGCCGACATTTCCTGCGAATGCAAAGGCAATAGGCTACTGGTTTCCCGCAAGGGAACGCAGCTTCGCAACGTCGATCTTCGACGCAGCCGCAAAATTCGCCTCGGCCATTGGCGTTCCTATCATCGGTATCGTCTTGCTCAGAGTGGGCTGGCGTTGGAGCTTTGCCGCAACCGGTGTCGTGAGCTTTCTCTACTTTCTACTCTTCTCGCGAATCTATCGCGATCCGGACGAGGACGCGGAATTGAGCGACCTGGAGCGAGAGTACATTGCAGAGGAAGTTATCGGCCCGAACGGGCAAGCAAAAGCTCCCGAGGAGCCGGCGTCGCTCGGCTATCTGTTGACGCAACGCAAGGTCATTGGCCTTGCTCTCGGCTTCGGCTCGTATAACTATGTCTTTTACCTCTTGCTGACCTGGTTGCCAAGTTACCTATCCTTCGCATTGCACATCGATATGCTGCATTCGTTTCTCTACACAAGCATGCCGTGGCTTTTTGCAACCTTCACCGACCTTGTGGTGGGCGGGTGGCTTGTGGATTCGTTGATTCGGCGCGGTTGGGATGCAAGCCGTGTGCGCAAAATCGTTCTTGTAGGCGGCACCACTTGCGGGCTGGGGATTCTGGGCGCGGCCAACGCGCACGGCGCCCAACAGGCATTGCTCTGGATCAGTCTATCGATCGGCGGTCTTGCTGCCGCGGCGCCGGTTGGATGGTCGATTCCATCGCTGATTGTGAGCCGCAACAATGTCGGGAAGGTGGGTGGGATCGTCAATTTTTCCAATCAGATTTCGGGAATCGCGGCGCCCATCGTCACGGGGTATCTGGTGGAGGCGCGGCAATCCTTTGCGTGGGCTTTTGGGGTATCTGCGATCTATCTTGCAATCGGAATCGCCGCATACATCTTTCTGCTGGGAAAGATTGAACCTGCGGCCGGAAGCCTGGCGGTCTCCAATGGTGTATCCTGATCCGTTGCGAGGTGCGATCGGCAGGCAGCGCAAGAGAGAAGCGAGTGTTGGAGCTAATCAGTCCTGACGGAACGTAGATGGTTCCTAAGTAACATGGAGATCGCATGAAGGCGTTACTGCTTTCGGCGTACAAGCAACTCGACCTGGTGAGCATGCCTGCGCCGCAGCCCGCCCCGGACGAGTTGCTGATTCGCATCCGGGCCTGCGGAATTTGTGGAAGCGACGTGCATGGATACGATGGCAGCACGGGCAGACGCCTTCCTCCGATCGTTATGGGGCACGAGGCCGCTGGAGTTGTCGAAGCCGTCGGCGCCGCCGTGTCGAGCTTTCATGCGGGCGACCGAGTGACCTTCGATTCGACCGTCTATTGCGGAAAGTGTTTCTATTGCCTGCGGAGCCAGATTAACCTTTGCGATAACCGCGAGGTGATCGGAGTTTCAACGCCGGCTTTCCGGCGCATGGGCGCGTTTGCGGAGTATGTTACGGTGCCGGCGCGGATCGCTTATGCTTTGCCGGAGAATATGTCTTACTCCCATGCGGCGCTCATTGAGGCTGTCTCGGTTGCCGTTCATGGCGTATCGCTTACACCGATTGCTCTGGAGGATACGGTCGTAATCGTGGGAGCCGGTATGATTGGCCTGCTTGCTTTGCAGGCGGCGCGGCTGGCGGGCGCGGGGAAAGTCTTCGTTGTGGATTTGGATGACACCCGGCTGGAACTTGCGCGGAGCCTTGGCGCCACCCAGACTTTCAACTCTCGCGGGACCGATGTGGTTGCTCAAATCATGGAGCAAACCATGGGGCGCGGAGCGGACGCGGCACTTGAGTGTGTGGGTAGCGCCATCCCTGTAAAGGTGGCTCTGGAAAGTGTGAGGAAGGGCGGCGCCGTGACCCTGATCGGCAATGTCGCGCCGATCATCGAATTCGGGCTGCAATCGGCGGTCACGCGCCAGATTCGGCTGCAAGGCTCCTGCGCGTCGTCGGGCGAATACCCCGCATGTATCTCGTTGATCTCGCGGGGCGCCATTCGCGTGGATCCTCTACTTTCAGCCGTGGCCCCGCTCGAGGATGGAGCTTCATGGTTTCATCGCTTGTACGAGCGTGAGCCTGGCCTTCTCAAAGTTGTTTTGGAGCCATGAGGACACAAACCCGAGGACAAAATCGATGACCGACTCTTTGTTCGACTTATCTGGAAAGGTCGCACTTGTAACTGGAACCAGCCGGGGTCTGGGACAATATTTTGCCCGCGCACTGGCCCGTGCCGGCGCTGACATCGCGATCACCAGCAGAGACATCAAGGCACTTTCGGGCTTTGCCGGCGAACTACAGGCTCTGGGGCGGCAAACCTTCTCCGCGGAACTGGACGTGCGCGATTATTTGAGCATCCAGCAAGGCATTGCCGCGATCGAGGCCCACTTCGGCAAGATCGATATTCTCGTCAACAATGCCGGCTGCAACATTCGCAAGCCGGCACTGGACGTCACCTGGGAAGACTGGAACACAATCCTGGACACAAATCTGCGCGGTTCCTTCTTTGTTTCGCAAGCGGTTGCGCGCGGCATGATCGACCGCAGTTATGGGCGAATCATCAATATAGGATCAGTTACCAGCGTCGCGGGATACGCCGGGCTGGGGCCCTATGGAGCGAGCCGCGGCGGGATACGGCAACTTACCATGAGCCTTGCCGATGATTGGGGCAGCAGCGGAATCACCGTGAATTGCCTGGCGCCGGGCTGGTTCAAGACGCAGCAGAATCGGGCTCTGTATGAAAATGCCGCTTGGGTCGAATATATCTGCGACCGCATTCCAGTAAAGCGGCCCGGCTTGCCGGACGATCTCGATGGGGCCATTGTCTTCCTCGCCTCGGAATCAAGCCGCTATATTACCGGCCAGACACTGTTAGTGGATGGTGGCATCTCCACCGGGGCGACCAAGATAACTCTATAGTCTCCGATCCGAGGCTTCAGTCCGTGCATTTGGCGGAAAGAGCGAATGGCAAATTGAGTCGATCGGTTTTCCACCCGTTGCTCACCGGAGCAGCACGTCATTCGTCGACGGATGCCTCGAATTGTTGTCCACCGTAAAAGATGCCGAGAATGGTCACCACCGAGTCTGTGATTTCAAAGGTGATTGAGACGCGCCTTCGAAAGCCGAAGACGCGCAGTCCGGGGCGGATGTCGTCCCGTTGCGCACCCCGGAGTGGGAAGGTCTTCAGGCTTTCGCACTGTTTTACGATAGCGTCTGTGTAATTGGCAGCAATCTCGGGAGACGCCGCCGCTGCGATATGAAAGTACAGAGCGACCAGTTGGGCCTCTGCTTCCGGAGCGTACATGACCTGAGGCATCATCCAGCCCTGAGTGAGGATTTATGAGCCGCCGCAAGCGAGGCCCGGACCTTCTCTGTCGATACCGCTCGCGAAGGGTCGGCCTTTATGGCGTCGTAGGCCGCGGCGACGTCTTCCCGCAGCCAGGCCTCAAGGGCGCGCTCGTGCGTCTGTAGTGCGCGCAGTCCGTCGCGAATGACCTCGCTCTCCGAGGCATACTCGCCGGACTCGACCTTGGCGCGGACCAGTTGCGCCATCTCATGGGGCAGGGTGATGCTAAATTGCTGGGTGGTGCGCATATGCCATCCTCCCTATCGGATAGGATTCAATCCTACTCCAATTTGCCACGCGTTTTCACCTCATCGGCTCATTTCTTGACGCATTGGACGAGACGGCATCGATTCCAGGCAAGTTTCTCGCAATCTTGCCCAATCGCAGCCCACCGTGCTTGACTGGTTGCCGAAGGCGGACCTTCACATGGCTTACATTCTTGCATTGGACCAGGGGACGACGAGTTCGCGGGCGATTCTGTTTGACGAGGCGGGAACGATTGCCGCCGTGGCGCAGCATGAGTTTGAGCAGTTCTATCCGCAGGCGGGATGGGTAGAGCACGACCCAACCGAGATTTTGACCAGCCAACTATCCTGCGCGGTTGAGGTGCTGGTGCGGGTGGGCGCGCAGCCGCGGGATGTGGCGGCTATCGGCATCACCAACCAGCGCGAGACGGTGATTGTGTGGGAGCGGGCGACGGGCAAGCCGATTCATCCAGCCATCGTGTGGCAGGACCGTCGGACCGCTGCGCGGTGCAGCCTTTTGGTCGAGAGTGGGGTGGAGGAAAGTGTCTCCTCGAAGACCGGGCTGGTGCTGGACCCGTATTTTTCCGCGACCAAGGTCGGTTGGATTTTGGACAACGTGGAGGGCGCGCGGGCGCGGGCGGAGCGGGGCGAACTGGCCTTTGGGACCGTTGACAGTTGGTTGATCTGGCACCTGACCAGCGGGCTGCGGCACGTGACGGACGTGACGAATGCTTCGCGGACGCTGCTCTTCAATATCGTCAAGGGCGAGTGGGACGCGGAGCTGCTGCGCATCTTCAATATTCCCGAGAGCCTGCTGCCCGAGGTCATTTGGTCGAGCGAGAAGGTAGGCGCGGTGACGACGACGCTGGGGCTGGGCGGCGCGATGATTGCGGGCATTGCCGGGGACCAGCAGGCGGCGCTGTTTGGGCAGTTGTGCTGGCAGGCGGGCGAGGCCAAGAACACCTACGGGACGGGCTGCTTTTTATTGCAGAACATCGGCACGGAATTTGTGCGCTCGAAGCACCGGCTGATTACGACGCTGGCGGCGAGCGCGCAGAAGCGTCTCGAGTATGCGTTCGAGGGGAGCATCTTTATCGGCGGGGCCGTAGTGCAGTGGCTCAGGGACAACCTCAAGCTGATCGGCTCGTCGGCCGAGGTGGAGCAGTTGGCGGCCAG
>OCTA010002396.1_pt1 | contig 17080 bp, 17 predicted proteins | sample 1538991 | NCBI WGS metagenome assembly OCTA01 (sample SAMEA3539302, study PRJEB22396) | soil metagenome | biome: tundra; feature: field; material: soil | place: USA | collected 2010-05 | depth 0.15 m | reverse complement strand
GAGCGGTCGATGCACACGAGAATGCGGCGAATCGCGTGGGCGTCGCGAGGCAGCGCGCGCGGCGGAACCGCTTGGGGATGAGGGGCCTCGCGGTACCCGATGCTCGTCTTCTCGACCAGATTGCCCATTTGCGGACCCTACCTTTCAAGAATCTCGCCAACGCGCGCCGCGGCCACGGTCGACGCCTTCGAAGGAGCGAGCGACTCGACGCCCGGGACGCAGGAGGCCGGGACCTGCCCGGGCCCCGACGAAATTTATTCGCGTCGGCGCGTGTCTTGCGCTCGTCTCCTCGTAAGCTCCCTTGCGCCGCTTCGGCCATCCCCTCGCCAGGCCGAGAGCGAGGTGCCCGCGCGCGAAACCTGTACCCTGCGAGACACACGACCTACCACCGCCGGCAGCATGTGGGCGCGGCTCGAGAGGAACCGTGTTGGGCGACACGCCGGGGAGTATGTGTCGCGAGCCGCCAGGCGCTGCGCGCGCACGAAACCTGCTTTCCTCGGAGGGAAGGAGGTTCTCCCCAGTGCAAGTCCCCCTTCAACTCACGTTCCGAGGCATGGCGCACTCGGACACGCTGGCCGCCCATATCCGGCTTCGCGCCGAGAAGCTCGAGCGCCTGTTCGATCGCATCGTCTCCTGTCACGTCGTCGTCGAGCTGGCGGGCCACCATCATCGCTACGGCGACCGCTTCCAGGTCTCCATCAACCTCGGTCTTCCAGGGCACGAGATCTTCGTCGGACGCGCGCCGTCGAACGACCAGGGGCCCGAGACGGCCTCCCGGGCAGCCGACCGGGCGTTTGACGACGCCGGCCGGGAGCTCGAGCACTGGGTGAAGCGCCAGCGCACGCAACGCCACAACGAATCGGCGAACCGGAGGACTCCGTGAACAATGTCTGGGTCTTGCTCGGCGACGCCTCGAAAGCGCGGGTGTTCGAGATCCGGGACGGAGATCCGACGTGGCACGCCGTAGAGCTCGTCCTTCACGAAGGGTCGCGCAGCAAGGCCAGCGAGCTCGTGGGCGGTCCGTCCGGCACCCGATCCTCGGAGGGCAGGTCGGTGCATCACAACGCGCTCGCCCCCGCCTCTTCGCCTAAGGAGGTCGAGAAAAGTGGCTTCGCGCACACGCTGGCGACGACGCTCGACCAGGCCATGCGCTCCGCGCGCTTCCGTAAGTGGGTGCTGGTGGCGCCGCCCCATTTCCTCGGGCTGATGAGAAAGGAGCTGACGAGCGAGCTCGAAAAGCACCTGCTGACGACGGTCGCCAAGGACTACAACGACCTAGCCGTCCACGAGCTGTCCGAGCGACTGCGCGACGCCGTGCGCGTCCCCGTGAGCGACGAGGAGAGCTTCCGCGAGGACAGGAAGCGCCCACACTAGGCATGCGTGGTGCTTTGAGCTGCGGAACGTGAGGGTCACGAGGGAGAGCCAATGCCAGCCATGAAACAAGTGACCGGGATCTTCGCAACGTTGCTTCTTGGCACCGGCGCGCTGCTCGGATGTGGCGGGAGCGCGGCGACGAATGCGCCGCCCGTGTCCGCCGCGGGCGCGAGCGCAGAGGAAGAGGACGCGACGGCCGGTCTCGTCGAGCACCACCGCCATCACCACCATGCAGCATCGCGTGCAGGGGAGTCCCGCACGGCGGAACTACGAGCCCGCATCGCGTCCATCCGGAGGCGGACGCGGGGGAGGCGGTGCACGCGGCGGTAGAGGCGGTCGCCGCTAGACGATCTCGAGATGCCTGAACACGGGGCCTTTGACGAAATCCACGAGGAACGCGAAGGCCACCGCCCCCACGAGCGTGGCTCCGATGACGACCGAGGGAAGAGGCGCCATGGCGAGCCCCCGGTTCGCCTCGAGAGCCTCTCCGACGGGGCGGCTACGCCTTTCTCTTCCCCTGCTTCCATGATCTGCCGGCAGCTCCAGGAGGCATCGTCTCACCATGAGGACCAGTCAGCGCGAGCCGTCACGAGCTTGCTCGCTTTTCGCGAGCTCCACGAGCCTGGACTCGCGGCGGAGCGTCTGCCCGCCCTCGAGGGCGCCCGCCGGGAAACAACGGTGTCGATGCGCCCGAGCACCCGCGTTGCATCTTCGTCGTGACGCAGGTCGAACCTACCGCGCACACAGCGCGAGCCACGAGCCAGGAGAAGAGCGATGAAGATCAACAAGAACCTGGGGACTCCATCCTCACTGACTGCCAGGCGCCGCACGGCGCACGAGGCGGAAGGCGGGGCGTCAGGCGCTCTTGTGGGAGCCATCGTCGGAGTCTCCGCGGGACCGCCGGGGGCGATTGCGGGTGCGATCATGGGTGGGATTGCCGGGGCGCTCGCCGGCGCCGTGATGGATCAGGAGGCCTCCTCGAGGGAGCGGCAGATGCGCGAGCTTGACGAGGGCATCGGCGTAAGCGGCGGCGATCTGGAAGCGCCAGAGCTCGAATACCCGCAGGCCACGAGCTTTGCTCCTTGGGAAGCGGCGCCATCGGAACCCGCTCCGGTGGAGAAACCTTGGGCCGACGGCGTCGACTTCTGGGTGCGCCACCTAATGGTTGCAACGGTCCATGGAAGATTCACCACCTGGCGCGGCGCTCTGCTCTTCGACGAGCTGGCTCCGGAGAACTCGCGCCTCGAGGTCGAGATCGACGCAGCGAGCATCGACACGAAGGAGCCGCAGCGCGACGCGCACTTGCGGTCGGCTGACTTCTTCGACGTGGAAAAGTACCCGAAGCTCGTCTTCCGGAGTACGAAGGTCGAGCGCGCCGGCGACGACTTCAAGGTCACGGGAGACCTGACGATGCGCGGAGTCACCAGGCTGGTGACGCTCGATGTCGAGTACGCCGATCGTGCAAAGCACCGACCGATGGGGGAGCGAGCTCGCTTCTTTGCGCGCGGCTCGCTGAACCGCAAGGACTGGGCCTTGAATTGGAACCAGATCCTCGACACGGGCGGGCTCGCCATCGGCGATACTATCGAGATCCACCTCGGGATCGAAGCCACGAAGGCTTCATGAATCCCGCGCCACGCCATCGCCGCGGTGTCCATTCTGCGGGAGAAATTGCCCGACCCGAGAATCCGCGTAGTCGACGTTGTCGACCTCATGAGGTTGCAAACAGCAGCTCAAGGCAAGCTGGTCGAGCACAAGCATTCTCGGCGCGGTCGTATCGGTCCGAGGCAGTGTCATGGAGGTACAGTTCGACACGCGGCCGCTCCCGATCTACTCGGCGCTTTGCGCTGGAGATCGAGGCCGAATCCTCATCGAGGTGGACCTTCACGTCCGTGCATGCACGCGCAATCCCTGCGCCGCGCGCCATCGCGATCGCCCGCCGTTCGCTCGGATGATCGCTGCAGGGAACGAATCCTGCTCGACGCCTGCGGATCCTCTCTGATCGTCGCGTGCGCGCCGAAACGTTCGCGCAATACGAGATCCATCCAATGCCCCAGATCGGATCGCGCTGACCGAGAAGATCGACCCGAACGCGGGGCTCTACTCGGACATCGGCCTGTACGGTGCCCTCGGCTTCGCCGCGCTCGACTCGCTGTCGTCGGGCCTCCAGCACCGCTGGAACGCCCCTCTGGTCGACTTGGTGATGTACTCGGAATCGCTGACGCTCGCGCTGGCCTTCGACGACATCGTGAAGATCGCCGTGCGACGGCCGCGTCCGATCGACTACCTCCCCGAGAACGCCAACAACACCACGAACACCGACCTGGCGCTGTCGTTCTTCTCGGGGCACGCCGCGGTGGTGGCCGCGATGTCCGGAACGGCGACGTACCTCGCGTTCGTTCACTCGCCGCGCTCTCCCCGCCCCTGGATCACCCTGGCGGCCGGCACCCTGCTCACCGCGTTCGTGGGCTACGAGCGCGTCCGCGCCGGAGCGCACTTCCCGACGGACGTCATGATGGGAGGGCTGGCCGGCGCGGCGACCGGCGTACTCGTCCCTCACTTGCATTTCACGAAGACCGCGAGCGCGCCCATCTGGATCGATCTCGCGCCCGCGCCGCGCGGGACCGGCGCGAGCCTCGGAGTCCGCGGCCTCTTCTGAGATGGCTACCAGCGGGGCAGCAGCCGGCGAGGACTTGCGACGAGCTCGATGCGCGGCCCGTCCGTTGCACGAAGGGCTGCATGCGGAAGACCACGCTCTATCTCTTGGCCGTGCTCACGGTGTCCGGCTGCAAGGCGACGAGTTCCGGCGAAACAGCCGGGATGGGCCGCGTGACCGAAGCACCGACGACCGCCAACGGCGAAACCTCGGAGGCGGCGGTTCGAGCCAGTATGCACGGGCATGACAAGCACGGGGACGCGATGCGAGACGCGATGGTGCGCGGGGATCTCGACGGGGCGAAGGGCGAGGCCAAGCTCCTCGTGGAGCTGCGGGTCGCGGGGCCCACGAGCGGGCTCTTTCGCCATCTGCTCGGCGCGATGAAGGACGCAGCGGCGCAGGCCGCCGGTGCCAGCGACCTGAAGGGCGCAGGCCACGACGTCGCGATGGTCGCGAAGACGTGCGGCGATTGCCACCAGGTGTTCGGGCGTCCGGGGATGATCGTCGGCCAGCCGGCCGCACCGGCCTCCGGGGTCCGCGCGTCCATGCAGCGCCACCAGTGGGCCGCCAAGCAGCTATGGGAGGGGCTCGTCGTCCCCTCCGACGACGCGTGGAGCGCGGGTGCTCTTGCGCTGGCAGACGCTCCCCTCGCGCCGGAAGCGCTCACCCCCGGCAAGTCGCCGGTGCCGAGGGTCGGGGAGCTGGCCCAGACCGTTCACGATCTCGGCCGCAGGGCGGCCGCAGTCGAGCGTGTCGACGTGCGCGCCGACCTTTATGGTCAGATGCTGGGCACCTGCGCCGACTGTCACAAGTGGCTCGGCGGCGGACCGACCCCGCCGTGACAGACCCCACCGCACCGGCGGCCTGGCCCGCGCACGAGGCCATGCCACCCATCGGGGATCGGTTGTACCCGGCGCTCCGACCTGCGGCGAGTGCCATCAGGGGCTCGGCGGCGGACCCGACGGCGGGCCACGCTGACGGGCGGCCCAGACGGGGCACGCATCGTGCTCAAACCCCGTCATGGCATCTTCCCTCGAGCCTCTCCTCAGGCCGAAGTCCGTGGCGGTCGTCGGCGCTTCGCGGTCCCGCGCCCGGGTTGGCGGCGAAATCTTCAGCAACCTCCTTCGCCGACCCTTCGCCGGGTCGGTGTATCCGGTCAACGCCACGGCTGGCGAAGTGCAGGGAGTGCGCGCCTACGCAGATATCGCCGCGCTGCCCGAGGCAGTGGATCTCGCGATCGTCGCAGTGCCGGCTGCGGGCGTTGCGCGTGTCCTTGAACAGTGCGCCGCTGCCCGCACGAAGGCGGTCGTCGTCGTCAGCGAAGGCTTCGGCGAGTCCGGCCCGTCGGGGCAGCGGCTTCAGCACCAGCTGCTGGACGCGGCGAGGGCGGGGTCCCTGCGGATCGTTGGCCCGAACTGCCTCGGCGTCGTGAATACGGACCCCGAAGTCGCGCTGCACGCGGCGTTCGCGACCGACTGGCCCGCCGTAGGCAATGTCTCGGTGGCCTCTCAGTCGGGTGCGCTCGGGATTGCCCTTCTCGATGGATCGCGCGACGTCGGCATCGGGATCCGGCACTTCGTCAGCCTCGGCAACGAGGGCGACGTATCCGCCGAGGATCTCCTCGAGTACTGGGAGAACGACCCGGGCACACAGGTGGTCTTGCTCTACCTCGAGGAGATCGCGCACCCTCAGCGATTCCTGGAGATTGCCCGCCGAGTTACGCGGCGGAAGCCCGTCGTCGCGATCAAGAGTGGCCGGACGATCTCCGGGGCTCGCGCCGCGGGCTCGCACACCGGCGCGATCGCCACCAAGGACGTGCTGGTCGACGCATTGCTCGCTCAGGCGGGAGTCGTCCGTGTCGCGACCCTGGAGGAGTTGTTCGACGCGGCGGCGTTGCTGACGACGCGGCAAGGACTCGTCGGAAGACGCGTCGCCATCGTGACCAACGCGGGGGGGCCGGGAATCTTGACCGCCGACGCGTGCGAGGCGCGCGGCCTGGTCGTGCCTCCGTTCGAGCCGGGGACGGTGCAAGCGCTCGAGGCGAGGACGTCGATCACGGGCGCCGGGAACCCGCTCGATCTTCACGCGGGCACGTCGGCCGAGACGTTCGACGCGGCCATCGGAGTCGCCCTCGGCGATCCGGGAGTCGACGCCGTGATCGTCGAGTGCGTGCCGACCCCGTCGACCGACGTCCTGGACGTCGCCAAGGTGATCGCGGCGACGCGCCGCTACGCGGCCAAACCCATCGTCGCTTGCCTCCTCGGAAAGCGAGACGTGGCGGCGGGGCGCGCGATCCTCGCGAAGGCCGGAGTGCCTTGCTATGCGCTCCCGGAGTCGGCCGCGTCGGCGCTGCGCGCGGCAGCCCAATACGCGGACGCGTTCCGGTCGAGCGAGGCGGATGAAGCGAGGCCGCGACGGAGCGAGACGCCCGTCACGCGGCCGCCGAAGCTCGCGGATGGCGGGGACCGCTGGCTCGACGCCGCGGAGACGGCGGACCTCCTTCACGCGTTCGGAATTCACGGCTTGCAGTCCGTGTGCGTGCCGGACGCCCAGGCCGCCGTGCAGGCCGCGGAGATGGTCGGCTGGCCCGTCGCCTTGAAGATCGTATCGCGAGCCGTGGTCCACAAGAGCGACGTGGGAGGCGTACTCCTCGGACTGTCGAATCCCGTCGCAATCCGCGAGGGAGTCGCCACGCTGCGGCGCCGCATGGCGGCCGCCGGCCACGGAGCCGAGCTCGAGGGAATCCTCGTCCAGCCCATGGCTCCCCGCGGCGTCGAGATGTTCCTTGGCGCGACGCGCGATCCGGCCTTCGGCGTCGCCGTCGCATTCGGCACGGGGGGTGTTCAGTTCGAGCTCTGGCACGACGTCACGCTGCGCCTGGGACGGCTGTCGCACCGCGATGCCTTCGCCATGATCGAAGCGATCCGCGGCCGCCGTCTCCTGGACGGGTTCCGGGGGGCGCCCGCCGGAGACCGGGCCGCGCTCGCCGACGCCATCGTGCAGGTGTCGCGTTTGATGGAAGCCGCTCCGGACGTCGTCGAGCTCGACCTGAACCCGCTCCTGGCCCTCGAACCGGGCCGAGGCGCGGTCGTGATCGACGCTCGCGTTCGCGTCCGCGGCACCGGCTCCGTCTCAGCAGGGGCTTCCGGTGGCTAGCCCGCGACCTCCCCGCCGCTCAGGTGGCGCCGGGAGGGGGCCGGTGGTCGAGATGCGTTTGCAAGCGGACGGCCACCGCGTCGCGTACGTCGGGATCTCCGATCCGAGCAGCACGGAACCGAAGACCGCGAAAGGCGAGGACGCGCATCAACGCGGGGTCTTCGTGCATGGGCCGCGACGCATACGCAAGCAGACGGGCGCGTACGCCCGTAGATGCCTCGGCCCACAGAACATCGTCGCGCTCGCCGCGATGGCTCGTCAGGAGGAGCAGGACTCCGGGCCCGTCCGGAGCGTGCTCGCAGCTCTCCGCGTCGAGCGGCCAGTCGTCGGTCCACGACGTGCCCGTGGCCGCATCCCAGTGCGGAAATGCGGCGGGGTGTCGCGCGGGCGCGTCGATCAGGGCGCGCAGCAAGTCCATCGTCGACAGCATGCCGACGGCGGCCCCGCTTCCGTCGACGACGACGAGGTGGTGTCGGTCGCCGCGCGCCATCCGCTCGGCGGCGGCCTCGATCGTCGACCCGATCGGGACGCAGTCCGCCGGTCGGCTCATGACCTCGCTGACGGACACGTCGAGATCCAGGCGATCGCGCAGAGAGATGACGCCCAGCGGGCTTCGCTTCTCGTCGAGGATCGGAGCGGCGCCGACGCCGAACGATCGCAAGATGGCGGCCGCCTCGGGCGCGGGAAGATCGGGGCGTACGCCGAGCAGTTCCTTGTTCATGATGTCTTCGACTGTACGGGGCATGCCCTCCCCCCATCGCAAGGGCCGGGCCAGGCCTTTCCCATCAATCGAGCCGGGCGGCTGCGTGGCCCTCCCGATGCGTGCTTACGCGCCGCGCGATGCCCCGGATATTCAAGGCGTGCAACAGCATCGAGCTGCCGAAGACGAGCGCGTAACCGCCGAGGATCGAGATCAGAGCGATCGCTCCGAACGAGGGTCGGACGAGGGCGAAGAGGCCGAGCCCCACCGAGGCTCCACCCGCGACGGCGATCGGCAATACGCCCGTGAACTCCCGCCTCAAGCGAAGCGCCGCGAGCAGCTCGAGGAGGCCGGTCGCGAGCGCCCAGACCCCGACGATCACGACGACGACGTCCACCGCCATCCGGGTCCAGAGGAGTATCGCGAGGCCCACCCCGACGCCCGCGAAGCCCTCGAGCAGGACCACGCCGGTGTGCTCCCGGACGCGATACCCCGTGCCCATCACGATCGTGACGATCCCGTCGAGCAGCGCGTACGTGCCGAACATGAGCACGAGCGCGGCGATCGTCAGGCCAGGCCACAGCAGCGCGGCGAATCCAAAGAGCAGCGCGAGGGTGCCTCGCAGCGCCAGTGAGCCCGGGCGATTGACGAAGATCACGGTGACTCCGGAACCGCGACCATCTCGTCGATGTTCGGCTGCAACGTGATCTCGGTCCGCCGGTTCTTGCCCTTGCCCTCGGGCGTGTCGTTGGCGTCGACCGCGTCGAACTCACCGTAGCCGGCCGCCGAGAGCGCGGTCGGCTCGACGCCATGGCCGATGAGGAACGACGTCACCGCGAGCGCGCGCGCCGTCGAGAGGTCCCAGTTCGACTTGTACGGCGAGTGCTTGATCGGATCGGTGTCCGTGTGCCCGGCGACCTGGAAGTGACGTGCCTCGATCGTCGACAGCACGGCGGCGATCTGCGCGATGGCGCGCTCGCCGTCCGGCTTGAGCTCGGATCTCCCGGAGTCGAAGAGGACGTCGTTGGACAATCGCAGAACCATGCGGCCGTTGCGGAGCGTGATCGCGAGATCGCCGGCGTCGATCATGCTCTTGAACTTGAGCGCGAGGTCACGGTAGAGAGCGGCGCGCGATTCGGCGGCCCCCTGCGCCCGCCGGAGCTCTTCGAGGCGCCGCCGCGAGCTCTCGAGCGCGCTCTTCAGCGTTCCGTTGACCGCGAGCAGCGATTGCGCATCCTGACCGACCTTCGCCAGCTGCTTGGAGAGCTCGTCGTCGATGGCGGTCGCGTCGTCGAGCTCCTTCTGCATCGACGTACGGCCCATGTTCGCCGAGCGCTGCGTTCGCGCCAGCTCGCTCTTCGCCGCATCGGCGCTTCGCACGCACTCGTCGTAGCTGCCCTTCGAGACGCACCCGCTGGTGAACAGCGGGAGAAACAACGCGGCACTTAGCATCCAGCGAACTCGCATGATGACGACCTCCGCGCGGGCATTTGCAATCGGCCGGCCATCGCTCGATCCCCGAGCCGACGAGCCGCGTCGTTGGCCTGATCGTCGACATCGACGTGCTCCACCGCATCGCCGGATTCTGACCCGTACGGAAGACCGTGCATTGGAGTCGTGGCATCGCATGAATCGGACCAGACCGATTCCCCGCGGATCCGAACGGCGGGGGGGGTGCAGAGAATGCGCGTCCCGGCGAAACGGGCGTCAGTGGCGAGCAGCGCCACGAGCCCAGGGTTCTTCGCGAGGTGCGCGTCGTCGAGATTGACCGACAGGTGCCGTAGCGTCTTGGTGGGCTAGCGGGCGTGCACTTCGATCCATTGGAGCCCTCGGTCGACGACGGGCTCGAGCGCGAAGAGGATCGACGAGCTCCGTTCTTCGAGGGCGAGCGTCATGGGCGCGTACGCCGTCGTACCCACGCTTCCGAGGTAAGGCGCCGCTTCGACGGGAGCGACGGGCCGCGATGCCGTGGGAGACGAATCGTCGGCCGACGCGCGGCCGTTCGCCGCGAGCACCAAGGCCACCGCCGCCATCGTGGCGACCGCTCGCGAGTGCCGCAGGCAAACTTCGATGTTGCAGGGCATGACGTATCCCCTCGTCCGGCCCACTCGGCATGCGTCGTGCCGCGCTAGGTGCTGCAGCCTCGAGGCTTTCCCGGTTCGGCGTACGCGCGGAAATCGCGTGACCGCGCAGGTATTGCATCAAGGCCGGGCGCATCCCACGACAGCTTTCGAGCGCGCACGATTGCTGCAACCGAGGGCGACCGTGATTCCCCCTACGACGACCGATCGCGAAAGGCTCGAGGTTGTCATCGCGGAGGACGACCCGATGTCACGCGACGCGCTGTCGTGCGCGGTGGTGGCGCTCGGTCACCGTTGCCGGACCGCCGGGACCGGCGCCGAAGCGCTCGCAGAACATCGGAAGCGGCGCGCAGACGTCATCATCAGCGACTGGACGATGCCCGGCATAGACGGCATGGAGCTTTGCCGGCGGGTTCGTGGGCTCGACCGCGGTGCGTATACGTACCTGCTCTTCGTCAGCGCACACGCCCGGAAGCGCGACTTCGTCGAGGCGGTCCGCGCCGGCGCCGACGACTACTTGCCGAAGCCCGTCGACCTCGATGATCTCGAGGCGCGGCTCATCGCGGCGGGTCGTATCGTGTGGGCCTACCGACGGCTCGCAGAGCGCAACGTCACCCTCCGGCACGACAGCCAGGCATCGTTCCGCGAGGCTCGCCTCGATGCGCTAACGCAAGTGGCGAATCGACTTCAGCTGGACGAAGACATCGCGCTCTTGCAGGCCCAGATATATAGCACCCGGTGCTTTGTGACGATCGCGATGTGCGATCTCGACGCCTTCAAACGCTATAACGACCACTATGGTCACCCTGCGGGAGACGAGGCGCTCCGGCGCACCGCGCAGGCGATCCAGGGCGCACTTCGCCGCGCGGACCAGGTCTACCGGTACGGCGGCGAGGAGTTTCTCATCGTCGTACGAGACCTTCCCGCGGCGACGGCGGTCGCAGCCATGGAACGCGTGCGCTCGGCGGTCGAAGCGCTCGCCATCGCGCACGCCCCGGGCGGTCCCCATCCGTTTCTCACGGTGAGCATCGGAATGGCGCCGGTGGATACGGCCGGTGAACACGCCGTGCAGGAGGCGATCGAGCGTGCGGACGAGGCGCTCTATAGCGTCAAAGCGCGCGGAGGCAACTGTGTAGCGAGCGCGCCGGCGCGCGCTTGAGCAGGCGAATGGACCGGGCCAGTCCCTTGCAAGGGAACCCGTTGATCCCCATGCGGCCAATCACGATGCTTCTGCTGGCGTTCGTTGCTGCGTGCTCCTGGTCCGACGCGATTCCTCCAGTCGCGCCGCGACGGGGCGAGGCCATCCTCGCGGCACATCCTCTCGTCCACGCCAGGCTCAAGGCCGTGCCCCAGACCTCGTACGAGCTGACGGCTCTCCGCGCGGTCCCGAGTTCCGTCGCGGTCGAATTGATGAACACGGGCGACGAGACCGTCGTCTTGGGCACCGTCCGGCTCTCGTACTACGCGACCCGTGACGCCGTCGCGTTCCCGTGCAACGGCACCCCGTCGCCCCCGGACGGCGCGCGAGAGCCGACGTCGCTGCGTCCTCACGAGTCCTTCGCGTTCGAGCGCCAGGTCGACTGCCTCTTGCCGCTGCCAGGTCGATACGACATCCAGGTCTTCGTCGGATACGGGGACGACGAGGCGGCGCGCGACCTCGTCGGGTCCTTCTCGCTCACCGTGGTCGCCACCCCCCGTAGCCCGCAAGCCTATCCGTCCCGGCCGGGACTCTTCGCGGCGATGATTGGCCGCGAGGTGACGAGGCCGCTGTCGCCCGAAGCCTGGGCCCGCGGCGACTACCACGTGATCCTCGCAGTCACGAACGCGGGCCCCACGCCGGTCCCGGTGGGACGGGGGCACCTCGCGCTCGTCGTCAACAGACGCGGTTCACCGTTGCCTTGCTCGGGTGCGTCGGAGCCCGTGGTGTTCCCGGAGTTGTTGATGCCGGGCGCCACGGCGACCGCTACGGCGCCGCTGGCGTGTGCGCCTGCTCTGGAAGGAACTTACGAGATCGCGGGACGACTCGGACTTGAAGGCTCCCCGGAAGAGCTCGAGGTCGGACGCTTCGGGCTCGAAGTTACCCGCGATCCCCTTCGGTTCGTTCCCATGCCGTGGCCGCTGATGCTGGGCCGACCCTATAGTACCTCGCGCCTTTGAATTCGACAGGTCGAATAAGTCCCCGCCCCTGGGAGGGGGGAGTGCATGAAGGTGTGGTGGGACTTCCCAAGCTCCGCTCGGGGTGCGCCAAACGTCGTCGAGCGCACTCTCGGCACGCGCGCGAAGGACCGAACGGTCGTACGATTCGCTCAGCAGATCCGCGGTCACGGCCTCGGAAGGGCAGCTTGCTCGGATAGGGTGTTCGCTATGGCAAGGCGTGGACGACGGCCACGTCGAACTCGGCTCCGACCCCGTGGCAGGTCTCGCAGCTCTCGGCGAAACCGCTCGGGTTCGAGAGCGTCAGCGGCGCGGACGCGCCAGCGTTGAGGGTCTGCAATCGGGTATGCGCGTAGGTCGAGGGCGAGTCGTGGCAGGCGGTGCAAGCTGCCGCGATCGGCCCCGTGTACGTCGTGGTCGTCGTGTCGTTGGCGGCCGTGGTGCAGGGCGAGGCGTTGCAGATGACCAGCTTGCTCTGGGTCGCCTGGGCCGTCGGCTCCGCCATAGGGAGGACGTTCCCGCCCGCCGCGTGGCAGTGCTGGCAGTTCTTCAGCGTGTCCGGGTAGCGCACCGTGTTCGTGAAGTCGCCGTTGGCGTACCAGCTCGTGTTGCCTGGCGAGCGGCCGGGGCTGTTGCCCGGCACAGCCTGCCCGAGGTGGATATCGTGAATGAAGACCTTCAGGTCCACCGAGTTCTCGGGAACCGTTTGGCCCACCGTCTGAAGGTTGCCCGGGATGCCTTCGTCGGCCTGGCTCGGCTGATGGCACAGCTGGCAGAGCTGCGTGTTATTGCGTGTTCCGCCGTGGCCTGGGATGGCCTCGTGGCACGAATTGCAGTTGGAGGTCGTGACGCTCGCTCGAGGCGACGCGCCGACGGTGTTGTCCTTGGCGTTGAAGTACACGACCGGGTTGGGCGCCGCATACCGAGGCGCCGTGCCCGTGACGACGACGGCCTGCGCGGTTCCTTGCATGCCGACGCCCCAGGTGCCCGTCAAACCTGTGACGGTGTCGAAGTCGTGTTCGGTCGTCGTGAACGTGTAGAGCTTCGTCGTCGTGTCCTGCGTCAGCGTTCCGGCGGTCGCCCCTCCGGAGCCCGAGAACACGGCGAACGAGTTGTTCTTGTTGTGGCCATAGTCGAAGTCACTCGTCGGGCCGCCGAGGATGATCGACAGGGCGCCCTTGCCGCCGAGAAGCGACGTGTCGCCGTGCGTCGTCACCGGGGGAGCTTGAGTGTTGTCGGTCACCGCGAGATCGAAGACCATGACGAGCTGATGGGTCGTGGGGTCGATCGCCGCGCGGTTGATCGCGAGGGCGACCGACTTGTTCGCGAAGTGGTGCACCCTCGTCAGGTCGCCCACCTTGCCTGGACCGTGGCAGTCGAGGCACGCGGTGTCCGTGCTCTCCGGCCCGACGGCGTGCGGCTTCCACAGGGCCGACGGCGGGTTGGTCGGCGCGGTGGTCGTGAAGTAGGTACGATCGTGGCACGTCGTGCACGCGGCCCGGGTCGGCGTCTGGGAGACGGCGACGTCCTTGGCGCCGCCGTGGCACTTGGCGCAGTTGCCGGGGTCCTGCGGGTAGACGACGGTCGAGTAGTCCGTCGAGTCGATCCTGTAGGGGTAGAGCGGCGTGCCGGCGTCCGTCCGCTCCGCGTAGCTCGGCAGAGTCCATGCTGTGGTGAGCGGCGCGGCGCCGCCGAAGGGTGCATTGCCGGCGTGGATCTTGTGAATCATCGAGCCGAGACTGATCGTGTTCCCGCTCGCGAGGTTCGTCGTCGTCGGATTGTGGCAGAGGCTGCAGAGCAAGATGTCGTGCCGCGCGGCATGCGCGCCGTTCTCGGCCCTACCGTGGTGTCCCAGATCGCCATGGCACCCGTCGCAGTTGCCGGCGAGCACGATCTCGCGCGTGACGGTCACTGCGCCGCCCGCGGGAAGGAAGTTGAACTCCGCGTTCGCGGGGTAATACTGCGGCACGCTCCCCGGCACGGTCCGCAAGGCCATCGCGCCGACCGTGTGCGTCTTGCCGGCGTTCGCCGGTGCGACGTCCATCTTCGTCTTGAACGTGTACGTGTACCACCCGGCACCTTTTGCCGACGACGCGAACGCGCCCCCGCTGTCGGCCGCCGCCTTGAACGCCGTGCCGGCGTCGATCGAGCCGCCGGACACGGCGGCGAACGTGTACGGTGTGTAGTCGCCCGGGCCTCCGCTGGCGGTCTGATCGAGCCACGCCAAGACGAACGAGATCGTGACCTGGTCGGCGACGAAGAGCACGCCGCCATCGGTTGCTGCTCCGCCGTCGGTGTAGGTCCCGATCCGACCGTCGGATGTGATCGGCAAGGGCACGGGCACCTTGCTCTTGTCGGTGAGCTGGAACGTGACCGTCGCGGTCTGGGTCGCGTCGATGCTCGCCGAGTCAATGGTGAGCGCGAGGTCGAGCGCGGGATTGTAAACGGAGATCGCGACGCCCGCGTCGCTCGGGCCTCCTGCGGGTCCGGGAGAGCCCGCTTCGCCCGCGGCCCCCTGAGGTCCCTCGGTCCCAGGAGGGCCGGCCTCCCCAGGCGCACCAGTGGCCCCGGGCGTGCCGTTGTCGCCGCCCGAGCAGCCCACGCTCATCGCGACGGCAAGGAGCGTCGCGCCGAGCGCAAATCCCCATTTTGTTGAATGCATATTCGCCCACTCTCCCGAGTTACGGAGTCACCCTGCCGTTCACTCCGCTCGAAGCGACCGAAGACGCATCCAGCCGATTCACCCTGCGAGCAAGAGCGATGCCGGGATGCGTTACGGGATCCGTCGGCGATGCCTCGCCCTAGACCACGCCGGGGTCGTCCAGAGAAAGCCGCGGCAGCAACCGAATCTCATGATCGGCGCGGCGCGGCCGCACCCGCGGTCTCCATTCGTCGACGTGGCCGGGATGCTCCGATCGCTGCACTAACGCCTCGGTCCGAGCGGGCGCGGGAGCGCGGCTCGTCGCGGGCCTCACGGAGCGCACGGGCGCTCGCCGAGCGAGGGCACGTCGAGGCCCGGCGTACGTTCATGCACGCGTACGGCATGCGAAAGAGGGGGTAGCTGAGACCATCGGCCAGGAGATCGAGGCCCACCCCCTCAGCCGACCAGTATCCGTTGGGCGTGCCCGGATTGCACAGCATCCACCGTCCGACGAGGAGCGACTGCAGGTCGGCTTCCGACGAGTAGGCGTGGCCTGACTGGCTGCTGGCCATGCACGCGTCCTGCGGCGCTTCGTAAGGGGGGAGCTGGTCGGATCGAGCTGGATCCAGGCCTGCGATGCCGTGTTCATCGCCGTGAGGTCGGCGTTGTGCCGCGCGTACCAGATGGGGAGCTTGTCGTTCGTCAATGCGCCGGCGTTCGTGAGCCACTGGTGCAGGGCGGCGCCCTGGGGGAACGGCATGCCGTTCGGGCGCGTCTGGACGACGTCGCCGTAGACGAACCCCATGTCGCCTTGCGGGCCGACCGTGAGGGACTTGCCGGCCACGCCGTCGGGCGACCACTGGGCCAGCGGCGGGGTGACCATCGCGAACGGGCCCGTGGGGGATGCCCCAGAGCCTGTTGAATTCGTGAAGTAGCGGCGGCTCCTCGCCGGCCTGAGAATCAGGTCTGCCAGGACTTTGAGCCCCAAGGGGCACAGGAGCCGCCATGAAGAAGAGAGCCGCAGTCAAGGGACAGAAGCAACAAGAGAATCCGGTCGCGATGAGCACGGCGATGCAGCAGCTGATGCTGCCGCTGCTGTTGGCGATGGATGCGACGAAGAAAGGACTGTTGTCATTCGTGCAGCAGATGGGGATGGTCGTGCTCTCCGAGCTGCTCGTCGCGGAGGCCGCACAGATCGCCGGTCCGAAGGGCAAGCACGTCGAAGGGCGCACGCATCATCACTGGGGCACGGGCACGACGCCCGTGAGCTTCGGCGGCCGTCATGTGTCGCTGCCGCATCCTCGCGTTCGAGCCCGCGGCAAGGGTCGGGGCCGAGAGGTCTCGCTGCCGAGCATCGAGAGACTTCGTGACGGCGACCCGATGTCCGAACGTGTCGTCGAACAGATCGCGCTCGGCGTCTCGACGCGCGGTTACGAACGCAGCTTGGAACGGGTGGACGAATCGATCGAGACGCGCGGTGCGAGCAAGAGCAACGCGTCGCGCGCGCTGATCGACGCGACGACGGAGAAGCTCGCGCAGTTCGTTTCGCGCAAGCTCGATGACGTCGACCTGGTCGCGATGTTCATCGACGGCATCGAGTTCGCGGGACACTCGGTGCTGATCGCTCTGGGCGTCACGATCGACGGCACCAAGACGCCGCTCGGCATCTGGGCCGGCTCGACGGAGAACACGGTCGTGGTGACCGAGCTGCTCTCGAACCTCGTCGCGCGCGGTCTTCGCGTGGACGCGTCGATGCTCTTCGTCATCGACGGCGGCAAGGCGATCCGCAAGGCCCTGCGCGACGTCTTCGGTGATCGCGCGATCGTGCAACGCTGCCAGGTGCATTATCTGGAGTCCAACGTTATCCGAAGCATATGCACGTTCTTCCGAGAATCTCCGGCGATCTACGGGCATCCACTCCGGATAACGGCGTCCTTCAATAATCCGGCTCAAGTCCGCGGTGGCCGGGCAGCGCCGTGCAAATGCCGAGTTTCTCGACTTCGGACCTGCCCCGTTTACGCGGGGCCGTTCCCGAAGTTCCTCGGGACTCGCGCGACTTATCCGGAGACCATTTCGTCCTTCGACCCCTTCCGTCGCGCTTTTTCTCGCGACGCTCCGGATCACGTTGGACTCCAGATAATGCACCTTATCTGGAGCTCGGGATAAGGTGCACAAGGCGCGCAGCGTTCGCGATCACCTGTCCGAATCGCGGCGCGGCTACGTCGCAAAACAGATGCGTGATGCATACAATGCGACGACGGCCTCGACGGCGAAGAAGAAGCTGATGCAGCTCGCCTCCTGGCTCGAGTCGAATGGCG
>OCTA010002395.1_pt1 | contig 17083 bp, 23 predicted proteins | sample 1538991 | NCBI WGS metagenome assembly OCTA01 (sample SAMEA3539302, study PRJEB22396) | soil metagenome | biome: tundra; feature: field; material: soil | place: USA | collected 2010-05 | depth 0.15 m | reverse complement strand
CGAAGCGACCACGTCCATCACCGTTGACCCAACATTATGCAAGGCCGCATTATGCAGCGACGAATAGAACCGCCCCTCACCATCGGCGAAGTCGCTCAACTCCTAGGCTGGTCACGCCGACAAACCGCCCGCGTCCTCCATCGACTCAATCGCGAACTCTGTGGCCTGCTTCTCAAACGTGAGCCAGGCTTCGGTCGAGGTGTACGGTGGACGGTCACACGTGCCGCATTGAGGCGTGTTCGTCCGGAATGGTTCGAAGACACGTCGCTCATCAGCGAGCGTCTCGAAGATTTATCCCACCGTGTCGAATCGCTCGCAAAACGGCAGGACATGACAGCGACGGCCGTCGGTCAGTTGTTCCGAAAAGTGGAACGAGAACGTTCGAGAACGGTCAACAACGGACACGTTTGACAGCTACCTCATTAGGGCCACGCGCGCACAATTCCACGTGGCTCTGAGGCAACGTGGCGAGTGGACAAACCCGAGCGCAGAAACGAAAAGCAGCCGGGCAAGTGCCGCCGCCGAACGGCAGGCAGTCCAAGTTTTCGCCTGAGCGACTCCAACGCATTCTCTTTGCATTGCGTGCCGGCGCTCGTCGTGCCGTTGCGGCTTCGCACGGCGGTGTAGCACCGCGGACGCTGGAACTTTGGCTCGCAGAAGGTCGCGCGCAGATTGCTGACGGCGATGACGGCGAGTGCGCTCCGTCCGCTGTCGAGACGCACGCCCAGTTTGCTCGCGCTGTGGAAGACGCCGAGCACCATCACGAACTACGGCTCATCGCGCAGATTGAAAAAGCGGCCGCCGTCGACTGGAAGGCAGCGGCCTTTCTTCTGACACACGGGCCATCACGAGCGTACTTCTACAAGCACGAAAAAATGGAGCTTGCCGCATCCGCGGGTGAAGCGCCGAAGATCGAAATCATCCTCACGTCCGAACCGGAGCCAAAACCTTGAAGCTTTGGATTTCGCGACACGGATTTGCTGGCAAGCCGTCAGCGGATCCGAAAGTAGAACGCGAACGCCCGCTCAAGCCTGAAGGCATCGCCATGGTGAAAGCCATCGGCCAAGCCATGCTGGATGCCGGCGAGCAACCTAAGATTGTTTTCTGTTCTCCATACACGCGCACAACGATGTCAGCCGACATCCTCGGCGGAATGCTGGGTATCAGCGTGAACGTCGTGGGCGACATGGCGCCGCAAAGGCCACTAACTCCCGCCTTGCAATCTTTGATCGGTGTCACGGGCAGCGAGCAAATGAAACGCGTGCTCCTCGTGGGGCACGTCGACAACACTTCGCCGTGCATGACCGACCTTGGCACGAACGACGATTGGAACGATTTGGTGATGGCCGAATGCCGCCGCGTAAAAATCGATCGTGACACCCTCGAGTGGTCCCTCAAATGGGGCGTGAAGCCGAGTGATTTGGGATTGCGAGACGTGACAGGATGATCCGCGAAATCCTTCGTTACCCAAACCCAGCGCTTGCCGAATACGCCGCGCCTGCGGTACCCGGTGACGACGCCAAACGTATTCTCGTCGACCTGATGCAAACGTGCGCCGCATCCAACGGGATGGGCCTCGCTGCTCCGCAGATCGGTGAGCGCATCGCCGCCATCGTCATCCACGACTTCCGAAGCGGAACGTGGCACGCGATGCTCAACCCGCGAATCACGAAACGCAGCGGCGTCAAGATCACGAGTTCGGAAGGCTGTCTCAGCATCCCAGAGCGCACCATCGACGTTTCGCGCTCGTGGTCCGTGACCGTCGAAGCCGAGAGCGGTGACGGGTTCCCGCTTCGTGTGGACAACAGCGGACTTCTCGCCGCGGCGTTTCAGCACGAGTGCGATCACTTGCGCGGCGTGACAATCCTCGATCACGTACGCCCCAAAAAACGCCAAACACTGACACCCAGGACACCATGACCAAAGAACAAGAAGCCATTCTCTCCGTTGCTCATTCGCTTGTTGGCCTCGCGGCCGAATGCGGCAAGAGCGGCCACGGCAAATTGGTCGAGAGCGTGAAAGAAATGCTCGGCGTCGTGGATGTCGTGGGAGAACCAGTCGTGGAGCCCGTGGTTGTCGTGGAGGAAACTCCTGCGCCCGTGTCGAAAAAGTCCAGCTGGCCGAAAGCTGACAAGTGAGCCAAAGCATCGGCGGCGTGTCCGCATACTCGGCATACTCGGGCGCAGATCACTCGCCCGACGAAACGCAAGCCAGCATGGCGAAGTCCATGGCTGCGATCAAAGCCGAAGCCGCTCGCATCGGCACGCTGGAATATCGCACCGACAAAGACGACGGCTTCTATGCGCAAGGTGGCCCGGCCCATCGCGTAGCATGCGTTCGCTGTTCCTTTTGCAACGCGACGACCGAAGTACATCAATCCAAAAACGCTTCCGGTGAGTGGGGGCCCGATCCGGCGCCAATGCTTTCGACGTTTGGTTGGATCGCTCGCGATGACGTGTGGTTTTGCGGCAAGACGTGCATTCACGCCTTCGCCACCAAGATGAATGAAGGTCACTCGCTCGAAGTTGTGCCTCGCGCCAACTATGGCCCTGGCCTCGGCAAAGACCTGTATGCGACGAAGGCTCCTGCGCCCATCGTTGCGCAGGCTACGACGCCCGCGATGCCGATCGTGAACAGTGGCAAGCGCCACCGTTAGACTCGACTTCTCTCGCGTGCCGGCCCAGAGCCGAGCGTTCAGCGCCTTCAAGCCCGGCAATCGAGTTTGCAACGCTTGGGGCCGAGGAACGGGGAAATCTTGGTGGGCCCAGATGGCCATGTTTCTGCTCGTCGCCGAGTGGGATGTCAAAACCAGATCGACGCCTTCGGGACCGATTCGCGGTGTTCGCATCTTCTACATGTTTCCGACGCTGAAGCACTTCAAGCGTCTTGGTCACGCGCAACGAATGATCGACGCACTGTCGCCGCACGGAATGTTCGGCTTTCTCGGCGCTGTCATCGACAGGACCGAGTGGACGATTCGCTTTCCAGGGGGCTCGTACATCCAAATTCTTACCGCGGAAGTTTCCAACCGCGGCGCTCGCGCCGATGTCGCCATCCTCGACGAAGCGGACGAGATCGATATCGCGGTTTTCGAAGCCGAGATCCAGCCATGGTTCACGGAACCGTGGTCACTCAAACAAGTTCTCATTACGGGCACACCCAAGCGCGGTCGATTCGGCCTTCTCTGGCGTGCATTTCACGTGTGGCCGAACGGCGACGTGGATCACGACCCCGTTCCTGGCCATTACGGATTTCACGCCACGGTTTACGACGCGTCGCCCGAAATCATGGACCACTCGGAAGCGGACCGAGCGAAAAAGACGATCAATCCCATTCGGTTTTCGACAGAGTACCTTTGCAATTTCGACAGCGCCGAAGGGCTTGTTTACCCGTTCTTCGATGCTTCGTTTCACGTGCGCCGGCCGCCCGCAATGGGCGAGTTCCACGAGTACATCGTAGGACTCGACCACGGGTTCAACGATCCGACCGCAATCGCGGTCATCGGCGTTCTTGGGCAAGGCAAAGACACAGTCCTTCACGTCGTTCGTGAAGAGTACATGGTTGGCAAATCCGCGACGGAGATCGCGGCCCGCGCTGCCCTCATCGAGCAAGCGTTTCCAGGTGCACGTTGGTACGCCGACCACGCGCCCACGATCAACAAACAGATCAAAGATGACGCGCACGTTCGCATCGTCGAGGCCGACAAGGGCCCTGGCAGCGTTGAATCAGGCGTTACGCAAGTCGCGGACTTCCTCTTCGTGCAAGGGTTCCTCGAGGACGACGGGACCACACGCAAGATGGCTCATCTCTACGTGGATCCATCCTGCAAATACACGATTGACGAGTTCGGCAAATACCGACGCAAGCGCGATCCGCGCAACATCGATCGCGTGCTCGATGACATCGATTCTAGCAAGGATGATCATTTTATGGACGCGATCCGAATGGCCATCTTTTCGCACTTCGTCGGCCCCGAAAAGCGCATTGAGCGCACCATGAAGCTTCGCTAAGTGGCCATCGTTTTACGCTCCGCAGACACTCCAAACGTCGCGAGTGGACGCGTACGTAAGCTGTCTGACAAGGATGTTTCCGATTTGCTCGACGCCGGCAAGTCACCGCGAAGCAAAGAGCTCGAACAATATCAAGCCTACTACGCTGGCAACGCGTACGAGGGCCGTCCGCACTTTTTCAGCGATGACGTCGCGCTCCAACAGCGCAAACCGATCGTCACGTATCCCATCGTCAAAATTGCAGTGGAGAGCAATGTCGCGTTTGCGATGGGCGAAGGGCGCTTCCCCACGTTGCTCTCACTCAGCAGCGAAGACGACACCACATTCGACGACCAACTCGGACTCTCGAAAGACGAGAGCACCATCCTCGATGCGTTCAACGCCAAGCTAATCAAGCTTGCGCGTCTCGAGCGCGTGTTTCGTCAAGCGTATCGCATGGCGCAAGCCGCGCGTTCGGTTGCCGTCGTGATCGGTTTTCGCTCGGGGCTTCCGTTTGCCGATCTGGTTTGGTCGAAGCTCTGCACGCCCACGTTTGGCGATCCACTCGATCCGCAGAAGTGCACACGCCTCGAAATTCGTTATCGCTACGTATCGCAATGGCGCGACGCTCTCATCACGGGCGGCGAGTGGTGGCCTCAAGTCTTTGAATACCTTCGGGTGATCGATGACACGTACGACACAGTGTATCTCCCGGTTGCAGTTTGGGACAAAACGGACGTCGGCGCAGTCGATCGCCAGAGTCCAACCAAGTCCGTCACCAAGCATCGCTTCGGCTTCTGTCCCGTGCACTGGTACGCACGCAATCTCGAAAGTCTCGTGGGCGCAAACTACGATGGCGCGGCAATTCACGATGGCCTTTGTGGCCTCGTTGAGCAACTCGATTTCGCTCTGTCGCAACGTCATCGTGCAGCCATCTACGGTGGCGATCCGCAAACGGTTTTTTCTGGCGTCACCGACGACGACACCCTAGGCGCAACGGGCGCCAAGCTTCGTCCCGTTGTGGGCCCCAATCAGAACGGCGAATGGGCACGCGGCTTCGACGGGCTCGGCTCCATGCAAGCTTCTGGCGGCGCACTCAAACGCGGCGTCATGCACCCGTGGAAGATTTCCGATCCCGCGGGCAAGGCCATGGTGCTCTCGCTCCCGGGCGACGCACTTACCTCGCTCGACAACGACGCGAAAGACATCGCGAGCAAACTTTGCGACGCGCTTGGCGTCACGATCCTCGATCCGAGCATGTTCGGCGGCGGCGGCGACCTAAGCGGCCGAACGCTCGCCTTTATTTTCTCCAAGCAGATCAACCGCGTATCGCAAGACCGCGAAGACATCGGCCGGCAATGCATGCTCCCGGTGCTCAACCTGTTTTACCGCGCGCTCGTTGCGCAGTCGTCAGGCGTTTATCTGCCCGGCTTGAAGAAAATGCTGCCCATCTTGCAGCGCTTTTACATGCCCATCACGGGCACCACGTCGCAGGCGTGGTTCGCGCCGCAAATCGAACTGAAGTGGGGCGACTATTTCGAGCCGAGTGACGTCGACGAAGCGACGCGCACGCAGACGAGCATCAACGCGTACAACGGCAAGCTCATCACCCTCAAGACCGCCGTCGAACATTTGCGCGGTGTGTTTTCACTGAGCAACGTCGATCAATACGTCACCACCTTGGCCGCTGAGGTTTCCCAGCGACAACAAGACGCGATGGCTACGCAACAGGCGATGGTGGCTCCGGCCGCCGGGAACCCCGCTGCGCAACAATCTCCAGCCGCTGCGCCTCCCGCGAGTGGCAACCGATCGCCCAAACAGAAGCAACCGCTCAAACAGAAGAAAGCAGCGAACGCTTGAAACTAGGCAGCACCCCCGAAGTCTTTATCGATCCGGTGTTGGCGGGATTCCGTCCGCCGCCGAAACGACGCAAGGGGTTGCACTCGTCGCCAGCTGCGCTCAATCACGCCAAGATTGCCAAAGAGCTTTTTGAACGCTTGGTGCACACCGATGGATGGCAGCAATTTGTTCTCGATTGCGGCAACGCTAAAACGCTCTCGAGCACACCGGGTTGGGAAGACGGACAGTCGCCACCACGTCCAACGCACCCGGGTGCGAAGCCGATCGGTGACGCTCAATGGGGCGCCGCTGTCGCCACCGTACTATCGATTCTTGCTGCCGTACCTGCGCTCCAACTTCCTAAGCCCGCACCTGCACCCGACGGATTCATTTGCATGGAGTGGGATATCGAAAACGCGTTTTTCGGACTGCAAATCCACGCCGGCATCATGCAACAAACCTACAAGTGGGGACGCGTCCTCGATGGCATGCCTCGCGAACACGAGTCGACGTTGATCGACGAAGTGATTTGTGCAATTCGCGAATTTCATCGAAGCGCAATGGTGTCGATGTGAACAATTTCACATGCCCGAATTGTTCCAAGACATCCTTTCCCGCGTTTGTGCTCAACGACACAACGGGGAAACTCGTTGCGCAATGCACCAATGGCGAGTGCCTGTTCACGGACAACCGACTCGGCCCCAATGACTTCAATCAAGGCATCGCTGCAATGCCTGTGGACGGAAGCAACGGCGCCGCTGGATGGGCCAGCAAGCAACAAGTTTTGGTTACCACCGAAACCGAACGAGCGCCCGCTGCGCACCTGCGACCGTTCGGGGCGCCTCCCATCGTTCCGCCGCTCGCGAGCGGACCACTTGCGCCTGCGCCCTATCGGGTGGCCGCGCCAGCAGAACCCACAGACGTCATCACCATGATCGAACAGCGATCGTTGTGGCTTGGCTCCGAAGAAGCGCGCCTCGAAGGCGAACTCGCAGCCACGCAATCGCGACTCGCAGGCATTCGAGCCGAGAGCAAACGTCTTACGAAAATGTTGAAGGCGGCACAGCGCACGGACGACGAAGGTCGGCGCGTTCGCCCGGCCATCGAGAACGCGCACAGGAACTGATCATGAAAACCAGCGGCACTCCCGTGTTAGCAAGCGTATCGCTCACCAACGGCGCACCCGGGCCGACAGCGTTCGCTCTTCAGCAGGTTGCCACGGGCAACGCATACACGTTGGCCACCAACGAAGTCTTTGTCGTCACCAACATCACGATGTCATCGAACGACACGGCGCAGCCGCTTGTGACTGTGGATGATGGCGTGACGGGCGCACCGTATACGTCTCGTATTCTCGGCAAGTATTATGTCGGCGCATCGTTGCCAGCGACGACCGAAGCGATGGCACTTGGCGTGCTTCCTTGTCGCCGTGGGGTTGTGCCACGCGCCACCGCGAGCGCCGTGACGGCCGCCAAAACGGTGGAGATCACTCTGCGCGGATACATCACGACTTCGTCCTGATCGCGATCAAAAATTTCGGTCTGCGAATCGTCCCGCGCTGCGGTTGACGACGCGGACTCACAGCACGTTCCCGGCCGCATGTGGCGCTCGGGGCGACCCCGCTTGCTTGCGGTAACCCCAAACAGAAAACAGGCTAAAAATGGCGACTAAATTCGGGAACGTAAAAGGCGTAAAGTTCGTTGAGGAGCCCCTCGGCGAAGGCCTCAACCGCGTCGGCGTTGCACTCATCACCTTCGATATCGTCGGTGGCGCTGTGTACACCGGCGGCTCTGACACGCTCCAACTTGGAAGCGCATCGGGATCGCAGGCTTATGAAAACGGCGTCTTGTCCACTGTCGCTTTGACGGTGGCAACGATGATCCAAAACCGTCGACGTGACGGGCGCACTGTGACGTTGAATCAATGCTTCGGCGCTTTCAACGGCGCGCAAGCTGCCGCCACCAACGGACCGAACATCTTCGCGCAAACCGTTGCCGTGTCGTCGGGCAACTTGACGCTCAACTTGTTCAGCGCGCCGATTGCCGGCTCGGCAATCACAACGACCACGGCCACGTGGGATCGCGCCGCCGCACTCTTCGTGCAGTTCACCGCGACCTACGCCAGCAACAACCCGGAGTGATCTCCGACTGAGTGACGGGCGATCGCAACCGCGGTCGCTCGCGCTCTTCCCACATCCTCAACGGGCCACGCGTCCCGGTCAGATCACGCGAGAGAAAAGCGCCATTCCGGCGTCGAGGAGTCCCTATGCCCGATGGAACCGAAGTCACCGCTACTACACCTGCAGCTGCACCCGTTGTCGCGCCAGCCCCGCAAGCCGCCGCGCCGCAAGCCGCCGCTCCCGAGACCATAGGCGAACCAGGCTGGCTCAAGGCGCGGATCGATCGCGCTGCCGAAGCAGGTGAGAAAAAAGCTCGCAAGGAAGCCAAGATCGAGCGCCGAGCGATACGCGAAGCCGCAGATGAGGCCAAAGCCATCGCAGCGAGCGCGAAGTCGGAAGTCGAAGCCGCCATGCGCGCCGTCGATGCCATTCTCGCGGACATTCCAGAATCCGATCGCAATCAACTCAAGGCCGCCGCAGGCGGAAGCGCCGCCAAAACGCTCGAACTCTTTGCCGCATGGAAACTCGCGAAGGGCCCCGTAGTGAAAGCCGAGCCCGTTGTCGCGGCTCCTGCACCCGTTGCCATCGTCCCGGCGACTCCGACTGCCGTTGCACCTCCCGCGACGAGCGCCCCTGCAGGCAACGCTCCACCGCCCCCCGTTCCCGGCGCGCCCGAAGACATGCGCGCGACCTACGATCAGCTTCGTCAATCGAATCCGTACTTGGCCGCGCAATTTCTTATCAACAACCAAGCGGAAGTGTTCCCCGATCGAAAATTCTATCCGGACACACGCAAGTAACCACTTCACCGGGCACGTAATGGCTCGGACTTAAACAGGAAAATACAATGCCCATTATCAACCGCGCCTCACTGCCCGAAGAGTTCTACGACATCACGAGCGCCAAGGTCCTCGTGCAACCCGATCCGCAATTTATCTTTGCGCTACTCGCGAAGATGGCCATGGGCTCCGCGATGATGCTCGCAGCGGCGAACCAACTCGGCATCACGCCATCGCGTCAGATCCCGAACACGGGTGCACAGTACACGTTGCCAGGTGCCGATCGCCTCGGCCTCGCGGCTCTCGATCCGCAGGTCAACAACATCATTCTTTCGATTGCTGAACTCGGCACGCCGCAAATCGGCCAGACCGTTCGCATCAACCGTCCTCGCTACGGGTCGGGCGGATTCACACTCGCATCGCGCGAGATTCCGAGCGGCAACGTCATCTCGACGACGCCGATCGATCTCCAGTCCGAGCAAGTCACTGTAACGCTGAAGCGTTACGGCGGGCCGTACGATCCGGCAAACGCCAACGTCGCACCGTTCGCACTTGACCGATTTGATGCGTCGCGCTCCGTGCACTCGATCGCTCAGGTGGTCGGTACACACATGCAGCGAGACTTCGACAAGTGGATCGATACCGTCGTCGCTGCGTTCCTCGCGGCAGGTTCCACAACCCTTTGGCCGCAAGGCTTCACGGCGGACAACAACTCGGCTGTCGCCGAAGATATGCCCGGCGATATTGACCTGCTCTTCCGCGGCTACGAAACACTTAAGACCGCCAACATACCAATGTTCCCCAACGGTCGCTACCGCGCGTTCATCACACCGAAGTTCTCACGTCAGTTGAAGAACGATCCGCAAGCGGCCTCGTACAACCGCTACGACACGGGCGGACTGAACCCCGTCACGGCGCCTGGCGGCATGCCGCAAACGGGATACCTCTTCTCGTTCACCGGCTGCGACGTCTACGAGTCCACCACGTTGCCCGCGACCGCGAACTCCAACGCCATCAACGTCACGACCAGCATCATGGCTGGTCCCGGGATGATGGCCATGGGTTGCGGTCAGCTGCCCTACGTCACGTCAAGCACTGACGATAACTACGGTGAAAGTGCCAAGGCGGTTTGGCTTAGTTATCTTGGGTTCAATTTAGCGGACGCCCGATTCGGCGTGCAACTGCATACGTCGTAATCGACGTTGTGACGCCCTGATCGGCGGCGTTGTAGCCGATCAAAATTTCGCGTTCGCACACGGCGACGCAAGTGCTCGTGCGTTGGGGCTGACGCGCACGAGACCGATTTAGCCCCAGGAAAATCTAGTGCGCGAACTCCGCGCGTGAAGGCACCACCATGGCTTTTAATCAGGCTCGCGTTAAGTCCGCTTCGCTCGGCGCGAAGACCACCTTCGTTGCTCCGCTCACCGCATTCGGTGGTTCCCTTGTTGCGCTTACCGCTCTTACGTCGGCATCGGCACCTGCGAGTTCCGCGGGTCTCGTGATCGCCGTTGCAGGTCCGCAATGGAACATCGAGTGGGACTCACTCGTCGCGCTTGTCGAGACAGACATCACAACCAGCACACTCACCGTAGCAAGCCGCTGGCAGGGCTCGTGGGACGGTACGAACTGGATCGACATGGTTCTTCCTGGCGGCGTGCCCGCAGGCACCGTCACCGTTGCCGCGGTCCAGTATGCAGCGGCCGGTACCGGTTCGCTAATCACCAAGCAATACTTCCACCCGTTTCAGGGCGTGAACCCCGGCGTCGATTATCTCCGCATCGCGTTCACGGTTGGTGTTACCACGGGCGCCGCTGGCGACAACGTGACGGCATCGTACGGCTTCCGAAAAAGAATGAACACGTCGGCCTAGTCGACGATGGCACTCCGCAACGAAGAGATCCTGCGAATCAAGTACGAACTTTCGTACAACGTCACGGGCATCGGGGCGGAGCCCTACATCACCTATTCGGCGATTTTCGATAAGGCTGTCCAGCCTTATCTGATCGACATCAGCACAACGAGTTCCACAGCCGTGATTGCGGCGACGTCGGGCGCCTCCGTGGCTCTAACCGTCGCATCGAATCCGGCAAGTATCTCCGCGACCCAGGCCGTATCCTTCGTGGCGGGATCTGCGGTGATCGTAGACGTCGGGCCGAACCAAGAAACCAGCATCATTCAATCCGTCAGTGGATTGAACTTTACGATGCTGCTTTTTCTTGCGCACTCAGGCACGTATCCCGTGCTGCTCAACGGCGCCGAACAAACCATCCGCGACATTCTCACGCGCCTCGATGCGATCAAGAGCGAAATGCTCAACGTCGCACCGAAGACCGCCGGTATGGAGCAGGTGGACGAAGTTCGCATGTTCTCGCGTCGTAAAGGCAGCGTGAACGTGCAAGACAAATTTGCTTCGCTCCTCTTTCAACGCGACACAGCGCGCCGCGATCTCGCGGGCGCACTTGGTGTTCCGTATCTCCAAGACGTTCGCAAGAATAGCGGGACAAGAATCGAGGCGTACTGATGGCCACAACGCTTCGCTCTTCGCTCCTGCCTGCCGTCGACTTGATTCGAGGCATCCCTGGCCAGCTGGGTCTACGGCTCTTCACGGTCGTCGTGCTTCAACGTGTTTGGCTTGGTCAGCGCGTCGGCATCGGCGCCACGGTCGACTCACCAAGTTCGATCAAGGTTGCGCTTGGTACGTTTCCCACGAAGGTCAGTATGCTCTCCACTCGCGACGTGGTCTCGAGCAACGGACTCTACACAGATCAAGACCTGATCGTCGGGCCCATTACGCCGCCCTATACCGGCAGCACGGCGGACAACAATGCGATCGCTCTTTTCGATCCACCTGTTGGAGCCAACCTCGCGGAGATCTTTTTCAACATCGTAGGCCCTGGCTACCCAGCGGCTGGCGCATGGTTCAAGAAAATTTCGCAGAACGTAACTAGGAGTTTTCGGTATTCATTTATTTGCAGAAAAACGGCTGAAATACCCTAACATTTGTTAGTTTTCTGCTACATATTTGTTGTGAAAATATGCTCTGACGACGATTGTCAGCGAGAGGCCAAATGTGCAGGCCTTTGCGTTATGCACTATGCGAGGAAGCGCAGACTGCGTGGTGGTCCGTGCTCTGTGAGCGGATGCAAGACCCCAGCGTCGGCGGGTCGAGGATTATGCCCTAATCACTACGCCCGATGGCGCTATCACGGTGACCCTGCAATAAATAAAAGGCCAAGAGATCGGAAGTGTTCGATCGTCGGATGCGAAAGGAAACATTCGTCGCTTGGTTATTGTTTGATGCATCGCAATCGCTTGCGGCGCCAAGGAAATCCGGAAACTGTTCTCAAAGTTTTTGCTGGTCTTGGGTTTCACGTCAACAAGCACGGATACAAAGTTCTTACCGGATCTGTGCACCCAAATGCGCAGCCAAACGGCTTTATTCTTGAGCATCGCTTGGTGATGGCGACCGCACTTGGTCGCCCGCTAAGGGACGAAGAAAATGTGCATCACAAGAACGGTGACCGCCTCGACAATCGGCTTGAGAATTTAGAGATCTGGTCATCATCGCAGCCATCAGGTCAACGCGTTCAGGACAAGATCACATGGGCAAAAGAACTTTTGATGCTGTACGAGCCAGAGTCGCTAGTCAGATAGCTCGGAACTTTCGATCGGAGATCCCTTGATCATCATCCTTGGTGATCAATGCAGGTCAGCCCTCGTGGATCTGCAAGCAGGTATGCGCAACGGCGCTGTTTACGCCGTCAAGGCAGCGGTCACCGCAGCGGTTGACGACGCCAAAGCAACGACGCTGTTCAAGGACCAATCGGGCGCTCTCCGAAAATCGATCACCGGGACTTCGTTCGGTCTTGAAGGAAGTGTCACTGCGGACGCAGGCGTCGCAAAGTTCATCGAGAACGGCACGCGGCCACACGTCATTGAGGCTCGTGGCAGCGGGACGCTTGCTTTCGTCGCCAATGGATCGACCGTGTTTGCGAGACGCGTGAACCATCCGGGTACCGCACCGCGTCCTTTCATGGAACACGCAAAACAGGTCGGAGAGCAGACGCTTGATTACGGTATTGAGTTGCTTCTCGAGAAGCCTATCGCTCGCTTTAACGCAGCATGAGCAACTTTGGAGTCTTTGCGCACGGTGGCGCCAACTATCCGCTACCGTCCAGCGCGGATGGCCACACGCTCCTTCAGGACGCGGATCCATCGCTCTATTACGCGCTCCAATACTTCCAATCGGTCATCAACACGTACGTCGGTCCGCGACTTCTGCAGGAGGTCCTTTCCGCGCCGCTGATCACCAACATCACGAGCGCCGTCGCGCAAATCGTCCCTTACGATCCGACGCCGTATCTCACACAAAATCAGTTTGTGTTTCCGCTGCTCGCGGTCTACCGCGTGAAGGATACTTATAAGTGGCTCGCGCAGTCCTGGATGGACGACGCGAGCGAATGGAAGATCCAATATATCCTTCCGCCGCTCACCGCGGGCCAAGCCGAACGCATCGGCCCGATTCTTCGCGCCGTTGGAATCACGATCCTCAATCGCATTGAGAATATGTTCGACCCAAGCTTCATGTCGGGCGCCCTCGTGTGGGCACTCGCGAATCTCGAAGCTATCGATCTGCGCGAAGCAACGTATGGACGATGGGACGCTGGCAACAATCTTTGGTTTCCCACGTACATGGGCACGCTCGTCGTCAAAGAACGTGACATGCCGGTTGCCGGTCAGTTCCCGCCGCTGGCAGGCATCGACGCGGAGATCGACAGCGCTGGGGCAGGCTCCCCTGTTCTCGATGTTTCCGACTTCGGCGTTTCGTTCGTCGACCCGACGACGATTCCAACGCTCACCGCGCTTTACACGGCCGATGCGGGCGTCACCGCGGGGACGAATGCTTCGCTCGTGGGAGCTTGGGCCGATCAATCCGCAAACGGCCTCACGATGGCGCCCGGAGCTCCAGCGAACCAGCCCTATTTACTTCAAAACGCAATTACGCTTCCCAATGGGAAGACGAAGCCCGCAATTCGCTTCGATGGCTCCGTAACCTATCTTCAGGCGACGACGGCGACACTTGCGAACGACGCTGGCAAGACGCTTGTTGCGCTCTACCGACTGACAGACACAGCGAAACGCTCGACCATCCTCGCTCATTCGCTTGTGGGTGACACCGGCAACCGAACCACAGCGATCGAAGCCAACACACTCGGCACAGCCGGTGGCCGTCAAGGCTTCTTTGCCAACACGAGCGCCTTCGACACCACCATCACCACCGATACCAGCTGGCACGTCGTTGTGATCCGTGAAGCCAACACCACCACGAGTGGAACAATTCTCACGGCTACGACCTACAATTTTGATGGCGCAGCACCCGCCAAGCTCACGCTGAATACAGGCGTCGGCACGTGGCAAACGATGGCTGCGAGCAACCTGCTTCTCGTCGGAGGCTTGCCCTCCGTGCTGTCCACGACCGCCGCCTCCTGCGACGTTGGCGTCGTGATGGCGTTCACGTCCGCACTCTCTGATTCCGACGCTGCGAAAGCAGCTTTGTACTGCCGCCAATGGGCGGGCCTTTCTCCTTAGCTTCCGGAGCTTACGCAAATGACAATTTCAAAGCTGCGAGTCAAGGCTCGCGGAACCGCCATGGTTTGTGATCTCGAAGCCATGGAAGCCGGTGCGCGGCGCTTCGTGGGACGCAAACACGATCCATCACTCGGCCTCGCGGGCGGATGGCCCCCGCATGAAGACGCCGTCGAAGTTCCGAACTCGCACGAGTATCGCAAACACGTCATCGAAGGCGATCTGGAAGCCGCGGACGAAGAGACCGCGAAGGCGTGCGGCGTGAAGTTCGAGCACGTCGCGGAAGTCGTCGTTGTGGAAGCGCACGACGAACATGCGCACGTCGCCGAATTGCCAGCGCACTCCGAAGATCACTGAACCAACCAAAAACTTAGCTTGTTCGCTGCGGATTCCGCGGCGTGGAGACACTCATGGGATTTTCCATTCCGTTGACAGGTTTGGCCGCGAACGATTTCGTTCCGGGCAACTATCTCGAAGTTTCCTTCGCTCAAGGTGCCGCTTCTCTGGGCACAGCGACCTACGCCATCTTGCTCGTCGGCAATCGTTCCACAACCGGTACGGCCACGGTTGATACCGTTGTCTACGGACCGAACGCCAACTCACCAGCACCACTCGTGACGGTGCAGGATGCGATCAACTTGTTCGGACAAGGGTCCGAATTGCATCGCATGTTCCGGCGCGTGACGAACGTGAACACGGTCACCCCCGTGTACGCGATTGCGGTCACTGAATCCGGCGGCGCTGCAGCAACGCAAGCCGTGACGTTTGCAACCACGGCGACCGCCAACGGAACCGTCCGCACCTATATCGGTGACGAATTCGTCGACACCGCCATCACGAGTGGCGACACTGCCATCGTTATCGCTGGCAACGTGGCATCAGCCATCAACACTAAGCTCGATTGGGCGGTTACTGCAGCCAACGGCGGCACGGCGATTTGCACCATCACCGCCAAGAACAAAGGTCTACGAGGCAACTGGCTTCGCGGGTCCTCCGTAATCAACGGCACTGGCGTCGGCACGACAAGCAACGTCACCGCACAAGCCTTCTTCACTGGCGGCACGACTGCGGACTCGAACGCGACCGCGCTCGGAACCATTCTGTCGTCTCGCTACTACTACATCGTCAGTGCGGCCGAAGACGCTACGCAGTTCGGGGCGGTCTCGTCGCAGGTCAACACCACCGCAGCTCCCATCGTTGGACTTCGTCAGCGTTGCGTCGCGGGCAGTGTCGACACAAGCGGCAACGCTACGACCATCGCCACAGGCATCAACTCCGCTCGCGCGGAATTGATCTGGATGCAGAACGCCGACTGGACTCCAGCGGACCTCGCGGCCAACGCAGCGGCCATCTACGCCCTTGGCGAAGCCTCCACTGTCATCAAGGTAAACTATGACGGCTACGGAAACGACTCGGTTACGCAAGCGACCTGGAAGGTTCCCTATCCGCGCAGCGGCACCGTTCCTACGCGCAGCACAATCAAGGCCGCGCTCAACAACGGCCTTACGCCGATTACAGTCAACCCGAACGGATCTACGTATCTCGTCGCACGAATTACGACGCGAAGTCTCAGCGGCGCGAACGCCGACTATCGCATTCGTGACTCGCACAAAGTCAGCATCTGCGACTTCTACGGCGACGACTTGCTGAACAAATTCTCTCTCCAGTTTTCGGGAAAGAAGATTGCCCCCGATCCCGTGCAAGGACAGCGCACACCAGGCCCTGACGTCGCTACTCCGCGCGTTGTGAAAGCCGCCGTGAACAAACTGACGAGCGACTACGGCGACAAGTTCCTCGTGCAGAACCCGGAAGTCATTCAGGCGAACACGCTGGTCATTATCGAGCAGTCTCCGACGACTCGAATGAGCTGCAAAATCCCGCTGCAGACGATCGATTTGTTGCATCAACTTGCGACGAGTTTGGATCAAGTCGCGTAATTTCAGCGGCGGTTCGGATCGCAAACCTCACCTCACTCACAACTTATCTTCCCCTTCCCGTTGGCCCGGCGTCCTCGCGATGTCGGGCCTTTCTTTTTGGAGTAATCACTTTTTGCAGCACTCGCGAAGAGCGATCATGAAATCACGCATACGATCGGCGCTTGCGGATTGTCTTCCAATATTGGCGAACGCGCTCGCGAGGACAACGTTTCCTGCGACATATCCGATATCATTATCAAGCCTGTCTAATGACGGCCGCTGCGGATCGCGCTTACCTACGCTAGGGATCAGCGGGACACCCGTCCAATAGCAGAGTCCATTCTGCGATTTCCAAAGAGACTGAACCTCGGCAACCGTAATCGTGCACTCTCTGCCGTTCGCTTGGCAGGTAGACGTAGCTCTGGATACGGCAGCCACTTCCCAATGAGTTACTCGCTCTCGATGTAGACGAATTTTTCGTTTCTCGGGGTCGCGATACCAATCTCGCGAATTCCGTTTCGCCTCTTCGCGGTGCGTCTCGCGGTAGGCCCGACCATTCGCCGCGTGGCGCTCTGGATTCGCCGCCACCCACGCCTTTGCGCGAGCAGACCCGTCACCAGGATTGCGCTCACGCCACTTAGCGTGGCGTGCACTTTTGCAAGCACGGCACTCGTGGGCAAGGCCGTCTGAACGCGTTTTGTTTCGAGAAAATTCGCTCCAACAAAGCTCGCGAGCGCACGCAGCACATCGTTTTGTTTGCATATCGCAGACATTGACACCCTTGGCTTTATTGCGCTAGGATTACAATGGCACTGCAATTATACTCCTTAGCTTCGGTTTACATTAACGGGAAGC
>OCTA010002392.1_pt1 | contig 17095 bp, 17 predicted proteins | sample 1538991 | NCBI WGS metagenome assembly OCTA01 (sample SAMEA3539302, study PRJEB22396) | soil metagenome | biome: tundra; feature: field; material: soil | place: USA | collected 2010-05 | depth 0.15 m | reverse complement strand
CAGACGTGTGCTCTTCCGATCTCGTAAGGCGCGCGCTTCAGGCGGACAGGCCAGGAGGCCTGTCCTACCGGGACGCGCGTATCAGCCCATTGGGCCGATGGCCAGCGCCAATCAACAGGTGCCCCAGCTCGTGCGCCATCGTGTAGCCCATTACCCGATCGGCGCCGGCGATGGGATCGAGGAGCGTCAGCTCGCGGATTGCGCCGTAGTAGACGTCCGCCATATTGCCAGTGCCGAGCGGGGGTGAAAAGTAGAGCGGCTACTCAAACGACCAGCCGCACGCCCGTCAATCCCAAGTGCCGGCCGGTGGACCAGCAGGCCGCCGTCCGCCGGTCGCGCACGATCGACAGACCGTGGGCATCCGTGCGGCTCCGCCGCAAGCCGTCAGCTATCGGCTTTCAGCTCAGCTACGGCGCTCGGCGCTTGCAGGCGAACAACGGGACGAGCGGGATAGTAATCATGACGCCGCAAGAACCATCCGTGCCCTTCGGCGATAACCAGCGCCGAGGCGATCAGGGGTGGCGGGTCCGAGAATAGTCTGCGAAAAAGTGTATGGTGGCTGTCCGAGCGGTCAAGAAAGGCGATTAGCGCGGACGTGTCGACATAGCACTCAGTCTTTCGCGCCATAGACCACATCGTCCACGGATTGGCTGGAGCGAGGGTCGCCGGATTCGACGAAGCCGGCGTATCGCATCCAAGGGGCGCCGCCAACCGGTGGAAGCGACTGGCGAATTGCGCGGCGCACGAATTCAGCGACGGAGATCCCTAAGGCCCGGGCTTCCTTCTTGGCGAGTTTGTATTCAACTTCGTCGAGGCTGACCTGTGTGCGGATCTACGTTAGCGCTGGCGACGAGTCTCACGCTGCGCTTCAGCCCGCCCTTCTCGATCTGGCGCCGCACGTCGTCGCTCAGCACAGAAAAGAGTGCGCGTTTCAGTTGGATGAGCAGGGTCACATCAGTGGCATTACAGTGCATAGACCAGATAGCCCACATTTTCAAACACTGGGGCGCGGTCCGGCAGGCGGTTGCGGGGCGACAGCACGATGTAGTCGATACCTAGCGCGCCGTAGCGCGCGACGTTCCGCGGATCGAATGGCGCGGCCATCGCCTGCTGCCAGCGCGACCACCACTGCTCGCCGAGACCGGCGAGATAGTTGACCTGCCCGCCGCCTTTCCAATCCACGTAAACGGCGCGCAAAGCCTCGCTGCGGAAGATGCCCGGTTGCAGTTGCTTGCCCGCATCGGCGAACAGAAACACCGCGTCCGGCGGCGTGGATGCGCGCGCCCAGGCGGATAGTTGCGCCAATTCGGGGGTGTGCAGGCGCGGATAGGCGCTCACGGCGCCGAGGGTGGGGACCACGAAGAACCCGGCCATCGCGACGCCTACCAGCGCGGCCGCGCTCCATCGGGATTTGCGGGCCTCCGCCAATGCGGCGAGGCTTGCGGCTGACGCCAGCAGCGCGGCCGCTAGCGCGCGGTTCCAGGAGGGCAGCACGGTGACGCTGGTATTCAACGGGATCAGGTAAACCAGGGCGAACCAGGCGAAGGCTTCCGGGTAGCGGCGCGATTGCGCGGCCACGATGCCCGCCGCGGCGGCGGAGAACTCCGCGATGACGGTGACGAACAGCAGCGCGCGCATCGGCTGCATTTGCGGCAGCAGGACCCACTTCATCTTTTCCAGCAGGAGGTAGGAAGCCGGCACGCTTAGGATGCCCATCAGCGGCAAGCCGATCAGGAAATATCGCAGATCGGGCGGCGTCCTTTTGCGCAGCCGGGCATACGCCAGGAGCGAGGCGGCGTACAAAATGAAGTAGTGCGGCAACCAATCGCGCCACCACTCGGAGATCCACGAATAGGGCGCGCGCAGGCGTTGCAGGTTTTCAATCGACGGGGCGATCCGGGAGAAGAAGAGCTGCGCTTCGCTGGCGCCGTCCTGGAATCGGGCGGCGATGGCTAGGGCGATGCACGCGGCCGCCAGGGGAATGAAAGCACGAAGAGGCCGGCGTGGACGCCGGCCGCAGGACTTTAGTCCTGCCCCACAAACCACTGCCAATGCCAGCACCAGGTACACGGCCCAGAACGGAAACACGGTGGGCGGATGCATCAGAAACGCCACGGAACCGGCGATGCCGGCGGCGAAGTCCCAGCCGTGGGCGGCCAGCCCGATGGCCAGGAACAGTAGCGGCACGGCGAAGCCGCGGGGGTCCGGCTCGATCTCGAACGAGAGCACGGCCGGGCCGGCAATGGTGGCGCCTAGCGAGACGATCCCCGCCACCAGCAGCGACGCCGGCGCCGAGAGTCCCAGCGCGGCGGCCATCAGGTAGAGGCCCCAAATGCCGAGCGCGCGGGTGACGATCTGCTGGCCTTCGAGCACCTGGCGAAAGCCCAGGCCGGTGACGCGGGCGAGCGAACGCGCGGTCTCGTCGTACAGCGTGAAGGAAACGTGCGGGCGGGCGACCAGCATGTCGCGCCGCAGCACCGCCGGGTCGCGCAGGTGCTCCAGGATGGGGACATAGATCTGGGTATCCTGTTGCAGCCAGGTGTGGCCCGGAAACCGAACCCAAGTGAGTGCGGCGATGGCCAGAATCCCCGCCGCGTTCCTCGCTAGCGGCGCGAGGTTCTTCATTGCGCGGGCGTCTTCTCCAACTGCTGTTTGATCCAGATGCGCGCGGGGTCCAGGCGCAGGGCCTTCTCGAACGCCTGGCGGGCTTCGGCATTATGGTGCTCTTTGCGCAATGCCAGCCCCAGCCATAAGCAGGGATCTGCGGAGGCCGGGGCCAGGCCGGCGGCTTTCCGAAAATCCGGGATGGCCAGCGACGCGCCGCCGCCCAGCGCATCTGGCAGATAGTAGTTGCCGACGCCGCGGGCCAGGTACGCCTGCGACGATTTCGGATCGAGTTCCAGCGCTTTGCCGATGGCGTCGCGGGCGCGCTTGCCGTAGGAGAACGCGAAGAGCAGGTTGGCCGGAACCACCTGCCCGCAGAGCGTGCCCAGCACGCGATAATATTCGGCGTTCCTGGAGTTGATGGCGATGGCGCGCTCGGCTGCCTGAATGCCGGATTCCGCCACGCGCTCGGCTTGACTCTTATCGCGCAGTTCCAGCGAAACTTCGGCCAGATACGAAGAGGCCAGCGCCACACGATACTGGGCATCGGCATCGCGGGGCGCTTTTTGGGCGGCCGCCGAAAGGTCGGAGATCTGTTTTTCGAGCGCGGGCCGGTCCTGGCGGCCGCGGGCGCTTTCGAGCGCGCCGGGCGCCGCCAGCAGGGCAGCGGTGAGGAAGATGGCAATCATCATTTCTATTACAGCGCACATCGCAGCGCCGCCGAGGGGCTCGCCGCTGGAGCGCATCCCTGAACGCATGGGTTCGTCCCCAAGAGTGCCATGCTGCTCAGATCTCGGGTTGTCGGCGTTTCGGCCAGGTGGCGAGGAACCCGTGTTTGCCAACTGAGGTGAGCGGCGTTTAGCAGGAGGAATCGTGCTCCCTCATGGCCAATGAATCACTGGCCAGCTACTGGTTCAATGGGGTGTTCGCTCCATAGTGCGAGGAATTCTTCTCGATATTGGAGCCAAGGTCGCTGCGGGACGTTCACCACCACAATTGCAAAGTGCGGAAATAGCTTTAGTGCTCGGGAGGCGGATTCGCCAAAGAGCCGATCCCGAGTGAGCAGGCAGCGGAAGCCTCCGTCCACGGCCATCCTTACAAGGTCGCCATTCGAAAGGGCCTTCTACCCGCGTTTCCCAGCGGTGTCGCAGAAAATCTTGAAACCGGCCAGGACGGACACCAGATGCACGTCCATGTTGGCGTCAAGCAGCCACATGGAAGGAGTCGGTGAACTCGGAGGCGACCTTCAGAACCTCGGGTAAGGCCTGACGCGGAAAGTCGCAATCGAAAGACTGATCAATATCATCAAGAGACATGCCGCTAGCCAGGCATTCGAGGATCAGAGAGACGGCTAGCCGAGTACCGCGAATTGCCAGCTTCCCGCCTAGCAGTTGGGGATCGGCTACGATCCATTGATATTCCTTGTATGCGGCTGGCCACCACTGCGACATGGAATCGTCCTTCCCTCCATTGTAGAGCAACCTCGCTAGGGGCGCAGCGAAAGCAGCGAGCTTGGGATCGCGTTGCCTGTGCGGACGGCTACAACGGGTAGGGCGCGTAAGCGAAATAAGTTCGCACTTGGCCCTTCACTCCCACGCTTGAGGCGGCAAGAGGATCGCTTCTGTGGGCGGCGCTTACGAGGACGGATCGGCGCAGGGCTGCCACACTTGGAGGAGTCGCCGTCTTCGAGCGGGAGGTCTGTTGGATCAACGAGCAAATCAATGCCATCGCCGACAAGTATTTTCCCCATACTGAAATTGAATTTCACACACAAGCCATCGCCTCCCATAGAGAAGAACCATGGCATTCGTGCCCGACAGACAAGATCGTTGCGAAGTTCGATACAGAGGACGGGGTGACACATGGGTTGGTGCATCTCTCCCGGTTGTCAAGGGAAATCGGATCGGGGCTCCGGGCGTCACAGCGCACGCCGGACTCTCAAAAAATCCGAGGCGGCCTTCGCGTAAGGCAAGCGGACAGGTACATGTGCCGCTAGACCGCGCAAAGCCGGTTCCCGCCCCCGCAACCGCTTGATCCTAAACGCTGAATATTCATGCATCTGCAGCGGCAACGCACCGCGTCCCACGACCCAAAAACGGGTAGTGGGACGCGGTGCGTTGCTATGATAACAGCAAGCGCTTGCCGCGTGCTAGGCTGGACGCATGGCAAAACGTCAAGACCTCAAGGCGCTCCGGCGCATGATTTCGGAAGCGCACCAAATCCTCGAAACCTCTCCAGAATTGCCCCAAGGAAGGACAGCCAGGGCGCTAGAACTGCTGGGCGATTCCGTGGTGCTGGCGGATTACCTCTTGACCATCGAACCGGCTGCGGTGCTAGGAAAGATGGGCGGCAAGGCCACTGCGAAGCGGGGACCGGAGTACTTCCGCAAGATTGCGGCCATGCGCAAAACGAAGGCTGGCGGACGGCCTGCAAAACGCGATTGACGTGCTTTTTGCATCTGTCTGTGCTATCAGGGAATCGAAGATAGCATTTACCATCATTTACAACCAGCCGCGATTACACCATCCATCTGTTTACATCAGACTTGACAGCATTGCGATCAGTGCGCCATACTATAGTCCATGGCACAGGACGCAAATACATCAACTTCAGAACCCGCATCGACCAATACCAGCGATAGCAATATCGTACGGGCTGCTATCGAGGCTGGCAAGCACGCGCAAGAACTCCGGGAATCTGCCATCCTGCAATTGATTGCGCAGCGCGACCAGATCGACCGCGATCTGAAGGCACTGAACTACAATCCGGCGGAACATAACGGCACCCGCCAGAAGCCACCAGCCGAGCGCGATAGCGAGCCGAAGCAAGCTGGGGGCAAGCGGTTTAGGGATATGACTCTTGCCGAGGCGGGCAGAATTGTGCTCCAAGAACACGGGGCACCAATGCACGGTTCAGAGATCGAACGCATAGTCAAAGCTGGCGGGTACTCAGGAACATCTGAAAAGTTTCAAAGCTACCTAGCCGTTGCATTCAAGCGCGACAAAGGATTTGAGAACACGGGCCGGAATACGTGGAAGCTTAAATGATTTCTCTTGGCAACAGAGATGGCGTGCAAGCGCTTCAGCTTGCCGTACACAAACGTCGAGCGCCCGGTGTATGGAGCACCGAGCGCCCATGAAAGGAGGTGACGCCTATAGAGCCACCATAGCGTAGTGTGATGTAACCGAACGCCCCGCGCCAGTTGTTGCCCTGGCGCGGGAATCGGAGCGATAGACTCGCTCCCACCAGTATAGCCCGCATCTTGTTCAAAAACAAGGCAAAAAACACCGGAAAATATACGTGTGTCTAGTTGATAAACAACAGCAGGTTGCTGTAATATTTAAGTATGGAAACGGAAGAAAACAAAGCGAACGCAACCAACTGCCCGACATGCGGCAACGCAGCAAAGCGGTTTGGCAAGCAGCGGAATGGTTTGCAGCGCTTTCGTTGCCTCTCCTGCCGGAAGACCTTTACGGAGCCGCACGAGGCCCCGTTCCAAATAGTGGACTACCTGAAGGACGCGCGCGGCTTGCGGGCGATCCGCATGCTTACCGAGGGTTGCTCGATTCGTAGCGTCGAACGGCTCACCGACATTCGCAAGGGCACCCTGATTGAATTGCTACTCATCGCCGGACGGCGTTGCGAAAAACTCATGGATTCCATCCGCAATGTTCCGGTAACGGATGTGCAGGCCGACGAATGCTGGAATTTCATCTACTGCAAAGAGAAGAACAAGGGGCCGGAACAGGCCGATAACGATGAGATCGGCGACTGCTACAACTGGGTTGCCATGGACCGCCCGAGGAAGCTGGTGCTGGCCTTCGTGTGCGGACGGCGCACGGGCGCTAACGCCATGGAGTTGATGAGGAAGGTGCGCCGCGCTACCTCCCCCGATGTTCGCTTTCAGTTGACCACAGATGGCCTGGCCGCCTACATCCCGGCTGTGGATGAGTTCCTGATGGATCGATGCGACTACGCCCAACTGGTGAAGACCTACGCACAATCCCAAGAGGATGAACGGCGCTACTCCCCGGCAGAATGCACCGGAGCCGTCAAGGTCGTAATCAGCGGTAACCGCGACGAAACGAAGATTTGCACCAGCCATGTGGAAAGGTTGAACCTCACGATGCGGATGCAGTTGCGCCGATTGACGCGGCTCACGAACGGTTTCAGCCGCAAGCTCGAAAACCACCGCGCGGTTGCGCTCCACTTCGCGTGGTACAACTTCTGCCAGATTCACGGCTCCCTGAAAATCACCCCGGCGATGGAAGCAGACATTACGGATCATGTGTGGGGTGTTGCGGAATTGCTGGCGTAAACAAGCACCGGATTTGCGCCGTTCAAGTGTCTTAGTCGTTGACAGGCGATGGTCGGAGAGTCATAATGTAGTAGGTCGCGACCGGGGACCCTGTAATATTCACAGTATGTATAGCCCGATAGCATCCCAGTAAGCGCCAAACGAGACGTAAGTGCCTAAGAAATATCCAACCCTAAAGCTTTCTGAGGTGAAATCGATACTTGAGAGTTTGAGATTCACATTAAAACACAAAGTTGGGTCTCATTCTCAATGGGAACACGAGAAGGATGCTAATCATCCAAGAAGTGTAGTGACGCTTGACGAAGCCGAACGCGAGTTTGATGCGTATCTGATAAAGAGCATGATTGAACAATCGAATCGTTCGCGCGATGAGTTTTATGGCGCTACGAAGAAAACTGCTAAACGAGCATCCGTTCCGCATCTCAAGCGTCTCGAGGTGGATGAATAGACAGTTTGGCCCTTGACATAATCAAATTGAACGTTTAAGCTGTTGTCTGGGAGCGGATTGGCCCTTCCGCCGCTTTGAAGAGGCGAATTTCGTTTTGATGCAAAGGTGTTCGGTGTGCCTACTCTAGCAGAACCGATGGCTAAGCAGGCCCTCAGCAAGCAGGAGCCTACTCGTCGTGTCTGCGTCCTCCGATGCTTCTCGTGGCGTTCAAATGAAGGGTTTTACCGCGCTGAATGCGTTGATTTGAATATTAACGTCCGCGCGAAAACTCAAGACGAAGCCATAGAAAAACTGGAGCACGCGCTTCTCGGATACTTCAAAGTTGTTTTTGATGGCGATAATATCGAGGGCCTAATCCCGAGACCGTCACCGCTGAGCCATCGATTGCGATATCGCTGGTTTTGCCTGATAGCTGCTTTCAGGATAGGGCGCCGGACGTTCAGTTTGAGGGACTGGTCGCCACCAAATAGCTGTCTCTCGCTTGGTTGAATTCATCGCTTGGTTGAATTCCATTGCCGATCAGATTTCCCTTGACATCCGCGCGAATCTGTTTTTCACCCCCGTAACAAACTGATCCTAAAGCCTTAATAATCATGCATTTGCAGCGGCAACGCACCGCGTCCCACGACCCGAAAACGGACGCACTTGACACGTTCGCGAAAATGAATTTGGATGTTAGCCAACGCCGCCAGCCACGGACTCCGCCCACGCCTCAAATCGATCCGCCATCCTGACGAACGAAAACTCCTCGGCGCGCGCGCGAACTATGCGCCATTCCGTAAGAACGAACCATTATGGCCATTGACACCATATGTTATATAATGCCATAATAGGCGCTTGAAGGCTGAGCGCTCTTCCACCAGCGCATCGACTATGACGATGGCGCGATCGTGGAACTGGTGCTCTGGCGCGTTCCGTCGCCTGTTCCACCATCAAGGCACGGCCTTAAGTATTCTCTGTTCTATGGTCGGCCCGGCGTCCGCGAGGTAGGGTACGACAATGAACGCGGCAAAGGCGATCACAGGCACTTTCAGGGCGCCAAGGCAGCCTATGCCTTCAGCACTGTCGAGCAACCGATGCCCGATTTCTGGTCCGATGTGCGGGCCTTGCGAGGTGGCAAATGAGCGATGTGAGAATTACAGTCGGCGGCGCGATGGAAGACGAAGCAGCGCGCCGCTTTGTGGATGCGTGGCACCGTGCCGAGCGTGGCGATTCCTTCCATGAGCGCCACTTGGCTTTCGAAAGTTGGGATGCCCTCGCCCGCGTCCTGACCGGCAAACGCATGGAGTTGCTACGCTACGTCCGCCGGCACAATGTCGCCAGCGTCCGCGCCCTGGCGAAGGCGTTGGAACGCGATTACAGCAATGTGCATGCGGATGTCCGGGCGTTGGCGGCGGCGGGGCTTCTCGACACCACGCACGGCGGCGTGCATGCGGATTATGACGCGATAGAAACCATGATCGTCATTTAAGGCCTTCGGCGCTAGGGAGAAGTGAACCAGGCCTGCTTTCCAAAAGTGACCCAGGCGGTCTGTGATTAGTTTCGAAGTAGGCAGGTCACGCCTGCGGCATGGCGGATTCATTTGGGCGTGGTAGCGGCTAACTGGCTGCTTCAAGGGATTCTCAGTGGCCTCCAGCAAAGGACTCGACTATCCTGGTGTGAGCCGGTGATGTGGGCGTTCTAGTTCTTCTGCGGCAACATGCCAGCTCATTATATTCACATCCTGGTGGCGCGACGCCGACAACCAGCACGTATGCTCCTGGTATTGGCAGCCGTTCCGTTAGCCTTCATGGGCGTCATCAGGCGAGCATCCTTCTCAACCCAACCGACACTGCCGTCTTTGTCTCACTGTTAGTGGCCGTGTTGGCCATCGCCGTTGCAATAGTCCTCCACCGCCCGAAGCTCTACGCGGCTTGTTTTCGCCGCAGCAGATGGCCTTGGAGTTAGAGTGTTGATCTTGCAATGAGCCACAGGTTTGTTGCGCCCCGCAGAGGAGTGCAATTCCCCCCCAAGGCAGGAGCTTCTGGGAGTCATCACCTCCCATGGGATTGGTCCTCCGGCCGCGGACGCGCCGGTGTCTGCTCAAAGGCTGCGAGCAGCGCTTTTCATCCCCGGCAGCCGAAGTGTAAGGCTAAATGTCCCCGATGCAATCTCCGCCCCAACCCATGAAGAAGAAAATCTGGCACTTCAGATCCCCTCCGTTCAGGGTTAAGCCGATTCTGCATGGCGCCGGTCGTTTTTTTTAAGACGATGAACCATGCGCGGCGTCGGCCACCGCTTCCACCCACGCCTCAAATCGATCCGCCATCCTGACAAACGAAAACTCCTCGGCCCGCGCCCGAACCACGCGCCGGTCCAGCCCGGCCGCCTCCCGCGCCCCTTCCACCAAAGCCCGAATGCCCGCCTCCTGCGGCACGAGAATACCGCTCCTGCCATGCTCGACTATCTCCGCCGGGCCGCCTCTGTTGTACGCCACCACCGGCGTGCCGCACGCCATCGATTCAATAACCGTGTTGCCAAAAGCCTCGATCCAGCGCGGCGTAACCAGCGTGGCGCGCGCGCCGGCGTATCGCCGCTGCAATTCCACCGGCCCCAAAAACCCGTGGTAAACAACCCGCGCTCCGGCATCGCGCATCACCGCCCGCCAATACGCCTCGTCCTGGATCTTGCCGCAAACATCCAGCGCCATATCGAGCGCGCCAGCCGCCGCGATGGCATCCTCCAATCCCTTCTCCGGCGAAATCCGCCCCGCCCAACACAGTCTGTCCCCCGGCTGTGAATGATGCTGCGAATTGTACTGGAAGACCGCTGTGTCCACCCCTCCATACAGAAGCTGCACCCGCCCGCTTTCGAGGAACGGATACGTCCTGGCCTGCGCGCCCGTGTACATCGCAAGCTTCAGTCCACCCTCCCGCCAGCGCTTTTCGATGATCCTGTCAACTTCATCTATGGCGGAACAAATGGTGATCCAATGTCCAACCGGCGTGCTGAAGAAGGGAGTGAGGTAAAACGGCAGCCAGTCATAACTAACACCTATGACTATGTCGTACTGTCGCTGCCGGCGGAGCGCCTCGTCCCACATGTTTTCCAACAGGCCGCCGGTCCGCGCCACAGTGGTCGCACTCCGATCGGCGCGCGTGGCACTCGGACTCGCCTCGCCCGCGACCTGGTACAGTGTGACCCCCGCCACAGGCGCCACGCTGCCGGCCGGAGCCACAAGGCCGGCGCCGTACCCGCGCTCCACAAGTATGGGAGCGAGATTGAGGAGGTGGGTTTCAACGCCCCCGGCTTCACCCGAGCCAATGGGGCCCACCGGAGGTGCGACGATCAGAATGCGGCAAGGGCGCAAGCTTTCTTATATGCCGAATTCGCCGCCAAGAGCAAGCTGGGCGGCCATCTTGTTCTAACGGTTGAGATCTTTCGAGGCGCCTCGGCACCAAGATTCAGGCACCTCACACTCCGCTGCTCCTCATGGAAAACAAAACGCCGAACGCCACCGGTCACCCGAAACCCCCGCTGGCAAAGCGAATCGACCCCACCCCCCATCCTTGTAACGATAACAAAACAATATAGATATTGCAATGAATGAAAAAAATGGCTATGTTCGGTAGATTCTCGTTGCAATCCACTACCCCGCACAAACCTGCACAAATCCGCCCAATCCATCACCCACCACCCATCACCCACAACCGGACACTGTCCGAATCTGAACAGCACACCGTGACAAAACTGCCACTACTGCGTCAAACCATTCGAAGGCATGATTGGAAGCTACAGCAGAGCCGGAACGTATGGCGCAGGACGCCCCTGGCGCCGTCGGTGCCAGGTTGAGCCCCAAATTAGATGAAGCCAGCCTGATCCGGGCCGTCCAGCGCGGCGATCAGGACGCTTTCGAACAACTCGTCCGCGCCTACGACCAGAGTGTGCTCCGGCTCGCTGTCAACTTGCTGCGTTCCCAGGAAGACGCACGTGACGTCTTCCAGGAGGCTTTCTTGCGCGTGTTCCGCAGCATCGATTCGTTCCGGTTCGATTGCAGCTTCCATACCTGGCTCTACCGGATCGTGACGAACATTTGCCTGGATTATCTGCGCAAGCGCAAAGTCCGCAAGGAAGAGCCGGCCGTGGTGGATACGCCCGAGGGTCCCCTGGACCGCATGAACGATTTTGAAGAAGAAGCCGCGCACGCCGATCCCGAGCGCAACCTCTGGAACGTCCAGCTCGGGCAGCGCATCGAGGGCGCCCTCGGCGGGCTCACGCCCCGCGAGCGCATGGTTTTCGAACTGCGGCATTATCAGGGTCTGCGCCTCCGCAACATCGGCGAGATCCTGGGCACCAGCGAGGAAGCCGCCAAGAATTGTCTGTTCCGCGCCACCCAAAAGATGCGCGCGGTGCTGGGAGATTTTCAATGAACTGCGAATCCGTAACCAAACTCATTCCGCTGTATTTCTACGGCGAATTGCCGCCCGACGAGGAAGACAGCCTCGAACAGCATTTGGATACCTGTGCGGCCTGCGCCCGCCAGGCGGAGTCGCAGCGCGCCTTGTCCGCCGCCCTCGACCGGCGCGCCATCGAGCCATCCGCCGCCCTGCTCGCCGAATGCCGGCATAATCTGATGCGCGCCGTCTATCGCCACGAAGCCATTGTGGGGCAGGGCGCCGGTGTGGGGCAGGCTGGCAGCCTGCGGCCGATTGGTAATCGGCCTCTTCAATTTTTCGCCGCCTGGCTTCCGTCCCTTGGCCCCTGGCGCATGCCCCTCGGCGCGAGCGCCCTGCTGGCCCTCGGTTTTGTCACGGCGCGGTTGACTGCGCCCGGCGCCGCCGGCCCGTTCAGTCTCGCTTCGCTTACCCCGGACGTCATCTCCTCCGTGCGTTCCGTGCAGCCCGCCCATGAAGGCTCCCAGCCCGGCGAAGTGCAGATCGTGCTCGATGAAACCCGCCGCCGGGTAATCTCCGGCCAGTTGAACGACAGCAATATTCAGCGTCTGATGTTGGCCGCCGCGCACGATGAAAACAATCCCGGCGTGCGCTGGGAATCGGTCGACCTGCTGCGCAGTCATTCGGATTCTTCGCCCGTCCGCGAGCTGCTGCTCAACCGCGTCGCCGAAGATCCCAATCCCGGCGTGCGTTTGAAGGCGCTCGATGGTCTGAAGGCGTTCACCGGCGATCCGGAAGTGCGCAAAGTTCTGGCGCAAGTGCTTGAGGATGACGATAACCCCGGCGTGCGCATTGCGGCCGTGGATGCCCTCACCGCGCATGCCGACGACAACATGGTTGGCCTGCTGCAGGGCGTCGTCGAGAAGGAAGAGAACACCTACGTGCGCCGCCGTTGCGTAAAAGCCCTTGAGGATATGAATGCCTCGGTCGGAACCTTTTGAGCACGTTTAAAGCAATGACCATACTCCGGCCCGCACTTCTGGTTTCCGGTTTCCTCGGCATCGCGCTCGCCGCTGAGCCGGCCCTCGTCCGCGAAGGCAAGTATTGGGTCGAGGTCCGTTCCGGCTCGGAACAGATGGTGCCCACCTCCAAGTTGCGCATCACATCGCGCGGGGCAGTCGCAGTAAATGGTGTGTCCAGTCCGGGGCTGTCTTATTCCTTGAAGATTCGCGTGAAAGCTTCGAACGAGCCGGAGGCGCGCCAGTTGACCAGGCGATTTGTCGTTCACGTGGCCAGGCAAGGCAGTAACGCGGTGTTTCTGGTGGTGCAACGCGGCGATGGCATGGCGGATTTGCAGGTGAAGGCGCCGCGCACCGCACCCGATACCACTATCGCCACCACCGAGGGCGCGGTCGCCTTCTACGACCTGGATGGCGGGGTGCAGGCGGAAACCGGCGGCGGAGCCGTTACCGCGGACCGCATCAAAGGAAACATCGTGGTGCGCACCGCTGGCGGCGATATCACGCTCGGCGCCCTCGGGGGCAATGCCAACTGCACCACGGCCGGAGGCAAGATTACCGCCAGCCTGGTGCGCGGCGAGGCCACGTTTGAAACCGGCGGCGGCGATATCTCCGCACAGGAAGTGCACGGGCTCGTGCATGCCACCACCATGGCGGGAAGCATTCGCATTTCGAACGCCGGCTCCGCCGTGATTGCCTCGACCGGCGGCGGCCCCATCGACGTGGGCCAGGCGCATGGCGTCGTCACCGCCCGAAACTCCGGTGGACCCGTGAAGGTCGGCTCGGCTGAAGGCGTGCGCTGCGAAAACGCCGGGGGCGGCGTGAATCTCGACAAGATTTCCGGCAGCGTGCGCGTCTCCACCGCCATCGGCAGCATCATCGCCAGCCTGCTGGCGGGCAAGCCCATGTCCGATTCCTTCCTCTCCACCGGCGGCGGTGACATTACGGTAATCATCCCGTCTAATTTGGGTGTGACGATCCGGGCGCAGAACGAATTGGCTGGTAATATCCGCAGAATCGTATCCGATTTTCCTGGAATCTCGGTGCGCGTCGAAGGCGGGCAGGTGGTCGCCGAAGGGCCGGTCAACGGCGGCGGTCCCATCTTGCGGATCTCCGGCACCGGCGGCACCATATTTATCAAACGGCAACACTAGGCAAGATCGAGAGGATTTATGAATCGCGTTATCCGCACATCGCTATGCTTCACCGTTTTGGGCTTGGCAGCGGCCGCCTGCTCGTTCGCGCAAGATCCCGCGCCGCGCCCGCGCACGGCCACCAACCGGTCGTTCGCCATCCACATTACGAAGAACAGTTATCTCGGCATTGGCGTGGCCGAAATCGACTCCGAGCGCGCCAAGGCGCTCAACCTTAAGGAGGTGCATGGCGTCGAAGTGAAGAGCGTGGATCATGATAGTCCCGCCGCCAAGGCCGGCCTCAAGGAATCCGACGTGGTGCTCGAGTATAACGGCCAGCGCATCGAAGGCACCGAGCAGTTCGTGCGCCTGGTGCGTGAGACGCCCATCGATCGTCAGGTGAAACTGCTGGTATCGCGCAGCGGCAGCACCCAGACGTTGACCGCCGCCATCGGCCACCGCACGGAACAGTTCTCTCTCCGCTCCGGCGATGGCGACGACGGCGATCTCACGATCGAAATCCCACCCATGCCACCCATGCCGCCCATGCCCGAGATCCCCGCGATGCCTGAGATCGCTCCGCTGCCGGAGCTTCCGCGCATCTACGGTCTGTCGCGCACCGGCCTATTGGGCATCGAGTGCGAGCCTCTGGGCTCCCAACTCGCCACCTTTTTCGGCGTCAAGGAAGGCGTGCTGGTGCGTTCCGTCGCCAAGGCTTCCGCCGCCGAAAAGGCAGGCATGCGCGCCGGAGACGTCATCGTGAAAGTGGACGGCGAAGCGGTCTCGAGCGTGCACGAAATCGGCAGCCTCGCGCGCGCCGCGCGCAACAAGCATACCTTCCCCGTCGTGGTCGTCCGCGACAAGAAGGAAGTGACGCTCAGCGTAACCGTCGAGTCCGGCAGCCGCGGCATGCGGCCCGTAGCCCTCACCGGCCGCACTTGCTAAGTAGGACAGGCCTCCTGGCCTGTCCGCTATCGGCGCCGATTCTGCCACCACGCGTTCCCGAGCGTTGCGGACAGAATCAGCACACCGCCCGCGATCGAGCTTGCCGCGGGCCGCTCACCCTGCACCAGCCAGACCCAAACCGGGTTCAGCGCGGGTTCGAGAAGCAGGACCGTCGTCGCTTCGAATGCCGGCACGTGACGGATGGCGCGCGTCACAAACAGGTAAGCCAGTCCGATCTGAAATACGCCTAGATAGAACAGCACTCCGAGATCGAGCCAGCCCGCGTGCGGTGGTGGCAGCGCCTTTGGTAGAGTTACTAAGAACGCCAGAAGATTCCCAAGGACCACAGTCGCGGTTGCGGCATTGCCGGCGCCTTCGCGCCGTCCCAGCCACCGCAGGCCCGAAACTGTGAACGCCCAGCTCAAACCGGAAACCGCGCCCATCAGGTTGCCCGTGCGCGGATCGGGCGCCGTCGCCACGGCCGGTTGCGCGGAGCCGAAGCACAACGCCATGCCCCCACCTACGGCTGCGAGGAACAGCAGATCGGAGCGGCTGAGAGGCTCCTTCAGCAGCAGCGGACCGATCGCCAGCAGGTACAGAGGCGCGGTGGATTGCAGAAAGATCGCGTTCGCCGAAGTGGTCAACTTGGTGGCCAGCGTGAACGAAACCAGCGTGGCGGCATAGGCGGCGGCCACGGGCAGCAAAGCCCACCGCCAGTGGCGCCGTCCATCCGGGACGAAGACCGCCAGCGCGAGCGCGGCGATCGCCGAACGGAAGCTGGCGATCTGCCAGGGCGTCATCGATATGGCCTTGATGGCCGCGCCACCGGTGGAAAACAGGACGGCGGCAGCCATCAGCAGCAGCCAGTTGGTGGCGCGTGAGTGTGGCACAGGGATGTACCAGAGTATCAGGCTATACAAAAGCACTCTGTCCGACGTATCCTAAGAATATCGAGGATCGTCATTGCGTACTATCTCCAAGAAGACGAAGTATGCCCTGCAAGCTCTCTACTCGCTGAGCCGGCGCTACGGCGAGGGTCCGATTCTGGTCCACTCAGTGGCCACCGAAGAATCCATCCCGCTGAAGTTCCTGCAGGCCATCCTGTTGGAGTTGCGGAACCGCGGCGTGGTCATGAGCAAGAAAGGCCGCGCGGGCGGATACGAGCTGAGCAGGCCGCCGGAGGATATTACGGTAGGGTCCGTCATCCGCATGATCGAAGGCCCGCTGGCGCCGTTGCCTTGCGCGCGGGAGACCAACTACCGGCGTTGCGACGAGTGCAAGGACGAGCACACCTGCGGCACCCGCATCGTCATGCGCCGGGTGCGCGACGCGGTGGCGCATATTCTGGACAGCACCACGCTGGCGGACGTGATTCGGGAAGTGGATAAGGCCAAGGAGATTGTGGCGCACGGTGCGTCGGTGAGCTTCAACATCTGACCCATGGTGGGACAGGCTTCAGCCTGTCAAATCAGCTTTCCTACGATCGCCACGTCGCGGCGGCTATGAGGGACTCCAACGTCAGGCGTCCCGCGCCATTCCGGCGGAACGCCCGGTCCACGTGGATAGAAGTCTCGGCGATGCCCGCATAGCAGGCCCGCGGCCGGTATTGAAATGTAGATGCGGGCCATGTCCGCGGCGTCTTCCGGCGTGGCCTGGCGTGCGTGCATCGCTCTCCCAGCATCGCACGCCTGGCGCAGGCGCGCTATAATCCACACTTACGGGCACTACTAACACCAACATCGTTCAGGCGGATCTGACAGCCATGCTGGCCGCACAGCGCACGGCGTTTGCGCATCAGCCGCCCGATCGGCCGCGGCGCATCCGCGCATTGCGCGCTTTGCTGAAGGCCGTGCGTGCACGGCGCGAGGATTTCGTCCAGGCAATTTCCGAGGATTTCGGCGGGCGCGCGCGCCAGGAGACGCTCCTGCTGGAAGTCTTCCCGCTGGTGGACAATATCCACCACGCCATGCGCCATCTACCGCAATGGATGCGCCCGCGCGCCGCGGCGGCGGGCTGGCAATTCCTGCCGGGACGGGCGCGCGTGGTTTATCAGCCGCTCGGCGTAGTGGGCGTCATCGGCGCATGGAACTATCCGCTGCTGCTCAGCCTCTCGCCCATGGTCAGCGCGTTGGCGGCCGGCAATCACGTGATGCTGAAGCCTTCGGAACTCGCGCCGCGAACGGCGGACCTGCTGGCGCGCCTGGTGTCCGATCTGTTTCCCGCGGACTATATCACAGTGGTGACTGGCGGGCCGG
>OCTA010002391.1_pt1 | contig 17102 bp, 8 predicted proteins | sample 1538991 | NCBI WGS metagenome assembly OCTA01 (sample SAMEA3539302, study PRJEB22396) | soil metagenome | biome: tundra; feature: field; material: soil | place: USA | collected 2010-05 | depth 0.15 m | reverse complement strand
CTGCGCTTCGCTGGCGGGGAGAGGGAGAAGCCACCGGTGACAGTGTCGAGCTGCGCCCGATGGTCCGAGGCTGAGCGCTGCCCTCCGTGGCGACCTGCGTGACGTTACGCCGCCAGGACGGTCAAACCCATGAATGCTCAGAATGCGCATCACCCTCTGGCCGTGGCGGGGACTACGGACGTGGCCGGGCGTCGCCTTGTTGGCGGCCGCCCTTTTTACAGTGAATTGGCCGTGCCGCGCCGTTGCCTCTGCACAGGTGATCACGGTTCCGCTGAATTATCATGAGGCGCCTTATGGATTCCTGTTCAGTGATCCTGTCATCAAGTACCGAGCGGTCCCGTTTCCCAAGGAGCCCGCGCTGGCTCGCGGTCCGATCACTCGGGGCGTGTTGTGGTTCGGCGTCAGCCCAAGCAACTCCATTGCGTTCATCTGGCAAAGCGGCGCAAACAAACTCGTCCTCGATCTGAATCGCAACGAGGATTTGACCGACGATCCGGGCGGCGTGTTTTCCGCGCGGGTGCTGAAGGCGGCGGTGTCCAGTTGCATTTCCCAGTTGTTCACGAATGTGCATCTGACATTTCCCGCGTCGTCAGCCAATCCTCCCATGCTGGTGGATCTGCATCTCTTCCAGCAGGCGAACAGGCCCAAATCGTTGCTCTGCAACGCGGCGATGCGTTCATATTGGCAAGGCAAGGTGACGGTGGGCGGACATGATTGGCAGGTGGGGATGATGCAGAATCTTTCCGACCAGCCGGGCTTATTCGCAAAAGGCCAATTGTTGCTGCGCCCCTGGGAAGAGCGGAACAGAGAGTTCGACGCTTGCTCCGATCCCGCGGACACCTGGCCTGTTCCCTGGGAATATCGGAACAAAGCATTGAAGTCACCGGACACGTTGGCCTTTTCGCCCAAGGTGTTCTTTGAGGGACATGCCTGGCAGTTGGATTGGAGCGTTGAACCATTAAGCGCCCAAGAAACCTTGGCGTTGCGGTTCACCGAGCAACAACCAGCGCTGGGCGAGTTGCAAATCACCGGCAGCTTTATTCAACGCTTGTTCCTGATGGGCGAGCCATACACCGTTGTCCTGCTCCAGCCGCCCGGCAGCGTGAAAGTCCCGGTGGGCCGCTACAGCCAGCCCAACATCCGCCTCAAACAGGGCCCCACCGCGGCCTATTTCAATAGCCTGCCACCATCTGGGAAGGGAAGCGTGCCAGACCTCAAGGTGGGCGGGGTTCATCCTTTCCTGGCCCCGACGGAGCCTGGGCAGGCCGTCGTGGTGGATGAACAGAGGCCCGCCGTCCTCGTCGTGGGCGGCCCGGTGACGAATTTCGTCTCCGCCGTGCAGGAGGGGGGGGAGCTCAAGCTCACCTACCGATTGATCGGCGCGGGCGGGGGCGATTACAAATTGACCGAGTGGTGGCTCGCGACCAATCGGACCCGCACGCAGGTCCCGCAGTTTACCGTCTCCAAATGGGGAAAGAAGATCGGTTCGGGCAAGTTTGAATGGGGCTGAGACGGCATGTGCACGTACTCATGGCGAGTACCACCAACCGGAGCAGGCGACGTCAGAATAGCAACGTCGTGGAACCTGGGCGGCTTGGGAGCTACGCAAGGCCCGCCACTGACCTACCATTGTGCCGCTCCGAACCTGATGCCGGACTTGCTGCCGTGGCTGGCGCTTTTGGCACTGCTGGCTCTCAAACCCAATCGGTGCGGGCCTGCGTGGTGGATATGGCTGCCCCTGGCGTGCCTGTTGGCGGGGTTGCATTGTCTGCAACTGGGGTTTCACCAGCGGGCGCCCGGTTTCCCCAACGAGGCGCTCATCGCTACGTTTAGCGTGCCCTGTGCTCTGGGGTTTGGCCTGGCCGCGACCTGGCTCCTGGCCCCATACCTCGCCCGGAGCCGTCGCTTCCGCACGTCGCTGTGCCTGCTGCCGACCCTGGCGCTTTTCAGTGCGTTCAGTTATGCGGCGCCGGCAAACTGGGAAGGGGAGGCTGGAGAGACGGCGATGAAGTTGCTCGCCCTGCTGGTTCTGGTCACACTGGTCCTCGCGGCGGCTATGCTTTGCTGTGGCTGGATTTGCCGCGGGCGCTACGGTCCCCTCCGGCTGTGCCTGGCGTTGTTCGTGTCCCTGCTGGTGGTTTGCTTTGCGGTGCTGTCCCCACTCGCCGTTGGTGAGATGCTCACGACGCGCGGTGGGGGCGAGCTATCCGGACTTTTTGTCTGTTGGCTGTTCGGGGCTGCGGGCAGTTTCGTGGTGCTGCTTCCATTTGTGGTGCTGTCCGCGGCCAACTCACTATTCCGCGAAAGAATCAAGGCCCTGTGTCATCTGGAATGCAAGCCGGCGCAGACCATGGCCCCGACTCCATCGGCCTGACCTTTGAGGTTGTTTGAAAAGTCCAGGCTGCCAATCGTCCAGCGGCGCAGCGCCAAGGGAAAACCCCGGCGCTGCCCGGCAGGACGAGGAGGGCGTCATCAACCGATAATTCACGCAAGCTCCAAGTGAATTAAACGGCCCAGGTATGGCTCATCGGTGTTCATTGTTGTATGCCGGCAACTGATCGAACCATTTGAGCTTTGTCGGTTTGTCCTTTCGCCAGTTGAACAGGGCCAGGGCTCGGGCTCGCTGTTCCTCAGTCATCTCGGAGAAGCCTTTGTCATTGCCCCATCCGTTGGAGAGCGAGACTGGGGCCTGGTATTGCCGGACAGCGAAATCAATCCATGACCATTTGGTCACCGGCCACCAGCAGCAGGACCAGAGCACGTTGCGGTAATTCGAAAAGATGCCGTAGGACCACGCCTGCGGTTGGCACCAACTGTCCTGGTAAGTGCCGTGCGCTACCAAAGCGTAGGGACCTCCGAACTCATGGCCCAGCGCGCCCAGGCAATCGGAGGTGAGAAAGGCAATCTGCCGCCGGTGCTTTCGGTTGTAATCCTCCACGAGCCGGCTGATCTCTCTCGCCAGCCGCATCATCGCACGGTCGGCATATCCAGGGGCTCCATCGCTGCCCAATTGCCCTGCCTGCATGTGAAAGGTTTCATCCCAGTTCAGCACGTCGATATCTGGCCCAAACTCGGCAAGCAGGGCCTTCGTGTAATCCAGGTAGAAGGCGCGCACTTTGGGATGAAGGGGGTTTTGCATGTAGCTCCGGCCCTTGGAATCAGGGCCCTGCCAGCCTCCCCGACGCAGCACGCAGCTCGGATCAAAATCGGCCAGGCCATCGCCCGCATTCATGCCGTCGGCAAAGTACATGCCAACGCGAAAGCCTCGCGCACGGGCGTAGTTAAGCCGGGAATGGACTTCCTTTAGGGACATCTTGACTGGCTTGCAGTTGGCAAACCCCAGTTCGACTCGCTCGCCTCCTATGTCCCCGAAGGCTGGCGCTTTTTGGGCAGCTTCGTAGCTGGAGAACACCGTCCATTCGCTGTCGAACTTGCCAGCTTTGCTGTCGAAACAATAGCGACCGAGGAAATCGTACCAGCCGTGCAGGCAAAGAAAGACCTTATGCCGGTCCGCCTTCGGAAGTGCCGCGGCTAGCGCGTCGATGTCGCGAAACCAGCCCTGCCCGCCATCGCTCATATAGTCATAATCGACCAGCGCGATGTCATGCAGCCATTTCGGCCCGGGCGGCACCTCGGGCAAGACCGTGCGGAAAAAGCAGTCGAGCGATTGCTCCGGCGATCCCTGGTGGCGGCTGATGACAATCGTTCGCTTCTCGCAGCCGTTCTCCAGTCCGACTTGCGCGGGATAGGTCCATTCGAGCGCCGTCGGCGTAAAGAGCACGGAAAAATAGGGATCGGCTGCAATCATCCACCGAGCCGACCGCTCGCGAGGGGATGACTGCGGCACAGGCACGCTGAGCATCGGCAAGGCCAGCAGTGCGCCCGGCCCTGGCAGCGCGCCGGCGAAGCGATAGGCCGCAGCCGGGTTGGTGGCCAGAGGCGCGCCAACACCATTGATCATCGGCAGCCATGTGTCCGCCGGGAGCGCTGGCAGGCCCGATTCCAGGGAAACCGTCAAATCCGATGCCAGTTTAGGTTCGCCCTTGACCTGCAATTCACGCGTCCAAGTCAACGTCCCATGCTTGCTGGTCCAACGGTGCTGTACGACAACTTCGATGTTCGGCTCCGCAGTCCAGCGATAGGTGAATGAGAAGCCGCCCTCTTCGTGTGTCGCCACGACTGGCCTCCTCAGCTTGAGAATGTTGCCTGCGTAGCGAATCTCTCCGGCGCTGGAGGGATTGGCGGCCTCTATTTTCGCGCTCCGGTCGCCCCAGCTTTGGAGAGCGCCATCGGCGCTGAGCACGAGCCGTTCCGAGCCACGGCCCAACACAAAGGACTTCTCCTGCGGCGCGCTCTCGGCCAACGCAGCGAGGACCACCCACGCAATGAGCGTCAGGCCAAGCCTGATCGTCAAACCAGCCAAGCTGCTTCGAACAGATTCCATTGGTTATCTCGGTTTAGTCATTGACCATACGCATGCGCTGTTTCCAACGCCACAAGCTTTTGCGAGGTAATGACAAATGCCAGCATAGATCGTTGTTCTTGGGACCCACGCCAGACAGTTCGCCGGCTTGAGCGTTTGCCGCGGCTGGGGCTTGATTCCGTTCATCAGCGCCGCGGGCCCTTGGATTGTGTCCGAATTAGCAACAGCACAACCACCAGCAGCAGCAGACTGACAAACCCCAGCCACGAGGACCAAGCCGGCGCGCCCGTGCCCGAAGACGCTCGAGTTGGCGTGAAACCAAAGCCACGCCCTTCCGGAGACTGTGCCTGGGCGAAGTTCTCGGGCACTGTCCAGGTGACGACTGGTCCCTGGGCAGCACCTAATCCGTCCAGCTCCGCACGGGCCATCAAGACGACCTCGCCTTTGAGATTGGCAGGTACTCGCCATGAGTACGCGCAATTGCCGCCTCAGCCAAATTCGAACTGGCCTCGCCCAACCTGCGCATCCGCCTGCCGGATCGCCAACTGCGGCGGGGCCTCTTCATTGTGAACAGCCAGGTGGAAGCCGATGTTTGCGGCATTTGCCAGCCGGTACTGCAGGGATACCGTGCCGCCGGAGGCGCGTGCAATCTCCACTTGGTTTCGCAAAGGCCCGCCCGCGTCAAATCGGACGCCGTTGGTTTCCGTCACCTCCAGCCGGTTGGTCCCCAGGCCGATGGCGAAGTTGGTGCCTCCCGCGCGTTGCAGCAGCACGAGCTGCCGCGCATAAATCCCCATCGGCACTTGTATCTCGGCGGCCGGAGCATCTATCACGGCGGTAATGTCATCCGGCGAGCTGCCGCCATCGAGCACGATTCGATGGATGAAGTCGCCGCCGAGATGCAGCTTGCCGAGCGGAGTCTGGAACGGCTGGAAGCTCAGCTCCAGGCCAGCTCGGGCGCCAGTGCGCTCGATCCGGCAATCCAGCCGGTATGCCTGGCCCTCGAAGAAGAGCCTGGCGGGGAAGTTAAAGGCGTCGAAAACCTCGGCGTTGCCGGCATAGCGATAGGGGAAGGTGACCAGTTTGACATGGCTGAGGTCATGCATGTGGGGCAGGGTGGCGTGCCACCACAAGAACGGTTTGTCCCGCTGCGCCCAGGGCCGGATTACCATCCGGTCGCTGATCTCTTTGGCCGAGAGTGCGGGGCCGAGCCGGCCATCCGGCCTGTCGATGACCGCCACATACCATTTCTTGCCGTTCAACTCGATGGCCCCGTCCCACACCGAGCGAACATACAGGAAGACACGGGCCGTTCCGCCCTGCTCGAAGACATGCGCATCTACCCTGACTTGGTAGGGACCCTGTTTGGAGGGGAATTCCAGCAGTATGCCCCGAAAGAGCTGCACATCCTGGCCGGTGCCAGTGAACACCCCGGCGGGATCATCCGTGAGGTCCCGATTGCGATTGAGGTCCAGGTAAAGCCGTTGCTGGCGGCTATCCCAAGCGAAGGGCATGAACATGTTGGTGATGTTCCCCAGCCGCAGCAGCCCACGAAACACACCCGCCCTGGAATAGACAGGCTCCTTGCTGAAGCTTGCGCCGCGCTCAACACCGATCTCCCAGGCCAGGGGTGCGAAATCAACTTCGTGGTATTCCAAGTGAGCGACCGGAGTCGCGGGCGAAAGTTCAGAGCCTGCCGAGGTTTCGCCTTGGCCGCAGGGGGCGAACACCAGCAGAAACAAGGCGATGCACAAGTCAAACAGCGACGAGGCAACTACACGGGCAGATAGATTACCCGGCCGCCTGTGATTACTCATGGCTCTCCCACTCATTGGCTATCAGCTATGCACTATTCACTAGCCACTCCCGGCTCGGCTTTCGTTTCGTATTCCGGATCCGCATTCGCGCCTTACGGAGCCAGTAAACTCCGTAGCGAGGGAAATGTCACGCGCTGTTTGCTTCTGCCGCCAGCACGATGAAGTTCCATTCAACACGGCTTGGCCGGTCGGGTCTCGGAACCGCTCTGGCCAGATGTTTGGGAATCATCCGCACCACATTCACCACCGTCGGTCCCTACCGCCCGAAAACAACGAAAGGCACAAATTAATGCAAGAAAAGGCTGGACGATAATCCGGCTATATGGTTAAACGTTAAAACGTATAGTGTCAAACCCGTGATTGATGTCGTGATAACAACCCAACCTATGAGCACTACTCTGAAGAAATCTCTCCCTCTCTTTTACCTGCTGTTCTTCGCTGTCCTGCTATCCCTCGGTTCCAGCCCTGTCTTTGCCGCTGACGTCCGTGCCGGACTTGTTTCCTACTGGCCTCTGGATGTCGATAGTGGTGGCACGACGCCGGATTTGGGTTTCGGGAACACTATGACCATTGCCGGCGGTTCGGCAATCGTTCCCGGCCAAGTCACCAATGCGTTCTCTTTCAACGGAACAAGCCAATACCTCGGCATAACTCACACAACCGACAATAGTATCACCGGACTGCCGATTTATTCCTCTACCAATGGTTATACGATCTGCTTTTGGGTGAATGCGCCGCCGGTCGGAACTAGCAACGTGAATGGCCGCTACCTCTTCACCGAAGGCAACACCGCCAACAACAATCCCCTGCTGCTGTTCCAGACGCGCAACAGCGCCACCGCCGCCCAAACGAACAAGCTGGATGTTTTCATCCGCTCCACTGCGGGCACCGCTCTGATCAACCATTTGACATCCGCCTCCGTCGTGTTCGACAATACGTGGCATCACGTCGCCTGGGTTGATGTCCTTGGCAAGGCCAAGCTTTACGTTGATGGCAATCTGGACGCGACCAATTTCAATTACACCTACACGGCGGGAGGGCTGAGCCTCAACACGACGGCGATTGGAGCGCTCATCCGCGCCAGCGTCGGTGGTTTTGCCATGAATACGCTCATGGACGACGTGGCGATCTGGCAGCGGGGACTTTCGCAGGACGAAGTTAACCAGGTGCGGACTAATGGGATCAGCATCCCGGCCCAGCCCGTCATCACCCAACAACCGGCCGGCAGCACCAATGCCATGGGCGACCGCGTCACCTTTACCGTCTCCGCCGCGGGGCTGCCCCCGTTGTCTTACCAGTGGCTGCAGAACTCAACGGTGCTCGCCGGCATGACCAGTATGAACCTGACTCTGACGAGTCTCACCGCCAGCGGCTCGAACGCTTATTCCGTCGTCATCACCAACGCCTTCGGCTCGGTGACCAGCGCGGTTGCGCCGCTCGTCGTGTTGGCGGACGGGCCGCCGGATCCTACGGTTGGGTTGGTTTCGTATTGGCCGATGGATGTGGTGAACGTTGGGGCGACCACTAATACCCCGGACCTCTACTATAATCATACTGATCTGTTGCTCGCGAATCTCGATCAGACCGCCCTGCTCACCGGCCAGTTTAGCAACGCGCTCGCTTTTAACGTATTTGGCTCCTCGCAGTACGGAAAGCGTGTCGGCGGCTCGCCCATTTACAATACCACCAATTACACTATCTCCCTCTGGGTCAACGGTTATCCCGGCCAACTGAACAAACAACTCTTCGCAGAGGGCGGTGCGAGCGACTTTTTCCTGCTCGGCACCGAAGCCTCAGCTCCCGACGGGGGCTTGTTGAACGTGAAGATGAGCACGGGAATGCCGGATCGCAAATCGACCCGCACCGTCTTCGACGGCAGTTGGCATCATGTGGTCTGGGTGGACGAAAACGGCAAAGGAAAGCTCTACGTAGATGGGGTGCTGGACGAAACCGACTTCAGCTACAACCGGTCCAACCTTGTGCTCAACGTTACGGCGGTGGGAGCACTCTACCGGACCACGCCGGCCAACTTTTTCATCGGTGATGTGGATGACTTGGCAATATGGAATCGGCGGCTAAGCTATACCGAAATCCAGCAAGTCCGCACCACCAGCATACCGCCGCCAAGCATCCTGGGGCCGACCATCACCCAGCAACCGGTCGGCAGCACGAACCACCTCGGTGAGCGGCTCACCTTGAGCGTTGCGGCGGCAGGCACCACACCCGGCTACCAATGGCGCAGGGATGGCGCGGCCCTGGCGGGGGCCACCTCGACTAGCCTGGCGCTTTTGTTCACCGCCAGCGCGGTCAACGATTATACCGTCGTCGTCAGCAACATCGCTGGCGTAATTACGAGCACTCCGGCCCATGTGGTGGTGCTGGCGGATGCGACGCCTGATTTGAGGGCGGGCCTGTTCTATTACTGGCCCCTGGACACGGTCACGAATTCGCCGTCCATCAGCACCCCGGACCTCTACAGCGCCGACCCATTTGTGCTCACTGGCATGGACGCCAACAACCTTGTCGCCGGGCAATTTGGCAACGCGCTCTCCTTCGACGGCTTCCAGGCGTATGGGCAGCGGGCGGGCGGGTTCCCGATCTACCTGGCCACCAATTACACGATCTCCTTTTGGGTGAACGGTTCGCCCGGACAGCTCAACAAGCAAATCTTTGCGGAGGGCGGGACCAGCGGCAACTTTTTCCTGCTCGGCACGGAAGCCTCAGCTCCCGATGGGGGCTTGCTGAACGTGAAAGTCAGCCCGGGCATGAACGACCGGAAATCAACCCGCGCCGTTCTCGACAACACCTGGCACCACATCGCGTGGGCGGACGCAAACGGGCATGCGAAACTTTATGTGGACGGCGTGCTGGATGAAACGGACTACACTTATACCCGGCCGGCCAGCATCGCCTTGCAAACAACGGCCATCGGCGCGCTCGTTCGTGCCACCCCGGCCAACTACTTCGCCGGCGTGATCGATGACGTGGCGGTCTGGGATCGCCAGCTCAGTTGGACGGAAGTCGGCCAGGTGGAAGCCAGCAGCATCCCCGCTCCACTGGCCCCGGTTCCCCCCGCAATCATTACCCAGCCCATAGACCAGACCAACAATGTCTGGGCCACCGACTTCGTCAGCTTCTCTGTATTGGCCGGCGGCACCAGCCCACTTGGCTATCAATGGTGGAAGAACGGCGTCCCGCTCGATCCGGCGGCAAATCCGACCGCGACCAACAGCACCCTGGCTTTTGCCAGCGCCCAGATCACGGACGCCGGCTCTTACTCGATCGTCGTCACCAATGTCGGGGGCGCCGTCACCAGCAGCGTGGTCCAACTGACGGTGATTCCTTACACGCCGACGATTGCAGGCCCGGCGCTGCAACTGGATTTTGACAAGAACGGATCGCCCGGGGTGCAGCCTGGGTTCACCGAGATGACCTTGCCCATGAGCGGGACCAACTTCGGCGGGGTTAAGGTCACACTTTCACCCATCGGCAACATCACGCTGCTCGATCGGAACCGGGCTGAGGGTGGTGCCATGGTAGTTGACAACCCGCCGACGCTCAACGAATCGCTGGTGTACAACGATTTCATTTTCGCCAACAGCACCACCAACGGCGATGGGACTCGGGTGCGGATCGAGCGGCTGGCCCACAGCACGCCTTATGGCGTGACGATCTGGTCCTTTGACCCGCAGAGTCTCGTGCCAAGAATCTCGGACTGGGCCGAGACGTCGTCCGGCGCAAGCATTGTCATCACCAACGGTTACTCGTTCGATGGCAGTGTCCTCCCGACTCATGATTACGACGACACATTTGGCGGGCTGCTGACCTCGTCGGCCACCGGCGTCTTGCAGATTGAAGGGCGCAAGGATGGCGGTGTAGCTGGCGCTCCGTTTAGTGTGTTCATTAACGCCATCCGCTTGGTCGCCAACCCGGTCATCAGGATAACGGATGTCCAATTAGTCGGCGGCAACATCCAACTCACCATCGAAACCCAATTCCCCAACCAGCCGATCTCGCTGTGGGAGGAGGCTGATTTGGCGAGTGGAACCTGGGCTCCGGCGTCCGGAGGAGGCATCACCGAGGTTCACGGCCCAGTCGTTACCGCGGTGTTTACTCTGGGGCCAGGACCGTTATTCTACCGCGTTTCAAGCCCCTGAGGCGGAGCTTTCCTCCTTCGACCACGCCGGTGCGAGTGGATGTGGAGCGATAATGGAGCTTGCGGCTGCGTAGCGGAGAATGAAGAATTCTGCTACGCGCCGTGGGTTGCTCGCGGTGCGAGCGATCGAAATCTATGAAGCGACTTGAATTGGACGGCAAGGCCGCCCATCCCGGAGCCGGCCCAGTCCAGCGGGCGGTCTGGCTCCCAAGCTTTGCCCTGATCGAACTGCTGGTCGTGATTGCTATCATTGAAATTCAACCCATCTGACTCATCTAACTCTGGTATTACGGCCTCTTTTCTATGTCCCTCCGCAGTCTCGTGCTTCTCCTATTACTGAGCGCCTCCCAATTTGCCTCGGGCCAAACCAATTTCCTCACCCTCGCCCCGGACGGCGCCTGGACATGGTACAACGACCCCCGCGCCGTCTTCCATAACGGCGCGCTTTACTTCGGCTACGTGCGCAGTGACGGCGCCTCCACCCTCAGTGCGCTGGACCTGCAAACCGGCGTGCCGCGCACGCTCTGGACCAGCACCTGGCTCCAGTATGACGATCACGACAACCCCGGGCTGCTCCCCCTCCAGGATGGCCGACTGCTCGCCATTTATGCCCGCCACGGCACGGCGACGACCTTCAGCTATCGGCTTTCCCTTTCCGCCAATCCGACCACTTCCACGGCCTGGGGCGCGGAACAGACGCTTCCTTCCACCGGCGCGGGCGTAACTTACTCCAATCCGTACCAACTCGCGGGCGAGTCGGGCAAAGTCTATGACTTTTGCCGCGACCTCAACTTCAACCCTACCGTTCTCACCTCGACCGACGCCGGCGTCACGTGGTCTGCGCCTCAGTTGTTTATCAAGACCGGCACCGGCAGTACTCGTCCTTACGTCAAGTACTGTTCCGACTATTCCAGCCGCATTGATTTCCTTTACACCGACGGGCATCCGCGTGACGTCAATAACTCTCTCTATCATATTTACTATCAGAGCGGTACCCTCTACCAGACCGATGGCACCTTCCTCAAGAGCTTCAGCAACATCCCGCTCTTGCACGATTTGGGCGAGCGGGGCTCGGTCATCTATCAATACAGCGACACCCCAACATCCGATCTTAATGATCACATTCCCTCTGGCCGCGCCTGGTGCTGGGAAATCACCTCTCAGTCCAATGGTTCGCCCGCCTGCGCCTTCACCATCCAGCGCGACAGCGTCGCCAGCTCCGACTGGACCGGTGACCGGATCTACTATTACTACGCTCGCTGGACCGGCACCAATTGGCAGAAACGCTTCATTGCCCAGGCGGGGCGCCCGCTCTACGACCCAGAAGACGATTATGCCGGCGGCATTGCGCTGGACCCCGAAGACACAACCGTCGTCTATATCTCGACTGATGCCGCCAATCCCTTCGACCTCACCACCATCTCCAATGTGCCCTTGGCGGCGTACTATGAGCTCTTCAAAGGCCGTACCACCAACGGCGGTCTGAGCTTCTCCTGGAGCGCGTTGACCACCAACTCCGCCGTGGACAACTTCCGCCCCTACGTCCCGCGCAACCGCCAGGGCTTGCCGGCGCTGCTCTGGTTCCGCGGCAGCTATCCCTCTTTTACTTCCTTCAGCACCTCCATCGTTGGGCTGCTGACCAACTCCTTTCCTCGCGCTAGCCTCGCTGCGTATTGGCCACTGGACGCCGCCAGCGGCGGGACCACTCCCGATCTGGTGCTGGGCAACAATCTGACGCTTTATGGCGGCCCGACGATTGCCAGCGGGGTGATCAGCAATGCCTTCTCCTTCAACGGAAGTTCACAGTATCTCAGCCTGCCCCACGATCCGGGCGGCGCCAGCGGTCTGCCGCTTTTTCAGCTTGGCCGCGCCTGCACGTTGGCCTTCTGGGTCCGCGGCACGGCGCAAACGGCCAAATACCTTTTTGCCGAAAGCAGCACAACCAATAATAACCCGCTCTTCCTCCTCCAATCCGGACAATCAGCCGCCGCCAATAACAAGCTGGATCTGTACCTCCGCACCACTGCCGGCAGCGCGCTGATCAATCACACCGTTTCCCTTCGTCCCGTCTTCGACGGAACGTGGCATTACGTCGCCTATGTGGACAATACCGGGGCAGTCCAGGTTTATGTGGACGGTAATGCTGACACGAATTTCACCTACGCTGCCTCCGGCTCGCTGGCGCTCAATGCCACGAGCATCGGCGCGCTGGTCAGGAGCAACACCATTGGCTTCTTTAGCGGCACTATCGATGATGTCATCGCCTGGGAGCGGCCGTTGTCGCAGGCCGAGGTGCAGTCGGTAATGACTAATTCCCTCCCTCCGCTTCCCCCGGCTGCTCCGCCCTCCATCCTGTCCCAATCGCTCGGCAGCACCAATTCGATGGGCGACTACCTCATTTTCTCCGCCCAGGTCCTCGGCGACCCGCCTTTGAGATTTCAGTGGCTCCAGGACGGTGCATTCATGCCCAACCAGACCAACACTTCTCTGTTCCCACCGACCTATGCTAGCGGCTCAAACTGGTTCGCACTCCGCGTCAGCAACCCCGGCGGCTCGATCACGGGCGCACCCATTCCTTTGGTCATCCTCCCTGACCAGGCTCCGAACGTTGCTGCCGGCCTGGTATCCTGGTGGCCTTTCGATACTCTCACAAACGATTCAGGGGCCATCAGCACCCCTGACCTCTACAGTCGCAATGACCTGTCGCTGAGATCCATCGACCCCACCAACGTGGTCTCAGGCAAGTTCGGCAATGCCTTGGCGCTGAACGGCCTCCAACAATACGGCCTGCGCACCGGCGGGTTCCCAATCTACCTGACTACCAACTACACCGTCTCCTTTTGGGTCAAAGGCGCGACTGGCCAAACGAATAAGCAGGTTTTCGCCGAAGGCGGAGCCGCTGGCGATTTCTTCCTCTTTGGCACTGAAAACTCAGCTCCCTACGAAGGCCTCCTCAACGTCAAAGTCAACCCGGGGATGTCAGACCTCAAATCAAATCGCGTTGTTTTCGACGGTTCCTGGCATCATGTCGTCTGGGTCGATGAGAATGGCAACGCCAGGCTCTTTGTGGATGGGGCGCTCGATGAAACCGATTACACCTACGCGCGCGCCAATCCCTCGCTCGAAACTACTGCCGTCGGCGCCATCGTGCGAACGTCCGCCGCCAACTTCTTTGCCGGCTGCATCGATGAGCTTGCCGTGTGGGACCGCTGCCTGACCTATTCCGAAATCTTGCAGGTCGCCACCAACGGCCTTCCGGCTCCCGCGGCACCTGCTCCGCCGGCCATTTTCACACAGCCGGCTGATAGGACTAACGGCGTTGTTGCCGGCGATTCAGTCACCTTCTCCGTCCTCGCCAGTGGCACCGGCCCGCTCTACTATCAGTGGCGGAAGGACGGGCAGAATATCTCGACTCAGATCCATCTTAGCGCAGTCAGTAACATCCTCGCCTTGGCCAGCGTCCAGGGCGCCGATACCGGTTCCTACTGTGTTGTGATCACCAACGCTGCCGGAGCTGTGACGAGCAGCATCGTCCAATTGGCGGTCATTACTTATACGCCGGTAACCAACGGCGTGGCACTCCAACTGGATGTTGACCTTACCGGCTCGCCCAGCACCCAACCCGGGTTCCAAGCTTTTACGCTCGGTGCCAATGGCGCGGTTTTCAGCAACGCCGTCGCGGTAACCATTTCTCCCATCGGGGGCGCCACCCTGGCGGAACGCCAACGCTCGGCAGCCCCCATGGTCATCGATAATCCGCCTGCGCTGAACCAGGCCCGGATTTACAACGATTTCGCTTTTGCCAATAGCATGACCGACGGCGGCGGTCTCAGCATCCTCATCTCTCGCCTGGCGCCTAATACCCCATACGGGCTCACGATTTGGTCGTTCGACGCTCAAAGCCCGGGAGCCAGGACTTCTGACTGGACCGAAACCGCATCGGGGGTATCAGTTCCAATCGCAACGGGTTACACCTTTAATGGCAGCTCCTTACCTGCCGCCGACTACGACGACTCCTTTGGCGCCTTGCTTACTTCGTCCCCTGCCGGTCGATTGCAGATTCAGGGCGTTCGGCATGGCGGCATCAGCTATGGTGTCTTCCTCAACGGCCTGCAGCTTGTGGCCAATCCCGTCATCAGGATCACGCGCGCGCGGTTGGCGAGCGATGGGAATCTCGAACTCACCGTCCAGACGCAATACCCGGGCCAGAGCGTATCCTTCCAGCAAAGCCCGGACTTAAGTTCTGGAAGCTGGCATCCTGCAGTCGGCGGTACCATCACCCAAGTTCATGGGCCAACGGTGATCACGGAATTCCCAGTGCAGGCGGGTGCCTTCTTTTACCGCGTGACTAGCCAGTGAAGCCGAAATCGCTCAGCGCATTTTCTGAAAGGGCTGCACCCGATTCAATGAGGCGGCGAATTGCGCATCACCCGACTGCAAAGCTGCCTCTTTACGGGCGAAGTGCCCAAATCGTCCACGCATTTGGAGGCAGGGCGCGCTGTCCCCAGTGCGCCGTGGGAGGTCGCCCAAACCTGAGTGCTTCGGATATCCTCAGAGGCTCGCGGCGCGCTGGGGACAGCACACCCTACCACCAACCTGGTTGGGTAACACGCCTTTACGTCGGCAACCCCAAGGGGCTAGCCTTGCTGCTGTGTTGCGGCTTGGTCATGGGTGGGTTTGGCGCCGATACAGTCACCACGAATCAAATTGGGCAAGGGGTCATTTACCGGCATTATCACTACGACAGCCTCTATAGCGCAAAGGAGGAAATCTATGTTGTGGACGTGAATTTGAATGACCCGGCCCCATCCATGGGGTTTCCCTACCTGACCGGAGGCGCTACAAGAACCGTCACCGCCCATGCAGCGACCGTCACTGGAGCCGTTGCTTGTGTCAATGGGCAGTTCTTCACCAGCATCGGCCCCATTGCCTTTCTGAAGGTGAACGGTGTCGTCGTCACCAACACGCAGTCAGGGGTACATGATGAGCAGGGCCTCACCAATGATGGTGGGCGGCGGACCAACAGCATAGGTGTCACCCTTCGACCGGGAGCCGGCTGGGCTAGCCTGACAACTTCCAACGTTTTGACAGCGGGACCGGACCTGATAAGAAATGGCGTGAAATACACTGCTTACGACACGAACGACACCCTAGTCACCACCCGCAACCCACGCACGTGCGCGACGTGGACCTATGACAATCATTTGCTCCTGACGGTCGTGGATGGCAGGTCCACCGCCTCCGCCGGCCTGACGCTGCCCGAGCTGCGCGATTATCTCTATACGAACGCTTCCGTTCGCAACGCCTTTAATCTGGATGGCGGCGGTTCCAGCACCATGTGGGTTACCGGCGGAGTGATGAACGTCCCTTCCGATGGACAGCAGCGGGCCGTGGCGGATGCAGTGTCGATTGTCGCGCCGCTGCCGGCGATTCCCGCAGCACCCGCCAGCCTGAGCATTACTCCCGGGCCCAATTTCTTCCTGGCGTGGCAGCTCGCTTCCGGTGCGATGAGCTACAGGCTCAAGCGCTCAACCACCAGCGGCGGTGGCTACGCAACCCTCGCCAACACGACCGCCCTGAGCTACACCGACACCAACCTTTCTGCCGGGATAACCTATTACTACATCGTCACCGCGGTGAATAGCGTCGGCGAAAGCACCAATTCCATGCAAGCCACCGCCACTGCAATCCCGCCGCCCCCCGCAAATCTAACCGCCACGGCGGGGAACGCCCGGGTGTCTTTACGCTGGGATATGGCCGGCGGCGCCACAGGCTACCGCGTTAAGCGCGGGTCCTCGACAATTGCCCTAGCGGGTCCCAACTACTACACCAACAGTGGATTGGTTAACGGTATCACCTATTCCTTCACCGTTTCGGCGACAAACACTAGCGGCCAAAGCGTAGATTCCTCCCCAGCCAGTGCCACCCCCGAATGCTTCCTGCCCTCCGTGCTGCAAGGTCTCTGGGCGGCTATGGCGAGCGGTCATATTGCGCTGCAGTGGGGACAGGTGCTCGAGGCCGACAGCTACACGGTCAGCCGGGCGACAGTGAGCGGCGGACCTTATACCCCGCTTGTGCTCGGGCTTAACACAACCAACTTCACCGACGCGACCGCGCTTCCGGGCACAGTTTACTTTTATACGGTCAGCGCGACCAACGTGTGCGGAACGAGTGGCAATTCCGGCGAGGTGAGCGCGCCCCTGTTACTGACAGCACCGGTGGTCACGCCAAGTAGCACCGTGTTGAAAGGCTGGGGCGGAGTGCCTGGGCGTGATTACTACGTGCTGAGTTCGACGAACTTGGCGCTGCCGCTAAGCAATTGGACCCGGCTGGCGACTAATGTGTTTGGCGCGAACGGCTCGGCTGGATTCACGAGTGCGACCGAGCCCGCCACCGACCACCGGTATTACATGATCCAAACCACGCAACCTTAATCAAGGTTGGCGGGGCCTCCGTGGGCGCTTCGTGACACTGCCATCGGGGAGAGGGGCACAACCGCGGGGTCCCGTCCTGGCATAGGTTGTCAGGCATGAACACAAAAAAGCATGGGAGACGGGAAGAGATTCGGTATAGCGAAGCCTTCAAGATGGAAGTGGTGCGGGAGCTGGAGATGGGAGGGCTGGCTTTTGATGACATTGCCATGAAGTATGGCATCAAAGGCAAAGGGACGGTGTCCCGCTGGGTGCGGCAGTATGGCAATGGAACC
>OCTA010002390.1_pt1 | contig 17103 bp, 16 predicted proteins | sample 1538991 | NCBI WGS metagenome assembly OCTA01 (sample SAMEA3539302, study PRJEB22396) | soil metagenome | biome: tundra; feature: field; material: soil | place: USA | collected 2010-05 | depth 0.15 m | reverse complement strand
CAAAATAGCTTCCTCGAGACGTGCAAACAGCGATTGAAAGTCAGTAGCCTCCATAGATCGTAAGATTGAGAGATCGGGCTTAACCTGGAGTCCCCTGATTACTTCACGCAGATAAGTCCCCGTTAACGCGCTCAACCCGGTCCTGACACTCTCTTTAATTTGCTCCATACGTACCTGAATGGTCTTGTCGACGTCTTCCATGCCGAATTCGACTAACTCTATGAAGCTCGACCGTATACGCCTCACAGATCGCGAACGAAATTCCCGCATCTTCTCTTCGATTTCTATTCCCCGGAAGATCCAAGTGAGATCCTGCTCAATTCTGCGATATGTCGGTAAATATAGGAACTGACCAAGTTTCCAAGAGGCCAACCGCTTGGACAACTCCGCAAGCTGTTTACTGAGCTTTTTCCCTTGAGAGGCTGCTATATCGGAGACCAATTGTCGCGCCACCGAACTAGGCATTCTCGTGTACATGGCTACTCGTTGAATCAGGCTATCGTCATCAAGTTCGAGGAAAAGCGGATCCTGAGCTACTAGTCTAGAGACCTCTCGAATCACGGATGGCGGATAACGTGCTCTAAATTCTCCGTCTAGGTGAGACGACTGCGACGCGGCGAGATTTTCGATATCCGCGTGGCTAAAGCTGACTGAATCAACCGAAGTGGACGTTGTTATAGAGGCAAAGCGATACTCGCTAACTCTGTTCCACTGCGCGGTAAGAATATAGTAGAGAAGATTCGCAACAGTGCTCTTCCCCGTGCCATTTTCACCGACTAATACAAGCCGGTTGTCACGAATCGGAATGTCTATAGTGCGGTCGCGACCGTGCAGACCTTTGATCTGGAACTGCGTTAAGGCAGTTGGCATATGTGAACCTCTGACGCTGCAAGATGTCGAATAATATCACGGCGTTAGAGCCTACCGGCGCTTGTCACCATCGGCTGTTACGAATCGCGTCGCACGGGCTTGTGTCTTGTGAATATTTAGAAGGACGCATCCCCAAACGGCGGACCAATATGCGAGGCGAGTTGCCGAAATAAGGTGATTAACAAGGATTACGAGGCATTCCGTTCGCTAGCGCCTTCTGGTCAGTCTAGCTGAGCATAGGTGCGAAGTGCTGAACATCCCATTGACGGTAAAAGGCGCTCCCGCTTAAGCCATGCGGTTCCTACGCCTCAATCTTTTATCAAACTGCGTGATTTGTCGGGCAAGCGGCGGTCTGAGTGAAAAAATGGGTGAGTCTGCCGGGCAGCCACGAAGGATGCGCACTAGCAAACAATATCATCGTTTCAAAAAGGAAGAGAACTTGCACCGAAACTCGGGCACAATCTGGGCACAAACGAAAATGGCTTACGTATCTTGTTGATACGAAAGCCAAATATCTGGTGCGGAGAGGGGAACTTGGTCACACCCGCATCTGCATGAGTCGGAATAAGTCAGCCCTGCCTTACAACCCCCCAAGGCGTGACATTGCAATGGGTGAGAGTTTGGTCTCTGTCCTCAATCTCGATCTTGAAAGGTTTGCCCGAATCTTCAGTTAAGTCATAATGAAAGCCAGGCGGAACTTCATAGCAGAACCGGTAGGATTTGCGCTTTTCCCGGTCTGCCGTCGAGCGGCCGTGCCGCGCCGGATCGATCCGATAGCGACGGCTCCGCGAATCCAGCCAAGATCGGCCACCACTCTGCCCGTCCGGTCGCCGATGATAGCGCTCAACCTGCTCCAAGAGCTTCTCGGCGCTCGCGAAACGGTCTATCGAGTAAGCGTCGCAGTGGCGCCAGTATTCAGCCGTCTCGCGATTTGTTGCAAAGATCGGTGGGGGCAGAAGAAGCGCATGTCTTAGGTCCTTTGGGCAAAACTTGTCGAGCCACACTCCGTCGATGGTGGCAACTGTGCGAAGCGCTTTTTTCAAGATGTCCAAAGTGAGGTCACGCAGCGGCTGACGCAATCGTGCGAGGTGTATCCGGCAATCAAACTGGAGGCGTTTGCGGATGGTGCCCCAATTCCGATTGGCCGGAAGAACAACGTGGGTGAATCCGTCGCTGACACCCCTGCAAAGCTCTTCCAGTTCAGCCGCCGTGAACGGCCCAAGGTCGTTTGAGAAAATAGGAGTCGCCCGGAAACTGTGACCGGCCGGTACTATGTCAACCCAATCTGACGATTCTTCCTTGAGCCTTCGATGAAGGCTTAAAGGTAGGCCGAACAGATGAATCTTCATTTCTTCTCGCGAGAAAACTTCAGGACCCAATCGAGCGGAACTTGCACCTGGAGCAGGTCCTCAATCGGGATCCTGTCAAAGAAGTTATAGAGTTCGGCGCGCTGACCGATGCTGTGCGTTTTGGTTGGCATCGGCTCTTTCGCCGAGCCATCGTCGAGGCGAGAGGTGCCGCTGGACCAGCGGTCCTCAGAGACACCGTTGGCCGCTGCCCACTCTGCTACTTTGTCCGTGATTTGCTTTTGCAGATAACGGTTCCAAGCGTGCAGGACCGTGGGGCTCTCTTGGAGCCTTCGTGCGAACTCGTTGAAAACAGCCGTGCCGTTGCTGTTTAACGCTGCTAGCAAAATCGACTTGACGCTCTCCGGTTGCTCCTCAGCAAAGCTCCGCCGCCAGGCAAGTTGCGCATCCATCGAAATCGGTTCGATAACGATGCCCTTGCGCGCAGTTGGCAGAGTATCGACGAACATCTTGTCTTCAGTGGTGTCATACACCCTAACCGTATTCGGTATAGGAAACTCGATGAACGCTCGCCAGAAGTCGCGCCGCAGCCGCGGTAATGGGCGAGCATAGGCAGAAAGAAGATCGCCAGCGCTTGCAGGAGCCAGCAGCATGTCGCTGCCTGGTCGAATCTGCACCGCAATCTCAGGTACGCCTTTTACAAATTCAAGGAAGTTCCTGAGACCGTATGCGCGTTCGCTGAAGAGCGTTCCCGACGCTTCTGCTTCAGATGTAATCTGGGCTTTTACCAATGCTCCGGGGACGGGGCTGTGGCGCTTGTCATAGAGGTCCTGGACGACCCTCACAAGGAGCGCACGGGCATCATCTATTTTCAAAGGTGGCACGTTGTCATCTTAGAACTGCAAAAGGCCGCTTAATGCGGCCTTTTGGGCGGTGATTTGAAATGTACATCAAACCACCCAGAAACTTATGTGCTCGCCTTGATCTTTGCAGGGTTTAGTCGTGAGATCGACGATTCGCTAGCGAGTCACGAATCGAAACCTCACCCCCACTCAATCCCTTCCGCGTGAGTGCAAATCAACAAATCACCGGAATCGTCTCTATGGTCTCGTAAAGAGTCCTGGAATGTCAATACCCTAGTGGAAGAGGAGCCCCACAGGTTACTGCGTCGGGATGACGTGAACCCACCAACTGATACAGATTCTGGGCACAATTTGGGTACGAACGAAAATGGATTCCGTATCGCGTTGATACGAAAGCCAGATATTTGGTGCGGAGAGGGGGACTTGAACCCCCACGGTGTTACCCGCTAGCACCTCAAGCTAGTGCGTCTGCCAATTCCGCCACCTCCGCGTTTGAAGAAGACTACTTTTTCACTGGCGCAGGGGCCTTCTGAACCGGGGCCGGCTGGCTCCGGATCACGCTGCCGCTGCTTGTCGGACCGTGGTGCTGCGCCATCACCGCCAAGGTTAGCGCTGTGACCATAAACAGCGCCGCTGCTATGGTTGTCGCTTTTGACAGAACCGTGGCTGTGCCCCGAGGACCGAAAACCGTTTGCGATCCCATGCCGCCGAACGCTCCAGCAAGATCGGCGGCTTTGCCGCTCTGCAAAAGCACCACGATGATCAGGAAAAAACAAATTAGAATGTGCAGCGCCGTTACTAAATACACCATGGCCGAAACCTCAATTGTAGCAGTGGTGGAAACTGAGGAAGTGCCGGATTTTACCGAACGAATAGACCACCACTTGTCTTTGGCCGAACTGAGGGAGAACTATTCCCGCGCCAGGCTGGACGAGTCGGATTGCGAAACGAACCCAATCGTGATGTTTCAGCGCTGGCTCAAAGACGCGCAAGTCGCTGCTTTAAAAGAGCCAAATGCCATGACTCTGGCCACCGCTACAGCCGATGGAAAGCCCTCCGGGCGAATCGTGCTGCTGAAAGAGGTGAGCGACCTTGGGTTCGTTTTTTTCACCAACTACGAGAGCCGCAAAGGTCAGGAAGTAAAAACGAACCCATTCGCCTCATTGACCTTCTATTGGGCGGAACTGGAGCGGCAGGTCCGCGTCGAAGGCAGTGTTCAGGTCGTGCCCCGCGCGGAGTCCCAGGCTTACTTCGACCGGCGCCCCAGGGGCAGCCGCCTAGGAGCGTGGGTCTCAAGTCAGAGTGCGACAGCTGAAACCCGTCACGTGATTGAAGAGAAATTGAAGCAGATTGAAGAGAGGTTTAAAGGTATTGAACAAATACCTGCACCGGACCATTGGGGAGGCTATAGGATTATCCCCGATTCGGTGGAATTTTGGCAGGGCCGCCCTAATCGTTTGCATGATCGCATCCGATATAGAAGAGACAGCCAAGACAAATGGATACTGGAGCGATTGTGGCCGTAACTAAACGCACGCGGGAAGTTCTACGTCTCATCACTGTACTGTCCCTAATGATGGCTTCGTTCCGCAGTTTGTCTTGGGCGGGGGCGGACGAGCTAATTGAGACGGTGCAAAAGAGGTATAACGGAGCGCGTTCGCTGGCTGTGAATTTCGTAGAGACGTATAGCATAGTGGGTCACTCGCGGCCGCCGGAAGCCGGTCTCTTGACCTTGCGCAAACCCGGCAAGATGCGCTGGGACTACAGCCAACCTAAGGGGAAATTGTTTATTTCCGATGGCAAAAGTGTATTCCTGTACACCGAGAGGGACAATAGGGTAGAGAAAGTCCCGCTAAAAGCCACTGAGGATATGAGGGCTCCACTCGCCTTTCTGCTCGGCCATTTGGAAATGAAGAAGGAATTCCGCAATTTCCAGGTCCGGGAGAGGGATGGCGGAACGTGGCTGGAGGCCAAAGCCAAGACGGAGCGGGCGCCGTATGACGGAATCGAAATGCGAGTGGGTCCCGATGGGGGTATCCAAAAGATGAATGTTTTCGGACGGGACCAATCCGTGACGGGATTTTCTTTTAGCGACGAAAGGCTGAACGCTCCGGCGCCGGACCGGCTTTTTCACTTCGAGATCCCGCCTGGGGCGGAAGTAGTGAACGCGGTCGAGTTCGCTTCCGAGGAGAAATAACAAGAGTGGCTGAGTTTGTGTTGCGGTACTCAGATCCGCGCGGACAGATGCATGAGCAGGTGACCGAGGCTCCCACCGAACGGGACGCACGGGAGAAACTCGCCCAGCAAGGCTACCTTGTGTACTCGGTGCACGCCAAGGATTTGAGCGCGCGGCTAGGTGGTTCGACGGCGCGGAAAAAGACCGTAAATCTCGAAAAATTCCTGATCTTCAATCAGCAGTTCGTAACGCTTATTCGGGCGGGATTGCCGATCTTGAAAGGGCTCGACCTCTTAGCCGACCGTTTGACGGATGAGAAGCTGGGACGGCACATTCAGACCGTCCGCGACGAGGTCAAAACGGGCACTGGTTTGTCCGACGCATTCGCGCACCAGCAGGTTTTCCCGCCGATGTATGTCACGTCGGTGCTGGCCGGCGAGAAAAGCGGCTCGCTGACAGAAGTGCTGGAGCGGTACATCACCTATCAACGGATGACGCTCGCGGTGCGGAAGAAGATTCTGCTTTCGCTGCTTTACCCCTGCGTGCTGATCGTTCTTGTGGTTTGTCTGATTGCGTTCCTCATCACCTACGTGGTGCCGAATTTCGCCGAACTCTACAAGAGCATGGAGGCGAAGCTGCCGGCCGCCACGCAGATTCTGATCGCGGTCGGCACGACGGCTCGCGGTTATGTTCTGGCGGCGATCGGTTTTCTGATCGTGGCTGGTATTGCCACCTATCTGTGGTCCAAGAACGAGAGTTCGCAAGAAAAGCTGGACAACTTGAAACGGCGGCTGCCCATTTTCGGCGAGATCTGGACCAAGTATCAAGTGGCGCAGTTTGCGCGGGTGCTCAGCACTTTGCTGGTGGGCGGCATTCCACTGGTGCAGGCGCTTGAGACGGCGGGGCGTTCCCTCGGCACGGCGCTGCTTAAGAAGGCGCTCGATCGCGTCGCGGTGCTGGTGAGGGAAGGGAAGCCCCTTTCGGAATCGCTCCAGAGCACCGGTATGTTTCCGGCGCTAGCCGTGGACATGATGGAAGTGGGCGAATCCACGGGAGCGCTGCCGCAAATGCTCAGCAGTGTGGCGGAATTCTACGAGGACGACGTGGCGACGCGCATGTCGGCGGTGCTTTCGCTCATTGAACCGGGAATCATGATTTTCATGGGTATTTTCGTAGCGTTCGTGCTTGTGGCACTCTACTTGCCCATCTTCTCGTTAGCGGACACAATCAGGTAAGTAATGGCAACGGACACAATCAGATTTAGAGAAGCGATCGATGAGACGGAGCGCGCGCAAACGGTCGCCAAGCGCTACCGCTTTGAGTTTGTCGATCTAAAGACCACCAAGATCGATCACGAGTTGTTCCGCACGGTTCCCGTCGATCTGATGTTCCGGTACCACTTCGTGCCATTGCACGCGCAGAATGGGACCCTTCAGATCGCGCTTTCCGATCCGACCCAAATAACCCAGATCGACGAGCTTTCGGTTCTGCTTTCGAAAAAGCTGGACGTCAAGGTTGCCACCTACTCGCAAATCTCGGATCTGCTGAAAAAGACCGAGCAATCGCAGCGCGTGCTGGAGGAAGTCACCGAAGGCTTCACGCTGGACGTGGTGGGGGACGACGACAACGCGGACGAGACGTTGTCGATTGACCGGCTGGCGTCGGACGAAGGCGCTATCGCTCCGGTCATCAAACTGGTGGACACGACGATCTTCAATGCGCTCGAACGGCGGGCGAGCGATATCCACATCGAGACGCGGGATCAGGAACTCGCGATCAAATATCGCATTGACGGCGTGCTGCAATATGCGATGAGTCCGATCGCCAAGGAATGGTATTCGGCGGTGATCTCGCGCATTAAGATCATGAGCGAGCTAGATATCGCGGAACGGCGCGTGCCGCAAGACGGAAGATTCCGGGTTCGCTACAAAGGGAGGCTGATCGATTTTCGTGTTTCGATCATGCCGACCATCCATGGCGAAGATGCGGTGCTGCGCGTCCTCGACAAAGAATCGATGAGCGAGAAGTTCGCTCGCCTGACGCTGGATGTGGTGGGTTTTGCCGACGCCGACGTGGCCAAGTTCCGGCGCTACATCAAAGAGCCTTACGGCATGGTCCTGGTAACTGGGCCCACGGGATCCGGCAAGACCACAACGCTTTATGCGGCGCTAAGCGAGATCAAGAACGACGAAGACAAGATCATCACGATTGAAGATCCGGTTGAGTATCAGATCAAGGGCATCACGCAGATTCCGGTCAACGAAAAGAAGGGCTTAACTTTTGCGAGAGGGCTGCGGTCGATTTTGCGCCACGATCCAGACAAAATTCTGGTCGGGGAAATCCGCGACCAGGAGACCGCGCAGATTGCGATTAACGCGGCGCTGACCGGACATCTGGTTTTTACAACCGTGCATGCGAACAACGTCCTGGACGTGCTGGGCCGGTTCTTGAACATGGGCGTGGAGCCATACAACTTCGTTTCGGCGCTGAACTGCATTTTGGCGCAGCGGCTGGTTCGAATCATTTGTCCGCATTGCCGGGAGCGCGTCACGTATGACGACGACTACCTGGTGGAGAGCGGCCTGGACCTTAAAGAATGGCGCGATTTCGCCTTTTATGAAGGCCGGGGTTGTATGGAATGCAGCGGCACCGGGTTCCGCGGGCGGACCGCCATTCATGAGTTGCTCGATTTGACCGAACGCATCCGGGAAATGATTCTGGAGCGCCGGCCTGCCTCGGAAATCAAGCGGGCGGCGCGCGAGGAAGGGATGACGTTCCTGCGCGGGTCGGCGCTCGATCGGGTGCGAGAAGGAATCACCACGTTGCGCGAGGCCAACAAGGTGACATTCATCGAGTAAGGTAAGGTTTAGTTTCTGTCGATTATTCATAAATTTCAGCGTTGGATATCCGAGCCCTCTCCCGATCACGTGTTTGAGATTACGGAGAAGTCACTGGCCGCCGTGATGCTGCGGGATCCGTCGCAAAGCCGGCTGGAAGTATTAGAGGAGCAATCGCTCGCCCCCTCGCCAAGCACTCCGAACATGGTGCGGCCTCAATCCTTCAGGGATGCGCTCGCGCGTATGGGGAGCGCACCCCACCGGCACGCTACGGCGGCTCTGGTGATCCCGGATTATGCCGTCCGCATGAGCGTCCTCGATTTCGAGGATTTTCCGGCCGGAGAGGAAGAGCGGAGCGCGCTGGTCCGGTTTCGGCTAAGGAAGAGCGTCCCATTTCACATCGAAGAAGCGCAGGTTGCCTGTTCGATTCAGTTGCAGGAGGAAAAGCGGATCGAAGTTCTGGCGGTTGCGATTGCGCGTCCGATCTTGACTGAATATGAGAGCCTGTTTCAGGATGCCGGTTTCCGCGTGGGAATTGTGACACCCTCGTGCATTGCCGCCATGCCACTGTATGCGGGAAAAGAAAGCGGACTGTCGCTGGTGACTAAGCTGGCGGGATCCACTTTGTCCGTGCTCCTGTTGCAGCAAGGGCGGGTGCGCCTGGTCCGGTGTCTCGATCTTACGGCCGATGAAGCGGAGTTGGCAACGCAAAGCGAGGATAGTGTTTTGAGTCTCTTACAGCAAACGTTGGCCTTTGCCGAAGACCAGATTGGAAGCAGGCCGGAAAGACTGCTGCTTTGTGGGTTCGGTTCGCAAACCGATATTTTGGGCAAGCTTGCGGAGCGGGAATTCAAAGTCCCTTATTCGCAAGTGCGGTCGAAGTTCGGCGCGGCGGCACAGGCGAATGCCGGGCTTCTCGGGCTTTTGGAGCAATACGCCGCATGAGCTATCTGAGCCCTTTGGAGACCGGCAAGAGCGGCGCCGGGAGACGCGGGTTGATGCGAGGAGCCATGGTTGGAGCCTTTGCGCTTTCCTCGCCCAGCGCGATCAACCTGGCATCGCAACCGTTTCAGCGGGAGCGGGCGCAAAACGCGATGTATGCCGCACTGTCCGCGGCGCTGTTTTGTTCACTCATCGTGCTTGTGATTCTAGTTCTCGGCGAGCGTTCCGGCGCGGCTAACATCAGGCGCGCGATTGAGGCCGAGCGAACTCAACTGGCCGAGCTGCAGCGCCGACAAGCGCAGTTTTCGGCAGTCTTGGGGCGGCCTGAAAATGCCGACGTGTTTTCAACGAGTGTCTTTCTCAACGAATTGATTGCGCGCCGGTCCGTCAGTTGGACCAAGGTCTTTAAAGACCTGGAAACGGTTCTGCCAAGTAACGTCAGGCTTGAAGTAGTCCGACTGCCCCAAGTCCCGGCGCAGGAAGTTGGAGGCGAAAATCACGTCCACTTGGACATGGTCGTTGGGACCAACCGGCCGGGCGCGGTTATCGAGATGCTTAAGCGGTTGGAAGGATCAAGCCTGTTTGGATCCGCTGCGGTAGTGAACCAGCAGCCTCCGACGCAAAACGATCCGCTCTACAAGTACCGGGTGACGGTTTCTTATGCCCAGAAACTTTAAGCTATCGTCCATCGCGGGGGCGGTTGCGCCGAGAGGCCCGCGTTTCTGGCTTCAGATGATCGGCATCACGCTGCTGGTTGCCAATCTGGCGGCTTTATTTCTATACCTCGATCCGCCGGGCGGTTCCCGGCAAGAGTTGCTGGCGGAAAGCCAGCAGGTGCGCAATCAGATTGCGGCAACCGAGGTTAGTAGTCAGCGGCTGCGGAATGTTGCCGGCAAGGTGCAGACTGGAGCGTTGGAGGCCCGCGACTTTGAAGCGGAGTATTTCCTGCCCAAGCGCGTAGCCTACGATTCCGTCATCTCCGAGATCCAGCGCCTGGCGACCGCATCCGGATTGCAGGAAGGCGAAGCGGTGTACTCCGAAGAACCGGTAGAAGGCTCGACGGATTTGACGGTGCTCAACATTACGGGCAACTTTCAGGGGAAATACGGCAGCCTGATGCAGTTTCTCTACGAGGCTGACCGGTCGCCGATGCTGCTCATGTTAGATACGCTGCAAGCGTCTCCGCAGCAGCGTGGAGGCATGATCGACGCCTCGATTCGTTTCCAGGAGATTTTTCGCGAAGATCCCGCCGGCAATCCCGGAGGCCAGCAATGAGCGCGGCAACCCAGACGAAAATCTTTGGCATTCGGGTGGGAATAGATCCGAAGTGGCTGGTTGGCGGATTGATTGTAATCGCGGTTCTGATGTTTTGGTTCAACTCGCGCACCGAGCAACATGTCGGGGGAAAGGCAAGTTCCGGCAGTGCCGACGGGAGAATCGATGCCGCCGCGCAAACATCGGCGGTTCCGTTAACGAGCCGGACCAAGGAGCCGCGCCGTGCTTCGGCGGCCGCGAATGAGCGGGGAGTCCTTCGTCTGAAGCCCGTGGACGCGAGAGACGGCAAGGTTGATCCCACGTTGCGGCTGTACTTGTTGAAACGGTTGCAGTCGCTGCAAGCGGTGACTGCCGGGAGGAGCTTGTTTGAAGCTGGTCTTGATCCGGAAGAGATTGCGAGCGCACAGCGCCCGATACCGGGCCCCAAGATTCCCGTCAACGCTCCCCCCATGAACGCGCCGCCGATTCCGCCGGCGCAAATTGCCCCAGTGGTGAATATCCCGCTCAAGTTCTACGGCTTTGTGAATCCAGCATCAAAAAAAGAGACAACCCGCGGACTGTTTCTCGATGGCGAAAATATTCTGATCGCGGCCGAAGGGGACCTCTTGAATCGACGCTATCTTGTGGTTCAGTTATCGGCCAATAGCGCTCGCCTGGAAGACGTGGAGATGAAGCAGGGACAAACGCTGCCGGTCGTTCCCGAGGCCATGGCGCAGTGAAGAGTTCAGCGGTCAGATGGCGGTCCGGAGGCAATAAAGCAAGGGCAGCGGCTGGCGAGCGCGGGTCGGCGATGCTCATTGTGTTCCTGTTTGCGGCGGTTGTGGCGATCATGCTTTACCGGGAGTTGCCGGTCACCTTGTTTGAAGCGCAGCGTCAGAAGGAGCAACTACTCGTGGATCGCGGGCATGAATATATCCGCGCGGTCCAGTTGTACTACAGACGGAACAAAGGGCAGTATCCGGCTTCCGTCGAGCAGCTAGAAAACACGAGCGGCGTGCGCTTTCTGCGGCGCCGATTCAAGGATCCCCTGACCGGCAAGGATGACTGGCGATTGCTTCACGCGGCGGGTCCGGGGGGCCAGCTTATCGATTCCAAGGTGAATCCGCTGAATCAGAACGGCACGAATTCGACTTCAGCCGGCGGACAGAGTGCCTTTGGTTCGAGCGGAGCAAGCCAAAACGGTGCTGCACAAAGCGGTTTTGCGCAAAGCGGATTCGGTCACAGTGCGAACCCTAGCAGCGATACGCCGCCGGAAGTGCTGGTTCAGCCCATTCGTCAACGCGCTCCGGCAGTCTTGGCTAACGGATCTGGAAACCAGGAAACGCCGACTAGCGCTGACCTCGACCAGAATCCCGCGACTCCGCTGCTCGGGTCATCGAGCGATTCTGCCGCCGTGCCGAATCCTCCGCGAGGCGCTAACGGGCAACAGGGAGCTAGCGGGCCGGGCGCTCCAGTGAACGGCGATTCGCAAGGGCCGAACGTGATGCAAGCTCTACAACCATTGTTGACCAGCGGAGCTACCGGGCAGGCTGTTCAGCCTGGTTTTGGGCAGAATGGACAAAGCCAGCAGACGGGTTTCGGCCAGACGAATGGACAGGCACAAATGTTGGGTGGTGGCGCGCTTGCTGGGGTTGCGAGCAAGGCGGGGGGGCACACTATCAAGCTTGTCAATGACCAGACCGACTATTCGCTGTGGGAATTCTATTACGACCCAAGCAAAGATAAGGCTCTCACGTCCGGCGGAGGGGGGAACGCGGCCGGCGGCGTGCCTACTGGAGTAAATAGCCAGAATTCGAATAATAGCAGTGGTTTTGGCAGTAATTCAAGCGCGAATAGCAACTCGGGCTTTGGTAATACTTCGCCAGTAGTTAATGCGGGCAGTACTGGCACGGATAGCAACTCAGCCGGTCAGCCAACCGATCCCGGGTCGGGGAATACGGTCAACCCCGCCAATGGAAATTCGACGCCAATGACGAGTCCCTATGGGCGGCAGATGCCGTTGCCCGCGCCCCAGTCTCAATAGCGCATCTCTTCCTGGAGATCGGGCATGGAAATCAGGCCGCTCAGCGAGCATCCGATTAGCGGATTCCTCCATGTGCCAGACCATCCGAACGGCGGCGGCATGGTTCTGACGCATGGCGCGGGAGGTAGTTGTGGCGCGCCCTTGCTGGTTGCGGTGGCCAATGCGCTGGCAAGCGACGGCATGCTCGTTTTACGCTGCGATCTGCCGTTCAGACAAAAGAGACGGCTTGGGCCGCCTTTCCCGGCCCAGGCGGCAGAGGACCGTGCCGGCCTGTTTGCGGCCGCCGCGAAGATGCGTCAATTGGCCACCGGCCGGATTCTTCTGGCAGGGCACTCGTACGGCGGGCGGCAAGCCAGTCTTGTTTGCGCCGAAGCCAGTGACGCGGCGGATGGGCTGCTGCTGCTCTCTTATCCTTTGCACCCGCCTAAAAAGCCCGACAACTTGCGCACCGCGCATTTTCCCGATATCCGCACCCCAGCTCTGTTTGTGCATGGAACGAAGGATCCGTTCGGGTCCATGGAAGAGATGCAATCGGCAGTGGCAGCCATTCCCTCCCGCACGGCAATCGCATTCGTTCCGGGCGCGGGACATGACCTTCTTAAAGGCAAGTTCGACGTCGATGCGGTTGTGGTGAGGGGCCTCCGCGATTTGCGCTGAGGCGCCCTTAGCCGTTGGCGGGCGGGCGACTCGGAATCACTTTCGCGGCACAGCCAGCGGGCAACTGGGTGATGTGATGGAATGGTTGCATGAAGAGTGCACTGTTTTCGATATTGCTACTGATGGTTGGGAACTCCATGCTGCCGGCGCAGGTCGGTCAAGACCTGAAAAATGCCGGTCAGGACACTAAAGACGCGGCAAAGACGGCAGGCAGCAAAACCAAGCACGGCGTCAAGAAGGCTGGCCACGCAACCGCGCACGGAGTAAAGAAGGGAACGCACAAGACCGCCACCGCGGCCGAAAAGGGCGCGGATAAGGTTGCGGATAAGACCAGCACAAAATAGCGCGGACCCTGGACGGGATTCTTATAAGTCGCGGGCTTATACTTTGGAGTGGCATCGCATGACTAACCGAGTGCGTCTTTAATCCTCATGGCTCAATACGACTTGATTGTGATAGGTTCCGGTCCCGCCGGGCAGCGCGCAGCCATTCAAGGGGCGAAAAGCGGTAAGCGGGTTGCGCTGATAGAGCGGCGCGAGGTGATCGGCGGAGTCTGCATCAACACAGGCACCATTCCCAGCAAGACCATGCGGGAAGCGGTGCTCCATCTGTCAGGCTACAACTACCAGAACATTTACGGGGTCAGCTACCGGGTGAAGGAAAAGATCACCATGGCTGATTTAGCCTTCCGGGTCCAGCATGTCATCAAGACTGAAATAGACGTCACGCAAGCGCAGCTTGCCCGTAACGGAATTGAAGTCATCACCGGCGTGGCGAGCTTTACCGGCCCAAAGAGCGTGCAAATCGCCGGGGCTCGCGGCGTGGTCGATTTGACCGGCGATTTCATTGTCATCGCGACTGGCACCAAGCCCGCCTCTTCGCCGAAGGTTGCCATTAACGGGTCCACCATTATCAACAGCGATCAGATCTTGGACATGCCCTCCATTCCAAAGACGCTGATTGTGGTCGGTGGCGGCGTTATCGGCGTTGAGTACGCGTGCATGTTCTCAACCCTCGGCGTGCGCGTGACTCTCATCGAGAAGCGGCCGCGACTGTTAGAGTTCGCGGACTCCGAAATCATCGAGGCGCTCTCTTATCATCTACGGGACCACCGCGTCACCATGCGGCTCAACGAAGAAGTGGATAGCGTGGAGGAGACGGGCGGCGGGACCGGCGTGGTCGCTCATCTCGAAAGCAACAAGAAGGTTCCGGGCGATGCGCTGCTGTACGCCGTCGGCAGGCAAGGCGCCGTGGACGATTTGCATCTTGAACTTGCCGGTTTGCAAGCGGACGCCCGCGGCCGTATAAAGGTTGACGAACAATACCGGACTCCCCAACCGCATATTTACGCCGTGGGGGATGTTATCGGATTCCCGAGCCTTGCCTCAGTTTCCATGGAGCAGGGCCGCATCGCCGTGGCGCACGCCTTTAATAAGCCCTTCTCATCGAATCCAAGTTACTTTCCATTTGGCATTTACACGATTCCCGAGATTTCATTTATCGGAAAGACCGAGGAGCAGCTTACCGAAGAGGATGTCGCGTACGAAGTGGGCGTCGCTTATTACCGTGAGATAGCGCGCGGGCAAATACGCGGCGACACTACGGGCCGCCTTAAGTTGATCTTCCATCGCGAGACTTTGGAGCTGCTCGGAGTTCATATCATCGGCGAGGGCGCATCCGAGTTGCTGCATATTGGACAGGCTGTCTTGATTCTCAAGGGCAAGGTGGATTACTTCGTCGATACGGTATTTAATTATCCGACGCTGGCCGAATGCTATAAAGCCGCGGCTTTCAATGGGCTGAATAAGCTGAGCTAGATTGGATCGGGGCGAAACTATGGCAATCGGAGTTGGCATTCTTGTAACAGAACGGATCGCGGCGGCGGTGGTATCGGACCACGCTCTGGTGGGCACGCTGCGGATGCGGCCCGAGGACGATGCGAGCGGCGCGGACTTTCTGCGAGGCGTGCCGGCGGAAACCGTGGTGCAGTGGATCGCCGAAGTGGTTGGCACGCTGGAGTTGCCGGAGAAGCCTTCGTTTGTGGGCGTGGGTCTCCCTGGGATCGTGCGCAAGGGCGTGATCGAGGACTCGCCGAATTTGGTGCAGTTCAAAGGCATCAATGTGCAGAACATGCTGACCGATGCCCTGCGAGGCGCGTTCGGCAAAGTGCCTGTCTCCGTCTTCAACGACGCCGACGTAATGGCCGCCGGCATAGCCGCTACGCGCGGTCATCTCGACCGCTTGATCCGCGTGTGGACGCTCGGTACGGGTATTGGGTTCGGACGCTATCCTTTCGCGCAGGGCATTTGGGAAGCGGGGCATTCCGTGGTAACGCTCGATCCGAAGGAGCAATTCTGTGGCTGCGGCGGCAAGGGCCACTTGGAAGGCATCATGGGCCACCGGGCGATGCGGCTGCGGTTCATGGATATGGAACCGGAAGAGGTTTTTCTGCGCGCAGCCGACGAGGGCGAACCGCGCTGCGTCGAGTTTGTGAAGTTATGGCACCGGGCGCTTGCCGCGGCAACGGCCACTAGCATTCACTTGGACGGCCCCGGTAAGTTCTTTGTCACCGGGTACAACTCGCGGTTTTTGAATACTACCTTAATTGGCGAGTATTTAGACGAAATGGTGAAATTGAGTCCTTTGCGCGGCTACTCGATTGAAGTGGTTCCCGGCGGAGAGTCGGTTGCGACGATCGGGGCGGCCGTGAATGCTTCGCAAGCGGCTGACCGGGTTAGCGTGTAAGTAGGCTATACCGGTTAATTAGTAACGTCACATTTAGCTTCTGCTCGCCCAAAAGGGAAACCAGAGTAAGAAGTAAGCGCCATTCTTTGCGCGTTGCGAGCGCCAATGTTAGGAATATTGCGTGCAACGGCGCGCCACTGGCACTAACTGTTTATCTACTATCCTTCCTTCAGAAACTTCTTCTCCTGACGATGCACGCAGCGAGGTGGTCGCAGCCAAACAACGACAGAGCTCAAACCAGCTGTGGCTGCGTCATACCGCCCATAGTTACGTTAAAATACGCACGAATTTCTACTTGCGTTTGCAATTCAGGTAACTGTATCATGAGCTTACAAATGGGTGGTGATGTGCAACACGGTGTACCGCTGTCAAGCTCCGTCGAAATTTAACCAGTAAAAAGGAGAGTCGGTGTTCAAATCATTGCGGACTATTGCTCCCGGTGCGTTGTTGGGAGCGTGCGGGCTTCTGCTGTTTTTCGCTCCCCAGAGTCGCGCGATTCCGGCGTTTTCGCGCCAGTACGGCACGTCCTGTATGACTTGTCATATCGACTTCCCAAAACTCAACGATTTCGGGAAAGCATTCAAGGACGCTGGCTTTAAGTTCCCTAAGGATGACGATTCGTTTCTGAAAGTCGCGCCGGTCATGCTGGGCGCGGAAGCGAACAAGGAGACATTCCCGAAATCGGTGTGGCCTGGCTCCATACCCGGTCAAATCCCGATCGGGTTGCGCTACAACCAATTCTTCCAGGTCACCGGGCCGCATCAGAGCCAATTCAATTCGGTCGCGACGGCGGCGGGCACGCTGCCTGGCTTTATCCCGACTACGGACTTCCAGGCGGGCTTCTTTAGCATCTTTACAGCCGGCAACTTCGGCAGCGACATCGCCTTCTGGGTGGACGACGACATTAGCGTGAGCGGCGTGAACTCTTCCGGCGGTCTTGGCGACGCTTATCTGCGGTTCGTGAACATAGGCCGCTTCATGAAGCTGCCGACGGACTCGCTTCATCTGCGGGTGGGCCAGTTCGAACTCGACCTTCCTTTTACGCAGGCGAGGAGTTACAACCTAAGTCCATACGACATTTATCAAGAGGCGAATGTCGGCGCGATGAATTCGCTGGTTTCGCTGCAGCAGAACGTGTCGAATTCCTTTGCCTTCGCGGGCGCGGCCAGGGGCCTTGAACTTAGCGGCGGCCATTCGTATGGGGGCTACCATTACTCGGTAGCGGTTTTCGACCAGAACACGTCCGGCATCTCGCAGGATGCCAACGGCAATCCCTACGTGCCCTCGGCTACGGGCGGAGCGAGCGGCGGGGTTGGATTTGCCTCCGATTCCAACTTTAAGAACGTTTACAGCCGGGTTTCTTACCGCTTTAATCTGGAGCGCGATCCGGAGAGCCGCCACGCCATCC
>OCTA010002389.1_pt1 | contig 17105 bp, 14 predicted proteins | sample 1538991 | NCBI WGS metagenome assembly OCTA01 (sample SAMEA3539302, study PRJEB22396) | soil metagenome | biome: tundra; feature: field; material: soil | place: USA | collected 2010-05 | depth 0.15 m | reverse complement strand
AGCTCAAGGCGCGCCTGGCCAAGAAGCGAACCGCGGGACGCGGGAAAGTCGTCCCCGCCGCCGGCGCGAAGCCGGCCAAGAAGAAGGCCGCCGCGCCGAAGAAATAAGGACGGCGGGCTCGGGTGCCCGCGCGCATGTCGCCACCCGCCGCGCCGCCGCCAGCCGCGGCGGTGCCACTCACCGCGGCGCCGCCAGCCGCCGCAGCTCCCGCTGCCCCCACCGCGCTGATGCGCCAGTACCTCGACGTCAAGTCGCGGTACCCGGACGCGATCGTCCTGTTCCGGCTGGGCGACTTCTACGAGATGTTCTACGAGGACGCCGTCTACGTCGCGCGCGTCCTCGACCTCACGCTCACCACGCGGGACAAGGGGAAGGAAGACCCGGTCCCGATGTGCGGCGTTCCGCACCACGCGGTCCGGACCTACCTCGGCAAGCTGACCGAGCTCGGTCACCGGGTGGCGCTGTGCGAGCAGCTCGAGGACCCGCGCACCGTCCGCGGGATCGTCAAGCGCGACGTGGTCCGGGTGATCACGCCGGGGGTGGTCCTCGACGAGGAGTCGCTGGATCCCCGCGCGCCCAGCTACGTCGCGGCCGTAGTGGGCGATCCGCGCGGCGGCTACGGCTTCGCGTTTCTCGACGTCACGACCGGTGACTTCCGCGCCACCGAGGCGCCGAGCGGGGAGGCGCTCAACGAAGAGATCGGGCGGGTGGCGCCCCGCGAGCTGGTGTTCGGACGCGGCGACGCGGACCGCGCGCTCACCGATCTGGTCCGGGCGGCGCATCCGCGGATTCCGCGCGCCAACGTCGACGGCGGCGATCCGGCGGCGGAGCTGCCGCGCTTCCTGGGCGCCGGCTTCGACGCGGCGCTGCTCGAGCGCGCCCCGCGTGCCGCGTCGGCCGTCGCCTCGGTCCTGCGCTACGCCCGGGCCACCCAGCCGGGCGCCGACCTGCCCCTGCGGGGCGTCGAGATCTACGCCCGCACCGATACGCTGGTCATCGACGAGCAGGCGCGCGCGCACCTGGAGCTGACCGAGTCGCTGCTCGATCGCCGGCGGTCGGGATCGCTCATCGAGCTCGTCGACCAGACGCGCACGGCGATGGGGGGGCGACTGCTGCGCCGCTGGCTGCTGTTTCCGTCGGTCGATCTGGCGACCATCCGCCGTCGCCACGACGCGGTCGAGCGGCTGGTCGGCGCCCACGCCGCCCGTGATCGCGCCCGCCTCCTCCTGGGCGATGTCGCCGACATCGAACGGTTGGTCGGCCGCGCGCGCCTGGGCGTCGCGACCCCGCGCGATCTGGCGGTTCTGGGGCGCTCGCTGGGGATCCTCCCGGCGCTCGCGGTCGCGCTCGCCGAGGCGCACGACGGGGAGCTGCGCGGCTCTGCCGACGGCGAGCCCGATCTGCTCCGTCTCGGGACCGCGGACGACGATCTGGGCGCCGATCTCGCCGCCGAGCTCTGCCGGGTTCTTCGCGCCGACGCGCCAGCGCTGTCGCGGGACGGCGGCTACGTCAATCCAGGCGTCTCACCCGAGCTGGACGAGCTGCGGGACATCGCGAACGGCGGCCGCGATCGGATCGCCGCGATTCAAGAGCGCGAGCGGGAGCGGACCGGAATCCCCTCCCTCAAGATCAAATTCAACAACGTCTTCGGCTACTACATCGAGATCACGCGCTCGCACCTGGCGGCGGTGCCGGCCGACTACCGGCGCAAACAGACCGTCGCCAACGCCGAGCGGTTCGTCACCACCGAGCTCGGGGAATTCGAGCAGACGGTTCTCTCCGCGGACGAGCGCCGGATCGCGATCGAGCTGGAGATCTTCGAGGCCTTGCGGGGTCGGGTGGCCGCCGCCGCCGAGGGCCTCTTGGCGCTGGCGGGTCGGGTGGCCGCCGCCGACACGCTGGCCGGCCTGGCCGAGGTCGCGCACCGGGGCGGCTACTGTCGCCCCGAGGTCGACGAATCGGGCCTCATCGATCTGGTTGATGCCCGCCACCCGGTGGTGGAGCGCCTGGCGGCCGCCGGCAGCTTCGTCCCCAACGACGTCCGGCTCGATCCCGGCGCCGAGCAGATCCTGATCGTGAGCGGCCCCAACATGGCCGGGAAATCCACGCTGATGCGTCAGGTGGCGCTGGCGGTCATCCAGGCGCAGATGGGCGGCTTCGTGGCCGCCCGGGCCGCGCACATCGGTCTCACCGATCGGGTCTTCACGCGGGTGGGCGCCGGCGACAACCTGGCGCGCGGCGAATCGACCTTCATGGTCGAGATGCGGGAGACGGCGCAGATCCTGCGTCACGCGACGGCGCGCAGCCTGATCGTCCTCGATGAGATCGGCCGCGGCACCTCCACCTACGACGGGGTGTCGATCGCCTGGGCCGTCGCCGAGCACATCCACGATCGGATCGGCGCCAAGACGCTGTTCGCCACGCACTACCACGAGCTGGCGGCGCTGGCGGCGCAGCACCCGCGGGTCCGCAACGTCAGCGTGGCCGCGCGCGAGTGGAAAGGGGAGGTGGTCTTTCTGCGCAAGCTGACGGCCGGGGGAACCAGCCGCTCGTTCGGGGTCGAGGTCGCCAAGCTGGCGGGGCTTCCCCCGACGGTCGTCGCGCGCGCCCGAGCGATCCTCCGCACCTTGGAAGCGCCCGCCGGCGGCGTCGTCGCAGCGGTTCCGGGCGACCACCCCCGGCCGGTGACTCCCGATGCGGCCGAGGGGGGCGACGGGCAGCTCGGTCTATTCGCGTCGGCGCCGGCGACACTGGGCGGCTTTTCTTCCGCGCTGTTGCAGGAGCTCGCCGACGGCCTGCGGGGCGTCGATCCGGAGGATCTCTCCCCCCGGGCCGCACATGAGCTGGTCAGCGAGCTGGTGAGAAAGTTGACTCGGGAGCCGTAGGTCCGTTTTGATGAAATTGGCGCGCGCGTCGCGCATGCTCGAAGGCGCGGTCGCCGGTTTACCCCGATGTTCAAGCTCTCCGTTGGTCTCGCCGCCGTCGCGTGCCTCGCGCTCGCCTGGCCACGCGCGTCGGCGGCGGCCGCGCCGGTCGCCCGGACCGTGACCACCGCCCACACCACCACCAAGACGACCACCACCGTCACCAAAGGGCCGCGCAAAGCCGCGAGCAAGAAGGCGCCCAAGAACGGGCCGGTGGTCCTCTACCACGTCAACCGGCGCGAGACGATGGCGCTGCGGCTGCGCGACGCGCACGGCCGGCCGGTCAAGGGGATGCAGAAGCGATTCGATCGCTTCCTGCGCTGCCACCACACCAACGTGCAGCACAAGATGGACCCCCGGTTGATGCGCCTCCTCTATGCCACCGGGCGTCACTACCCCGGGCGCCGCCTGGAGGTGGTGTCGGGCTATCGCCACCCGTCGGTCGCCAAGAACCCCCACAGCCCGCACATGTTGGGGCTGGCCTGCGACTTCCGCGTCGAGGGGATCAAGACGGCTGAGCTGCGCGACTACCTGCGCAAGAGCTACGACAAGGTCGGCGTCGGCTATTACCCGAACTCGAGCTTCGTCCATCTGGATGTGCGCAAGGACCGCTCGGCCTTCTGGATCGATTATTCGGGTCCGGGCGAGCGCTCGATGTACTCCGAGACGCCGGACCAAGACCTCCGCTCGGGGCGCGCGGACCGCTACCACCCGACCAAGATCGACAACGCCTGGACCGACGATGGAACCGGTCCGGCGCCGGCGCCGGACCAGGACGGAGAACCCGACAAGGTTCAGCAAACGCCCTGATATTTTGTGCTAATGTCCGACCTTCCCCGGCGCCCGCTGCCGGGAAGGCCACTAGGAGGGCTCGATGAGAATCACTGGTGCTTTTGTGCTGGCTCTGTCGCTCGGTACTGCCGCTTTGGTCGCGAGCCCGGCGAGTCACGCCAAGGGCAAGGCGAAGCCAAAGAAGGGGTCCGGCTCCGCCGGCGACGAGGGCAAGGCGCCCACCGCCAGCGCCTCGGAGGTGGACAAGCTGAAAGCCGTTCACCTGGGCGATCCAAAGGCCGGAACCTTCAAGTGGGGGATGAAGCCCGAGGAAGTGGTGGCCGAGGTGCGGGTCGCGATCGAGACCAAGTACCAGCCCCGCATCCAGCAGGCGGCGCAGGATCCCGGCAAGCAACAGCGCCTCCGGGACGAGATGACCCACGAGATCAACGCGGTCAAGAAGAGCTTTACCAAGTTCGAAGGCCAGAAGAGCGGCTGGGACGTCTCCATCGTCGGCCCCGAGTTCCAGCAGGGGACCTCGGAGGCGGTGCTGGTGACCAAGGAAGATCAGTGGACCCGGTACTTCTTCTTCTTCGAAGACGGCCTTTACAAGATGTTCCTGGCGTTCAACAAGGACGCGCTCCAGGGCAAGGGCTTCCAGGACTTCGGCAAGAGCCTGGAGGCCAAGTACGGTAACGCCCGCGCGGTCTATCGGGACGAGAAGAGCAAGGGCGGGATCAGCCACATCCTCGACCACTACGTCTGGGGGGCGGGCGGCAGCGATCGGCTGAAGCTGGTCGACCGCTCGGAGTTCTACGGCGTCTACTGCCTGGTGCTCTTCGATGGGTCGGTGCAGGACCGGGTCGTCGAGCGGCGCAAGGTGGTCAACCCCGGTGGCGTCGAGAAGGACCCGCTGGTCGAGGCGGTCACCACCCGCGGCAAGGACGGCAACGACGAGAACGACGACATCATCGATCGGGTCACCGGCAAGGAGACCAAGAAGCCGGGGACCGAAACGCACGAAGATATCGTGGTTCCCTCGACCTCGGGCAAGGCCGTCAGCCCCTCCGCCGTCAATTCCAAGAGCGGCGGCTCCTCGTCCTCCTCCTCTTCTTCCACCTCCGACAGCGGGAGCAAGAAGAAGAGCAAGAAGGGCAGCGAGAGCGCCACCGACGGCCTCGAGCTCTAACCGATGTGAAGGCCACGGCGCTGGCAATATTGGGCGGCGCCGCGCTGCTGGCGCTGCACCCGCGCGGGGCGGTGGCCGGCGCCTGCAGCGTTCTGAGCTACACCTTCCAACCCGACTGCTTAGGGGCCAGCGCCGGCGGGGCCTGCGTCTTCGATCCGAATCATCCCGATTTCGGACCCCAGATCGCCGTGTGGGTGGGCAGCGCCGACGGATCGCGGTTCGTCGACACGCTGATGGCGACCAACGCGGTGGCCATCCACGGGATCGGCAACCGCCCCGGGACCTGGAACCTGGGCTCCGGGCCCCGTTTTCCGTACGGGCGGCGCCAGATGGCGCTGCCGATCTGGGCCCACGCGCGGGGCGTTCTGTACGATCTGGTCGCCATGAACGACGGGATGGAAGACGAGCTCACCAACCACGTCGACAGCTCGTCGCCCGAGCCGTACTTCTGCCGGCCCATGCTGCCGAGCGAGATCGTCGACGCCATCACCTGCCCGAGTGGCCAGTTCCGCAGCGCCAAGGGCCTGCTCGACGCCACGGCGCCGCAGTCCTACTACCCGCCGCGGGCCGATCTCTTCGACTTCGGCGGGGCCCCCTGCATGCCGCTCGTTCAGTATCCCGGCTCCTGTTCTCCGGGTGACTCCGCGCAGTATTTTGTTCTCAACGACGTCGACACCGTGGCGGCGGCGACGCCGCCCTACGGCGCGCCCTATACCGGTAGCTGGATCATTCCCGGCGATCTTCCCGACGGGGACTATGCGCTGTCGGTCGAGGTCGGAAAGGAGTTCGACCCCAACGCGGCGAACCAGCACCCGACGGAGGTGAGCGCGCTCGATCTCCAGTACTACGCCGGATACGGTCAGTCGGGGAACGTCGGCCAGCCATCGGTGCTGTTTCAGGTTCCCTTCACCGTCGGCGCCGGCTCCATCGGGACCAGGGTGGCCACCGGCGCGATGGCCGGCTACGGCGACTGGAGCGGAGCGACCGGCGACCTGCTGCCGCCCGACGCCACCATCGCGAGCGATCCCGGGAGCGGGGAAGGGCGCCTGCTGCTCGTCGACGGGCCGAACGGCCCGGCGCGCGTCTCGATCTCGATCGACGCCTGCCCGACCGTCGACTGCACCTTGAACCCTTCGCCGACCCCGCTGCCGGTGTCGTTCACGGCCACCGCAACCGATACCGGCAGCGGCGTGACGCTGACCATTCTCCAGTCGAGCGAAGGCGGAAAGGCGGTGCTCGGCTACGAGGCCCGCTACGCCATCCTGGCCGGGTCCACCGGCGCGATCGATCCGTCGTCGTTCCCGGCCTGGACCCCGACCGGGACCATCCCTGTCGGGCCGCCCGGTTCGCAGACCGCGATCGAGGTCGATGCCCTCTCCCCGCAGAGCAGCTACGCGGTGGGCATTCGCGCGACGGGGGTCTGCGGAACGTCCCCCATCGCCTACCAGCGTTTTGCGACGCCGGCGAGGAGATTCACCCAGCTGTCGGGCTGCTTCATCGCGACCGCCGCCTTCGGCTCCGACCTGGCGCCCGAGATCAAACGCCTGCGCGGCCTGCGCGACGCGGCGACCGCCCGGAGCGCGGTGGCCCGGACCGCCGTCGACCTCTACTACCGCGCCTCGCCGCCCCTGGCCGGCGCCATCCGACGCTCGGACACGGCACGCGCGCTGGTCCGCGCGGCCGTCCGGACACTGACGTTGACCCGCTCGCTGAGCGCGCCGACCCGCTGAGCGCGCGGACCCGCTGAGGGCGGACCCGCTGAGCGCACGACCCGTCGAGGGCTAGAATACGGTGAAGATGTCGGGGCGCGCGGCGTCCTTGCTGACGCCGTCGATGAGCTCGTGCTGATTGGTGGTCAGTCGGCTGACCAGACCGCGGATGTTGGCGATGCGCTGCTTGTAGCTCTCCTGGCGCACCTGATCGGGCGAGCCCGACATGACCGCGTCCATGAGCGGGGTCGGCTTCAGCGGAACGAGGTTGCCGGAGTCGAGCTTGCCGCCCGTCTTCCGATCGACGAACGGAGCGCCACTGCCCGAGCGGATCTTGAAGCCCACCAGGTCCTTGGCGCCACAATCCTTGCCGCCGTTCTTGCAAACCTGGTCCCCGATCTCGACCAGATTGGCCACGATGATCGTGCCGGCGCTGTTGTCGAACACCACGCCGTAGTTCTTGGCGGGCCCCGTGGTCTTGTCGGCGTAGGCCTTGAGCGACTCGGCGTCGTTGTCGGTCCGGCGGATGTGGCGCTCGAGCTCGTTGTAGAGCGCGATCGTGTCGTAATAGTAGTTGAACAGCTTGTCCACGTCGGCGTCGGGCAGCCGGAAGAAGTCGACCCGGAAGATGGTGGCGGTCGTGGGCCGCGGATCCAGCTTGATGGTCTTCAGATCCGCGAGGAGCTGCGGATCGTAGGAGAGGGGATCCTTCTTCGCAGCATTGAGACGCTGCTGGCTCATCGCGACCATGCGGCCGATGACGGTCAGCGACGTCTGCATCTTGTCGAGCTCGGTCTTGACCGCCTTGGCCGCGTGGTTCGCGGTGTTCATGTTGGCCCGCCCGACGCTGGCGATGCCGAGACCGCCGCCCAGCGCGAAGGCCGCGGCGCCGACGATCACGGAGGTGAAGATGACCGCTTTGCCGCGTCCCGAGCGCATGTTCTGCACGGGGGCGCCGTCGTCGATGGTGCGCAGGTCGAATCCACCCTGCGGCGCTTTCATGTTGGCGTAGGGGTTCATCCCGGCCGGGGGTGGCGCTGCGGGCGCCGCCTGAGGTGCGCGCGCCTGGGGTGCGCCGATCGCGGGGGTAGGGGCCCGGCCCGGCTGCTGCGGGAATCCGGGGGCGGGACCGCGCGGTGGCATCCCACCTGGCCCGGGAGCTCCCGGTTGTCCGCCGTCGGGTCGCTTGAGACCGAGACGGGCCTTCAGATCGCTGATGTCCTTGGTCGGCGGGACGCCTGGCTTCCTATTCTGATCCACGGAACTCCTCCGGCGCGGTTGCCATCACGCGCGCTTGGTCTGGTCGGCGGTGGGCGGAAAAAGCAGGCACGGAAACGAAAGAAAACGGACCATACTGGCGCCCTCCGCACCTGTCAAGCGAACCCCGCCAAAACAAAGCGCGTCTGCGTGTCGTCGCCCTCTGCGTCGGGGTTCATGGAGTCATTCCAGTTAAACGGCGAGCGAACGACGGCTCACCGGGGTCAACCCAGAGCTCGACCGGCGAGGGATCTATCGCGCGTCGGGCGCTTTGGGAGCGTCGAAGCTGAGAAACGATTCGATGGCCCAGGCGGCGTCGGGGGGCAAGTTGGTGAACCGGATGCCGACCGTGCGGCCTTCGCGCGTCACCGTCTCGCCGGAGGCCGTCAGGATGTCGTCGCGATCGGGAAGCTGGAACTGCAGGCCCATGAAATGGGGCGCGCGGCTCCCGTCCGGCTCGATCATCGGCAACAGGCGAGCGCCCGTCCGGCTGATGTCGACCATGCGACACATGTACGGTTGTCCATCCAGGAACCGATTCATGTAGACGTCGATGTTGACCCGACGATGGGTCCGGCGATCGGGTCCGTGGGCGCGCAGTGTCCCGCGACGGTTGAGTATGCGATCCGAGCTCTTGGCCTTCGACATTGGGTCCTCCTTCTAACGGTCGTTCCTACATGTAGGTCCAAGTAAGTTTCCCGTCAAATTTTTGCAAAGTTTTTGTCCGGTGGGGCGGGCGCGGCGGTGCGCCCGTATGCGCGACGAAGTCCCGGGAGCCGCGGGAACAATGGCTGAATCATTGACTCGGGGCGCCGCGGTACCGATAATCCCTGCCCGCCTAGACCCCCTAGCCACCTTTTAAGCTGCACCGCAGCTGCACGCGCACCACTCCCCCCCTTTCCCCAAAGCCGACCAGAGGAGCCAGGTATGCACCGCATGAAGATCGGGCTTGTTGCCGCCGTAGTCCTGTTCGTGTTCACGGTCGGCGTTTACACCGTGGTGACGCACGAGCTGAGGGACGCCACCGTCCGCTCCGTCGAATCCGACGTTTCGCGTGCCCAGCGGATGCACGGCGATATCCAGCGCCTCGAGGGATTCGAGTTCGCGAACCTGGTGGCCGGCCTCGCCCGCCGCCCCGCGGTGGTGGCGGTGTTCTCCAAGCCGGACGAGAATGGTCGCCGCCAGGCGGCCTTCGAGCAGTGCGAGCAGCTCAACGGATTCCTCCAGACCGGCGGCGCACACAAGGCCGACATCGTCTCCATCATCGACGCCGAAGGAAAGGTCGTCGCCCGCGATCTCAACGTCAATGCGATGGTCGGCGAGGATCTGCGCGCCAAGTACCCGGCCGTCGCCACCGCGCTCCGGGGCGAGGCGGTCAAGGACATCTGGACGCTCGCCAACCGGATGACCCGGGTGGCGGTGGCGCCGGTGGTTCAGCCGGACGGAACGATCCGCGGGGCGCTGCTGGTCGGCTACGTGGTCACCGCGCGCGACGCGCAGGCGAAACGCGATCTGCTCGGTACCGAGGTGGCGTACTTCCACAACGGGAAGGTTCACACCTCCAGCTTCGTCTCCGAAGGTACCGGCGAGAACGCCAAGGAAGATGGCAACAAGACGCAGGCCTTGAACCAGATCCTCTTCCAGTCGACCGACGCCTGGGGACAGCAGGCGCTGCAGAAGGGGACCGCCAGCGAGGTCTTCCATCTGTCGCTCGACGGACGCGAGTTCGTCGCCGTGGCGGCGCCGCTGCACGGCAACGCGTTCGACAAGACCAGCGGCGTCGTGACGCTGTCGTCGGTCTCCGACGCGCTCGACCCGGTGTCGTCGGTCGGCGAGAAGGTCGCGGGCTTCGGCGTCCTGGCGATCCTGGTCATGCTGGGCGCGGTGGTCTTGACCTCGCAGCGCTTCGGCAAGCCGCTCGACAAGATCGAGCTGGGCGTCGCCGAGATCATCAATGGCAACATCGACTATCAGTTCAAGCCGGTGGGCCCAGACTTCGAGGGGCTCTCGAATGGCCTCAACGTGATGCTGGCTCGGTTGCTGGGGCGCGAGGAGCCGAACGAAGACGAGCCCGAGGAAGAACAGGACGAGACCTCGCGCTGGCGGTCCGACCAGATGCTGGTCGAGGAGGGCTCGGGGTCGGCGGCGGCCGGGCCGGAAGCCGCCGCGCTGTCGCAGGAGAGCGAGCCCGTCTACTACACGCGCATCTTCAACGAATACGTCGCGGCCCTCAAGAGCCAGGGGAAGCCCACCAAGGGAATCACCGTCCAGGCCTTCACGGCCAAGCTTCGCCTCATCGAGGGTGGCCTCAAGCAGAAGTGGAAGTGCCGCATGATCCGCTTCAAGGTCAACGCCCAGGGCGAGCAGGCGACGCTCAAGCCGATCCCCATCAATTAAGTCTGGAACCCCGAGGGGTTCCAGGCCTCCCGCGATGGGCTCCGGTGGGCGAAGCCCACCTGCGCCCGACGCGATCAAGTCCTCTCTTGATATAAGGTGAAGTGGTGCGAGTTGAATGCGGGCTAGACGTTCTCTGCCGGGAGCGGCTCGGTCTTCTGCGCGGCCGGCGGGTGGGTCTGCTCTGCCATCCGGCCAGCGTGGCGGACGATCTGACCCACGTCGTCGATCGCCTGATCCAGGTCGGCGTGCGGCCGGCGCGGCTGTTCGGACCCGAGCACGGGGTGCGCGGCGAGGCGCAGGACATGATCGGCTTGCCGGACGAGCGCGACGCGCGCACCGGAATTCCCGTGGTGAGCCTCTACGGCGAAACCTTCGAGTCGCTGGTGCCGGCGGCCGCCGATCTGGCGGAGCTCGACGTGCTGGTGGTCGATCTGCAGGACATCGGCAGCCGCTACTACACCTATGTCTGGACCATGGCGCTCGCGCAGGCCGCGGCGGCCCGGGCCGGGGTCGCGGTGGTGGTCCTCGACCGGCCCAATCCGCTGGGTGGTCTTCTGATCGAGGGCGGCGGCGTGCGGGAGGACTGCGAGTCGTTCGTGGGCCTCGGCGCCGTTCCGGTGCGCCACGGGCTCACCATCGGCGAGATCGCGCGTCTGTGCGCGGGGGGTATGCCCTGGGGTGGGCCCCGCTTTGCGCGCCCCATCGACGGCGAGCTCACGGTCGTCCCCATGCGGGGGTGGCGTCGCACGATGCGCTTTGGCGAGACGGGCCTGCCCTGGGTGATGCCGTCCCCAAACATGCCGACGCCCGACACGGCGCTGGTCTATCCGGGACAGTGCCTATTCGAGGCGACGAATCTATCCGAGGGGCGGGGCACCACCCGACCGTTCGAGCTGGTGGGCGCGCCGTTCCTCGACGGATACGCCTGGGCCGAGGCGCTGCGCGCGGAGGCGGGCGGCGGCGATCTGCTGCCCGGGGTGCAGTTTCGACCGCTGTCGTTTCGGCCGACGTTCCACAAGTTTGCCGGCCGCTCTTGCGGCGGTGTCCAGCTCCACGTGACCGACCCGACCACGTTTCGCCCCTACCTGACGGGGATCGCGCTGCTCGCGACGGCACGACGGATGGCGCCAGCCGATTTTCGCTGGCGTACGGAGCCGTACGAATTCGTCGCCGATCGCCCGGCCATCGACATACTGACCGGGGGCGAGGAGATCCGGGGCGCGATTGAAAAGAACGTTGCTCTCGACGAGATCGCCGGAGCGATGGAGCCCTTCGAGCGGGCCTTCGCCGAGCGCCGCCGCCCGGCGCTGCTGCCCGAGTACGCTTGATCCATGCGGTTGACGTAGCGGCATGCGGATCGCGCTGTACGGGGGAAGCTTCAATCCGCCACATCTGGCGCACCAGATGGCGGCGCTCTACGTCCTCGAGACGGCGCCGGTCGACGAGATCTGGATCATCCCGGCCTTTCGGCACGCGCACGGCAAGGTGCTGGCGCCCTTCGAAGATCGTCTGGCGATGTGCGAGCTGGCGGTCCGCGCGCTGGGACCGCGGGCGCGCGTCAGCGACGTCGAGCGCGAGCTCGGCGACGAGAGCCGCACGTTGCGGACCGTGCGCCGACTTCAGGAGCGATTTACCGGCCACGCGTTCTCGCTGGTGATCGGCGCCGATCTGCTGGCCGAGGTTTCGTCTTGGTATGGCGGCGCCGAGCTTGCGCAGACCGTCCCCTTCATCGTCGTGGCGCGGGCCGGCGTGGGGCCCGTGGGCGCGGCGGCCGGGCCGGGGCGCGGGCTGGCGCTTCCCGAGGTGAGCTCGACGCAGGTGCGCGCCGCGCTGGCGGCCTCCAAATCCGTCGAGGGGCTCGTCCCCCGCGCGGTTCTGGATTACATATACGCCCACAGTTTGTATAAGGCCGCTGAGGAGTCCGCATGAGCTATATGTCCGAAGCCGAAGTCAACGCGCGCGCCGCCTCCGAGGGACCGGCGGAGCCCACCCCATCGGTGTTCATCATGGGCGCCGGCGTGGTCGGCACGGCGCTGGCCGCGCGCCTGGTCCGCGCCGGCATTCCGGTGACGGGTTTGCACGGACGCCAGGTCGAGCTGACCGATGCCGCGCGCGCGATTTCGGGCGTGGTCGGCTCGACCGGCGACGTCCCCCAGATTCTCTCCGAGTCGGACGTCGTGATCATCTCGGTGCGGGACGACCGCGTGCCCGAGGTGGCCGAGCGCCTCGCCCGCGAGGGGCGGCTGCGCCGCGAGCAGATCCTCCTGCACACCTCCGGCGCCAACCCGGCGCGGACGATCTTGGCCGCCGCCGTCCCGTACGTTCGTGCCGTGGGAACGCTGCACCCGCTGGTGTCGTTCGCGGACGCGCGCGTGGCCGTCGAGGGCCTGCAGCAGGTCGCCTTCGGGATCGAGGGGGACGAGCCAGCCAAGGCGGTCGCCAAACGGATCGTGCGGTCGCTGGGCGCGCGGGCGGTGTTCCTCGAAGCGCAGAATTTGGCCCTCTATCACGCGGGCGCGGTGATGGCATCGAACTATGTGGTCGCGCTTGCCGACACGGCCCAGTCGCTCCTGATCAAGGCGGGGGTTCCGGCCGATCAGGCGCTGCCGATCCTCATTCCCCTGTTGCAGAGCGTGGTGCAAAACCTGGCGCAGCTCGGCCTGCCGGGGGCCCTCACCGGTCCGGTCGCGCGCGGCGACGTGGAGTCTGTCGAACGGCACCTCGCCACGCTCGAGGCGCGCGCGCCCGAGCTGGTCGCCCTCTACCGTCTGGTCGGCCGCGATGTCCTGCGACTGGCCCGCGAAAAGGCCGACCTCGATCCGGCCGGAGCGGCGCGCCTGGAGGCGCTGTTTTCCGGCGGCGTCGCAGGCTCGCCATCTGGCGGCGCTGGCGGCGCTGGCGGCGCTGGCGGCGGTGTGGGACCCAACGGCGGTCGGCGTCCCGGCGCATAAAATCGCCGGTTTCTTGCGACGAGCTGGCATTTGGGCCGGGTCTTCGCCTATCATCGGGTCCCGTTTTTCATGTTGCGCCCCTGGCGCGGGAGCTTTGCATGCACAAGCGATTTGCGCTCCGATTTGGGACCGCTTTAGCCCTCACGATCTTGATGCTCGCCCGCCCCAGCGCGGCCGGTAAGCCCGAGGACGTCTTCAAGGGGAAGATCATCATCACCAAGAACCGGCTGCCGATGCGCTTCGCGTCGCCGGGTGCGTTCGTGGGCGCGCTGCAAAAGAACAAGATCGACAAGATCTGGCCCACCGAGGAGAGCGGGGCCGAGCACGGCGTCTGGAACCTGGAGTACCTGGCCTTCTTCGCCCAGCCGCTCGATGACAGCGAGATCCAGGTGAAGTTCTACGACATCACCGGCGGCGACAAGCGCTACGTGGCGGGCGATCCCCAGTACACGCGCGAGCGCGGGTCGCGGATCTTCGGGTCCAGCATCCAGCTGGCCAAGCCCGAGTTCGACGTGCGCAAGCACTACATGATGAGCATCGAGTCGAAGGGCCGGACCATCGCGATGACCACCTTCTGGCTGCTCGGCAAGGGCGCGAACTACAGCGGCAAGGTCGAGTTCTCCGACTCGGACACGCGCGCCAAGTGAGCCAAGCAAATCGGTCCTCGCCTTGAAGCGCCCAGGACTCAACGTCCCCAGCCTGGTGCTGGCCCTGGTGTTGTCGGGCCGCGCTTTGCCGGCGGCGGTGTCGCCCACCGAGACCGCGCCGGCCGGCGCCACCAAGACCAAGGGCAAGACGAAGGGCAACGCGAAGGGCAGGACGACAACGACGGCGGCGCCGCTACCCGCCGCCCGCCTCGAATCGCTGCGGTTGGCGCTGGCGGGCGACGACGACGGGGCGGCGATCGACGCGGCGACCGCGCTGGGCGCCTCGGGCTCGGCCGGCGCGCGCGAGCCCTTGGTCGAAGTTCTGGCGGCGGGCGCCACCTCGGCCCGCGCCCAAGCAGCCATCGAGGCGCTCGGCAAGCTGAGCGAAGCGCACCTGCTCGGCAAGGATCAGACGACCGTGGAGGTGCTCGATCTCTATGCCGGGCATCGCGCTCCGGAGGTTCGCCGGCGGGCCATCCGGGTGCTCGGGACCATCGCCGATGCCCGGACGGTGCCGACGCTCATGGAGCGGCTCGGCGACGCGGCGCCGGACGTGCGCGCGGCGGCGGCGGAGGCCCTGGCCGCGCGACGGGAAATCAAGGCGTCGCGTCGGATGTTCGCGCTCCTCAAGGCGGGAGATGCGGGCGTGGCGGCGCCCCTGGCGTCGATCGCGACCCCCGATCTGATCCCGCAGATCGCGGAGCTGGCCGGCACGATCGACGACGGCATCGTCGCCACCGCGCTCGGTGAATACGTCAAGCGCGCCGACGTCCCCGATGGCTTGCGCGTCGACGTGCTACGAACGATCGGGCGCCTCTCCGGCGCGGCGGCGACGACGGCGCTGGTGGAGTACGTGGCGTCGGTGCCGGCCAAGGACGATCGCCCCTCCAAGCACGAAGCGCAGAAGCTGCTCGACCAGCGGGGCGCCGACCAATGAGATCACCGGGTCGCCTACTCGCTGCGGTCGCCGGGTTCGGCGCCCTCGGATTCGCCGCCTGCGCGACCAGCCCGTTTCAGCGGGCCGGCAACGCCGACGACATCGCGGGCGCGCTCGCGCGCTCGCACCCGCCCGCGGCGCCCACCCGCAGCCTGGTCTTTCTCGTCCTCGGGGGGACGGGCGGGCCACGTCTGAGCGCCTACGACCTCGCGGCCTCGAAGGTGCTCTGGACCCAGCCGACCGACGTGACCACCCGGGTCGAGGTCGGGGCGACCGTCCTCGTCCACGGAACCAAAGGCGCCGGCCCGAGCGGCACGATCGTGGGGCGCGATCTCGAGACCGGCGCCGTCCTCTGGCAGCGGGCCATGCAACCCAAAGAGCGGCTCTTCGGTTACGTGCTCGACGGCGATGGGGTGTTCCTGGTCGTCCAGTCGAGCGCCGCCGCCGGCCGCCCGACCGGCGCGCTGTTCTCGCTCGACGCGCGCACGGGCGTCGAGCGCTGGCACCACGAGCTCCCCTCGGGCCGGGTCGCCGCCCCCGCGGCCCGCGGGGGCCTGCTCGCCGTGCCGCTCGATTCGCAGTACGTGCTCCTATTCGACGGCCAGAGCGGCCTCGAGCTCGGCCAGGTGCTCTCGACGGAGGAGGCGGCCACCTTTGTGCGCGCGCTGCCCGAAGGACTGTTCTACGGCTCGCGCGGCCTCTTCCTGCTCGAGCGCGGGACCGCGCGCGGGACCCGCCACTCGCCCGGCTATCTGTCGGCGCGCCTGCCCGATTTCGTGCGGCCGGTCTATTGGTACGACCTCTATCGCCCGGAGCAGGCCGAGTACTCCGCGATAGATCGCAACCGGATCCTGTGGCGCGTGACCGTCGACGGGGATCGCCCGCAGTTCCGCGACGGCCTGGCCTTCGTGCACGACTATCGCTTCTTCTTCGCCTTCGACGCCGGCTCCGGCGCCCTGCGCTGGGCCTACGGGGCCCCCAATTCCGACGCGGTGGCGTCGGTCGACACCGGGCACGCCATCCTGTTCGTGACCGCCGACGGTGAGATCGGCGGCCTCGATCCCATCACCGGCGCGCGTCTTTACGAGGCCCATCTGTCGGGCGAGATGGTGCGCGGCGCCAGCTTCGACGCCGAGGGTTTCGCGCCGGTGGGCGCGGCGGCGGCCAGCAAGCCGCCCGACATGCTGACCGCGCTCACCTCGATCATCGCCGACCCCGATCAACGTTTCCCGGCCCTCAAGCTCTTCGCCATCGAAGAGCTCGGCCGGCAGCCGGGCCGCGAGGTGACGGCCAAGCTGATCGACATTCTGCAGCGGGAAGGGCTGGCGCCGCTGGCCTACCAGAAAGCCGGCGAGATGCTGGTCGCGCGCCGCGACGCCGGTTCGCTCGACTTGATGACGGCCGCGCTGCGCGCCCACGCCGATTACGCGGAAAAGCGACCCGCGCCGCCGGTGGAGGTCCTGGCGCGTGCGGTGGGCGCGCTCGGTCCGCTCGGGCGGGCGCTGGCGCCCGATCTGGCGGCGCACCTGCGTCTGCCCGAGACCTCGCCGGCGGCCGCGGCGGAGATTGCCCGGGTCCTGGTGGCGGTCGGCGCGCAGGAGTCCCTGCCGGCGCTGCGCGATTTCCTGTGCCTCTATCGCGCCGACAGCAGCTACGAGCGGGATCCGACGGCGCTGGTGGCAGTGGCCGAGGCACTCTTGAAGCTGGGCGGGCCGACCGATCGCGCGCTGCTCCTCTTCCTGGCCGAGGAGCCGCACACGGCGACCGGGCTGCGCACGCACCTGGTGCGGGCGCTCGGTGAGACGGGTCCACACGCCGGCGTCACCATCCAGCCGACGGCCTCGGCCCGGGACTGATGGCGATGACCGTCGTGGTCTGCCGCGGCCCCGTCTGCGGCGATCGCCGGGACGCCGCGGCCCTGACCGCGCATCTCGCCGAGAGCATCGCCCGGCGCGGCCTCGCCGATCGGGTCCGGGTTGCCGAGGAGGTCTGCCTGGGACACTGCCTGCGTGGACCGAACGTCCTGGTCTGCGACGACGACGACCGCAATCCCGTGCTCTACAACCGGATGACCGTCGCCGATCTCGACCGGGTGATCGACCGGCATCTGGTCGGCGGGATCGCGGTCCGCCCGCTCATGTACCGCCCGCCGGTTCGCGATCGCTGAGCGCAGCATGGGCATCTACCTCGATCACAATGCGACGACGCCGCTCCGCGGCGAGGTCCTCGAGGCGATGACGGCCGCGTTGCGCGACCTGTCGGGGAATCCTTCCAGCGCGCACGCGCCCTGTCGGGCCGCGCGCGCGGCCGTCGAAGAGGCCCG
>OCTA010002386.1_pt1 | contig 17116 bp, 14 predicted proteins | sample 1538991 | NCBI WGS metagenome assembly OCTA01 (sample SAMEA3539302, study PRJEB22396) | soil metagenome | biome: tundra; feature: field; material: soil | place: USA | collected 2010-05 | depth 0.15 m | reverse complement strand
GAGTGGATCATCGCCCGGCAGGAGCGGGACGGCTGCTGGGGCGGCATCCAGCCGCCCTGGGTGTACTCGCTCATCGCGCTGCACCTGCTCGGCTACGACCTCGATCAGCCCGTGATCAAGCGCGGGCTGGCGGGCCTGGACCGCTTCACCATCTGGGCGGACACGCCGCAGGGACCGGTGCGGCGGCTGGAGGCCTGCCAGTCGCCGGTGTGGGACACCGTCCTGGCCATGATCGCCCTTGCCGATGCGGGCCTAGCCCCCGACCACCCCGCGCTGACATCTGCCGCCCGCTGGGTGCTGGGCGAGGAGATCCGGGGCCCCGGCGACTGGCAGGTGCGCCGCCCCGACCTCGGGCCCGGCGGCTGGGCTTTCGAGTTCGACAACGACGGCTATCCCGACATCGACGACACCGCCGAGGTGCTGCTCGCGCTGCGGCGGGCCGCGCTGCCGCCCGGTCCGGGCAGCGCTGCCGCAGTGCAGCGGGCGACCGGCTGGCTGATCGGCATGCAGTCCCGTGACGGCGGCTGGGCGGCCTTCGACGCCGACAACACCTCCAGGCTGGTCACCAAGCTGCCGTTCTGTGATTTCGGCGAGGTGATTGACCCGCCGTCGGCGGACGTGACCGCGCACACCGTCGAGGCGCTCGCCGCGGCGGGGCTGGCCGGAAGCCCGGCCGTGCAGCGCGGCGTTGCCTGGCTGCTGCGGGCGCAGGAAACCGACGGATCCTGGTTCGGCCGGTGGGGCGCCAACTATGTGTACGGCACGGGCGCGGTGGTTCCCGCCCTGATCGCGGCCGGCGTGCTGCCCGGCAAGGCGCCGATCCGCCGCGCCGTCGCCTGGCTCATCGCCCACCAGAACGCCGACGGCGGCTGGGGCGAGGACATGTGCTCCTACGAGGACCCCAGCTGGGCTGGGCGCGGCGAGTCCACTCCGTCGCAGACTGCCTGGGCGCTGCAGGCACTGATTGCCGCCGGGGGACCAGAGTCAGCCGGCGCCGTCGAGCGCGGCGTCCGCTGGCTGGCCGACAGCCAGCGGCCTGACGGAACCTGGGATGAGCCGCAGTTTACCGGGACCGGCTTTCCGGGTGACTTCTCCGTCAACTACCACCTTTACCGGCTGGTTTTCCCGGTCAGCGCCCTCGGCCGGTACCTGCGGAGTGCCGCATGAGCGCCTGGATCTGCCCAGCCGGCTCCTGGCAGCAGCTGCCTGAGGGGGCCGGGTGAGCCGGCTGCTGGTATGCGCGCCGCTCGGGCTCGAGGCGCGGGCGATTCGGCGCGGCATCGCCAGCGGCGGCGACGTGCGGCATACCGGGTTCGGGGCGCGCAGGTCCGTCAGCCAGGCGAGCAGCCTGCGGGCGGCCGAGTTCGGGATGCTGGCTATCGCCGGCACTGGCGGTGGTGTCCGCGACGGGCTGTTTCCCGGCGACCTTGTGGTCGGCACCGAGGTCAGCGGTCCGGACGGCGTTCTAGCCTGCCCGTCAGCCCCGCTGCTGGCCGGTGAGCTGCGCCGGGCCGGCCTGCGCGCATACGCGGGGAAGATCGCCACCGTGCCCCGCATCGTGCATGGTGCCGGGCGGTCAAGGCTGGGGCGTGACGGCGCGCTCGCGGCTGACCTGGAATCCGCGATGCTGCTGGGCGCGGCTGCCGGGCGGCCTGCTGTCGTCGTCCGGGCCGTATCCGATAGCCCCGGTCGGGGGCTGCTGAGCCCGCGGGGCCTGTCCGGCGGGGTCGCGGCTCTGCGGTCACTGCGGCTGGCAGCCCCGGCGCTGGGCAGATGGGCGGCGGCGGGCGGTGCCCGGCGGGTGCTGCTGGCCGGGCCGCGGTCGTTCTGCGCGGGCGTCGAGCGAGCTATCGAGATCGTCGACCGTGCGCTGGAGCAGACCGGGCAGCCGGTCTATGTCCGCAGGCAGATCGTGCACAACAGCCGGGTCGTGGCCGGGCTGGAGGAGCGCGGTGCGGTCTTCGTGGACGAGCTCGGCGAGGTTCCGGACGGCTCGCGGGTGGTCTTCTCCGCGCACGGGGTATCGCCGGCGGTGCGAGCCGAGGCGGCCAGCCGGGGGCTGGACACCATCGACGCGACCTGCCCGCTGGTGGCGAAGGTACACGCCGAGGCACGCCGGTTCGCCGCCGAGGGCTATCTGGTGGTGCTGATCGGGCATGCCGGTCATGAGGAGGTCGAGGGCACTATCGGCGAGGCCCCCGGCTCGATGGTCCTGGTTCAGGACGCTGCTGACGTCGCGGCCCTGCGGCCGGCTGATCCCGGCAAGGTCGGCTACCTGATGCAGACCACGCTGTCGGCGGAGGAAGCCGATGAAGTCGTAGCCGCGCTGCTGAAGCGGTTCCCCGCCGCGCGCGGCCCCGGCAGCGACGACATCTGCTATGCGACGACGAACCGGCAGCTGGCGGTACGGGCCATCGCCGCCGAGTCGGACCTGGTGCTCGTCGCCGGCTCGGCTAATTCATCCAACTCGCGGCGGTTGGTGGAAACTGCGGAACGGGCCGGAACTCCCGCGTACCTGATCGATGACCTGGCCGACATCGAGCTCGGCTGGCTGGCCGGGGCCTCGTCGATCGGGATCACCGCAGGAGCGTCGGCACCGCCCGCCATGGTCAGCGAGATCATCACCGCGCTGTCTGGCCTGGGGCCAGTCGAGCTGGCCGAACGAGTGATCGCAACTGAATCCATACGATTCGGCCTTCCCAAGGAGGTAAGGCACCTATGACCATGCCATTGCGGCAGAGCCTGCGCGTCGGCAGCTATCTGATGCGCCAGAAGCTAACGCACCGGGACAAGTTCCCGCTGCTCGTCGAGCTGGAGCCGCTGTTTGCCTGCAATCTCGCCTGCGCCGGCTGCGGCAAGATCCAGGAGCCTGCCAGCATGCTGAAGCAGCGCATGCCGGTCGAGCAGGCACTGGCGGCGATCGAGGAATGCGGCGCCCCGATGGTTTCCCCGGCGGCGAGCCGCTCATGCACCCGCAGATCGATGTGCTCGTCCGCGAGCTGGTGAAGCGCAAGAAATACGTGTTCCTGTGCACCAACGCGCTGCTCATGCCGAAGAAGATCGACAAGTTCGAGCCGTCACGTTACTTCGCCTGGGCGGTGCACATCGACGGCCTCGCCGAGCGGCACGACGCGTCGGTGTGCAAGGAGGGCGTGTTCGACCAGGCAGTCGCGAACATCAGGGAATGCCAGCGCCGCGGTTTCCGGGTGACCACGAACACGACGTTCTTCAACACCGACACACCGCAGACGGTGATCGATGTTCTCAATTACCTCAACGACGATCTGAAGGTCGACGAGATGATGATCTCGCCTGCCTATGCCTACGAGAGGGCGCCCGACCAGGAGCACTTCCTCGGCGTGACGGAGACCACCGAGCTGTTTCGCAAGGCCTTCGGTGACGGTAACCGCAAGCGCTGGCGGCTGAACCACTCGCCGCTGTTCCTCGACTTCCTCGAGGGCAAGGCTGACTTCGGCTGCACCGCATGGGGCATCCCGTCCTACTCGCTCAAGGGCTGGCAGCGGCCGTGTTACCTGATGTCAGACGGGTATGCCAAGACCTACCGAGAGCTGATCGAGACCACTGACTGGTCGGCCTACGGCAGAGGCAGGGACCCGCGCTGCGCCAATTGCATGGCGCACTGCGGTTATGAGCCGTCGGCGGTGCTGGCTACGATGGGGTCACTGCGGGAGTCCATCCGTGCCATGCGCGGAGCCTGACTAGGCAGCGCAGCTTCCGGGTACCGGAACTTACTGCGCATGGAAGGAACGCCGGAGTTCCGGCGGTACAGCGTCCGATGCCAGGATCCGCACGTTACGCAGGAGTTGCCGGGCTTCATGGACGGAGCCCGCGGTGAGTGGCGTCCGCTGATCCCGGAGGAGCTGGGCTATGACCTCTTCTAGTGGTCCTGTCGTCATCGGCGGGGCAGCGAGGAAGAGCGGCCGCGCTGCCGCCGCGCAGCAGCAGCCTGGCGCAGCGCGGGGATACGATCCCGGCCCGTGGTGGATGCGGGCACTGCCGTCGGCGTTCACCTTTGTGGTGCTCCTGGCAGGCATCACGGGGCCGTCGTACTGGCGGGACGAGGCGGCAACGCTCGCCGCCGTCCAGCGGCCGTTCGGCGATATGGTCCGGATGCTCGGCAACGTCGACGCCGTGCACGGTGCCTACTACATGTTCGCCTGGGGGGTCGTGCGGCTATTCGGCACTGGCGAGCTGGCCCTCCGGCTGCCGTCGGCGATCACGATGTGCATCGCCGCGGGTTTCGTCGCGGCTCTCGGCCGGCGGCTGGTGTCCCCGGCCGCCGGGCTGGCCGCCGGGCTTGTCCTCGTCCTGCTCCCGCAGATCGACTTCTACGGGCAGGATGCGCGGTCCTACGCGATGGTGGTCATGGTGGCCGTGATCGCCAGCTACTTCCTGGTCCGGGCCCTCCAGGCGCCCCCCGATGAGCGCCGCAGGTGGTGGTTCGCCTACGCCGCTGCCATTGCCCTGCTCGGCATCCTTAATATCTTCGGGCTGCTGCTGGTCCCGGCGAACGCGGTGACGGTCGCGCTGCGCTGCCGGCGGCCGGCCGAGGGAGAGTCACGGCGAACGCTCGCGCTGAGCTGGCTCGGTGCTGCCGCGGCCGGGTGCGTGCTGGCCAGCCCGCTGCTCTATCTGGCCTATCTGCAGCGCAGCCAGGTGAGCTGGCTGCGGACACCGGACGGGCTGAAGGGCCTCGACCAGCTGGTCGGCAATATCAACATGATGATCTGGGCCGCCGTGATCGTCGCTGCCGGGCTCATCGTCAGCGCGATTGCCGGGATAGACCGGCTGCGGGCGGCCTGGCCGGCCATGGTCACAGAACTCAGCCTGCCCTGGCTGATCCTGCCGCCGGCCATCCTGCTGACCGCCTCGCTTATCACTCCGATGTACACCTTCCGCTACGTCGTGTTCTGCGTTCCTGCCGTCGCGCTGCTCCTCGGCACGGGCATCGCCGCTCTCAGCCGGATCGCCGGGCCCGTCGCCTTCATCGTCGCGCCCCTCGCCTTCATCGTGCTGGCGGCGCTCAGTTTCCGCAATCAGGCCTACTATCGCGAGCCCGGCGGCCACAAAGACGACATCCGGCAGGCCGACAAGATCGTCGCCGCCCACCGTCAGACAGGCGACCAGGTGCTCTACGTCAGCCCGTACCCGGCAAGCCTCGCTGAGATCGCAGCAGCCTATCCGTACGGGCTCGATAAGCTGCGCAACATCGAGCGGGCCAGGGCGGCCATCCCGTCGGGCACCATCGCCGGGATCGACGCGCCCTATCCGGTGGTCCGGCAGCGGCTCGCCAGCGTCTCCCGGCTGTGGGTCGTCATCATCAACAATGACTCGCCCGTCACCTACCATGGCAAGCCGATCCTGGCTGGCCTGCACCTCCGGCCGGTGTCCAGCTGGCGGACCTCGGATCTCTGGCTGCAGCTGTACGTACGCCAGTAATCAGGGTAATTGGCCAGTGCCGCGCACGCGCTCGCCGGACCCCGCGCATGGGCCGCCTGCGAATCTTGTTGCATTCCCGCAGCTTCCATTCAGCATTTCCTCAGAATGGACCGACACGATCTGTAGCGGCGCAGGACACTGCGCTCGGCGCCGGCTCCATGGCGCCGTAGCTGCCCTGACCGCCATCCCGCAGGTCTACGGGTGCAAAGGGAGTGCAGATGTTTTTCACCTACCTGCGGCGTGAGCTGCGCCGGCGAAGCCGCCAGGCCAGCCTGATCGCCCTGGGCCTGGCCGTGGGCATCGGGCTGGTCATCACCGTGACCGCGCTGTCCACGGGAGTGAAGAATGCCCAGGGCGAGGTACTGCACTCGCTCTACGGCGTCGGCACCGACATCACCGTGACCCAGGCCCCGACGGCGGGCTCGGGCGGCTTCGGCCTCGGATTCCGCGGCAGCACCGGTTCCGGCGGCAGGCCCGCGGCGGGCACCACCATCAACAGCAACACCCTGCGCGGCGGATTCTCGCTCGGGACGCTCGACACATCGTCTGTTGACTCCATCGGCAACATGTCGCACGTGGCCGCCTCGGCCGGCGGCCTGACCCTCACCAACACGTCAATATCGGGGAAGATCCCCTCGTCCAGCGGCGGCGGCGGCGGGGGCTTCGGCGGCGGTGGCGGTGGCGGCGCCGGATCGGCCGGCGGCTCGCTCAAGTTCAATTCTTTCGGCGTCGACGGAGTAGACCTCGGGCAGGGTGAGCTCGGCCCGCTGAGCGCGGGAAAGATCAGCTCGGGCCGGACCTTCACGGCAGCGGACGCGAACGCTGACGTCGCTGTGATCGACTCGAACTACGCCGCGCAGCAGAAGCTGAAGGTCGGCTCCGCGATCACGGTCGCCGGGAAGACGTTCTCGATCGTCGGTATCGTTGCCGAGCCGCAGGGCGACAATCCCTCCGACGTGTATATCCCGCTAGCGCGGGCGCAGGCCCTGGCCACGCCCAGCCTCACCGGCAAGGTCAATACGGTCTACGTGGCGGCCGACAGCGACTCGAACATCTCGGCGGTGTCCAAGGAGATCTCCGCGACCCTGCCTAAAGCCACCGTGACGACCTCGAGTGACCTAGCCAGCCAGGTGACCGGCTCGCTGTCGAGCACCTCCAGCCTGGCGAACAACCTGGGCCGCTGGCTGGCCATCGCCGTGCTGATCGCGGCATTCCTGCTGGCCAGCCTGCTCACGGGAGCCGCGGTTTCGCGCCGGGTCCGGGAGTTCGGCACGCTCAAGGCGCTCGGCTGGCGCAGTCGCAGAGTGATCGGGCAGGTCATGGGCGAGGCCATCGTGATCGGCATCGCCGGCGGCATCGTCGGCGTGGGGCTCGGGTTCCTCGGTGCGGCCCTGGTGTCCAATTTCGCGCCGCCGCTGACGGCCTCGATCGGCCAGACCACCGGCAGCGCCACGCCGGGTGGGGCCCGCAGCTTTGGCGGCGGCGGCGGCGGTGGCGGGTTCGCTGGCGGCGGCGGTGGCGGATTCGGCGGCGTCCGGCACGCCACTGCGGCGACCCATACCGTGGCCGTGAACCTGACCGCTCCGGTGACAATCGGCGTCGTCGTGGCGGCGGTGCTGCTCGCGCTGGCCGGCGGGCTCATCGCGGGCTCGTTCGGCGGCTGGCGGGCAGCGCGGCTGCGGCCGGCCGCAGCACTGGCCAGGGTCGAATGACCGGGCACGCACCGGCAGTGCCGGTACCCGCGGGCGACACTCAGGAGGGGACCTCATGTACAAGCTGACCGCAGTGGCCAAGAGCTACCAGAAGGGCCGCGGGACTGTGGCCGCGCTGCAGGGCGTCGACCTGGTGATCGAGGACGGCGACTGGCTTGCCATCCAGGGCCCCACCGGACACGGCAAGACCACGCTGCTGCAGATGCTCGGCGGCCTGGACCGGCCGACCTCGGGCAGCGTCGAGTTTGACGGCCAGGATCTGACTGAACTGCGGGAAGGTCAGCTCACCAGCGTGCGCGCCAGCTCGTTCGGGTTCATCTTCCAGACCTTCAACCTGATCCCCACGTTGTCTGCGCAGGAAAACGTGGAGACTGCCCTGGTGCCGCTGCGCCTCGGGGCAGCGCAGCGGCGTGAGCGGGCCGCCCGGGCGCTGCAGGACCTGGGACTCGGCGACCGGCTCCGGCACCTTCCGTCGGAGCTGTCCGGCGGCCAGCAGCAGCGGGTGGCGATCGCACGGGCACTGGTGAAAAGGCCAAAGGTGCTGCTTGCCGACGAGCCGACCGGCAACCTGGACGAGGGCACCCGCGACGAGATCATCATCTTGCTGGAGAAGCTCTGGCGCGAGCTCGAGCTGACGATGGTGATCGTCACGCACGACAGTACCGTCGCCCGCCGGGCCCAGCGTATTGCGGTGATGCGCAATGGCAAGCTGTCCATCAGGCAGGACATCCGGCACCCGGCAACCTGACCACCCTGGTAGCGTCGGTGCTGCTCAGGGAGGCTGGCCATTCACTGGTTAGGGCGGCGGGACGGCAGCGGTTCACGGCGGCGGCCGACGAGGGCTGCGGCGCTGGTGCTGGTGCTGGCTGGTCTGGCCCTGGTCGCGGGTTCGGTAGTGGTCGGCGTCGGTGCGGCCCGCCGCAGCGCGCATGAATCGGCGCCATCGGCCTCGGTCTCGATATCGGCCGCACGCGCGAGCCGGGCAGGGACAGTAACCAGGGCGGGGCCGTACGGGCGCGAGGCGTCGTGGGTCATCGACGAGAACAAGCGGCCCGGTACCACCGCCTGGAAGATCCGCGGCGCACGCGGGAGCATCGCGGGCTTCGCCGGCCTGACCTATGCCGGCACCGGCCAGCAAGTAAGGCTCTTCGTCAGCACCGCGGCCTCGACGCTGCGCGCCGAGGCCTTCAGGATGGGCTACTACCAGGGCAAAGGCGCCCGCCTGATCTGGCAGTCGGCGGATGTGGCTGGCCGCCTGCAGCCAGCGTGCCCGGTGACCGCGGGCATCAACATGGTTTCGTGTGACACCTGGAAGCCGTCCCTGAGCTTCACGGTGACCCCGGCCTTCGTGCCGGGCGACTATCTGATCAAGCTAGTCGGCAGCCAGGGCCAGCAGAGCTACGTGCCGCTGACAATCTGGGATCCGGATTCCGCCGCCGCCTACCTCATCAAGAACGACGTGTACACCTGGCAGGCCTGGAATCCCTATGGCGGCTACGACTTCTACCAGGGCCTCGGCAGCTGCCCGGCGGACGTCTACCCGCTGTGCTCGCGGTCGCGGATGGTCTCCTTCGACCGGCCCTACGATGCCGAGAACGGGTCGGGCAATTTCCTGACGCTCGAGTACCCGCTCGTCCGGTTCGCCGAGGAGCACGGCCTGGACGTCACCTACGCCACCGACATTACCGTCGAGCAGCACCCTGCTTTCCTGCTCAGGCACCGTGCGCTGCTTTCCCTCGGCCACGACGAGTGCTGGTCGCTGACCGAGCGCCGGGCAGCCGTCGCGGCGCATGCCCGCGGCGTGAACATCGTGTTCTTCGCGGCCAGCCCGGTCCTGCGGCACGTCCGGCCGGCAGCCTCTGCGCTCGGGCCCGACCGTGTCGAGATCGACTACCGCAGCCCGCAGGAAGATCCGCTCAACGGGCGGGGCAACCCGCTGGAGGTAACCGGGAACACCTGGGGCTCGCCGCCGGCCAGCTGGCCGGAGAGTGATTTTGTCGGCGAGATGTACGCCGGATTCCTCGAGCCCGGCTTGCACACCAGCCTGATTGTCTCGGACCCGTCATCGTGGGTATTCCGCGGGACCGGCATGCGGGCCGGCTCGGCCATCGGCGGAGTAGTCGCCTCTGACGTCGACCATTTCTACCGGGGCATGGCCTACCCGGCTGACCTTCAGGTACTCAGTCACTCGCCGATCGCGGCGAACCTGGGCCAGACCGAGCTTGGTGCCTTCTACTCGGATATGACCTACTACACCGATTCGAAGTCTGGCGCCGGCGTGCTGGACACCGGCACGAACAACTGGATACCGGCATTGCTGGATGACCGGGACGGCTGCCAGAAACCGGCGAGCTGCGCAGCCGGGCTGCTTCAGCGGATCACCGGCGACATCCTCAGCGCATTCGGCGCGGGGCCGGCCGGTCGGCTGCATCCGTCCGTCGCCAATGCCAGGCAGGTAACCGGCCAGTAGCCGGGCCAGGGCCCGGCGGCAGGGGGCCAGGCGGCAGGCCCTGGCGAAGTCAGCCGAGCGGCACCGGCAGCTCGCACCAGACCACCTTGCCCGACGGAGTGCGGCGGGTGCCCCAGCGCTGCGCGACCTGGCTGACGATCTGCAGGCCGCGGCCGCGCTCGTCCTCGTCGCCAGGGTGGCGCAGCCGGGGGAGGGCGGCGGAGTCGTCGAGCACCTCGCAGACCAGCCCGCCTTCGAGCACCAGCTGGAGCCCGATCTTTCCCTGCGCGTACCGGACGGCGTTGGTGACCAGTTCCGACACCAGCAGCTCGGTCGTCGGGATCAGCTCGGCCAGGCCCCAGCGCCGCAGCGGACGGCGGATCAGCGTGCGCGCCCGCCGCGCCGACGTCAGCTCGGCCGGCAGCTGCCAGCTGACGTGGTGGTCGGCCGGTATCCGGCGCAGCCGGGCGATCAGCACCGCGATGTCGTCGCGCTGGTGGTCGGCGTACACGCCGTCGAGCGTGGCCTTGCACAGATCCTCGAGCGGACGAGACGCCGATCCGGGACCGAAGATCCCGCGCAGCCGGTTAAGCCCCTCGTCGATGTCGGCCGTGCGTTTCTCCACCAGCCCGTCGGTGTAGAGGACCAGCAGGCTGCCGTCCTCGATGTCCAGCACTCTGCTCTGAATGGGCCCGGTGCCGATGCCAAGCGGCGGCGAGGGCAGCACGTCGAGGAACTCGTTGGTGCCGTCCGGCCGGACCAGCAGCGGCGGCAGATGCCCGGCGGAGGCAAGCTCGCAGGTGCCGTTCACTGCATCGAAGATCGCGTAGACGCAGGTGGCAAAATGCGGCTCGCGCACACCCAGCTCTTGCATGAGCTCGTCGAGCTGCTGGAGCGTCTCCGCTGGCGGCAGCTCGAGCATCGCGAGCGTGTGGATTGCCGTGCGCAGCCGGCCCATCGTGACGGCGGCCCGGACGCCGTGTCCCGCGACATCACCGACGACGAGGGCGACCCGGCCGCCCGGCAGCGCGATTGACTCATACCAGTCGCCGCCGACCTCAATCAGCTTGCTGCCCGGCAGGTAGCGGTGCTGGACCTCGACCGACGACGGCGCGGACAGCCCGGTCGGCAGCATGCTGCGCTGCAGCGTGAGGGCCGTCGCGCGCTCCCGGCTGTACCGGCGCGCGCTGTCCATGAACAGCGCTGCCCGGGCGGCGAATGCCATTCCGATCTCGGTGTCGTAGGCGTCGAACCGGCGGAAGCCGACCTGACGGGTGCAGACGAAGAAGCCGAGCATCGAGTCCCTGGCGACCAGCGGCAGCAGCAGCATGGAGACCCCGGACAGCAGCTTGGCGACTGGCCTGCGCAGCCAGGATGCCGCCATGCTGGTCGCGTCCTCGCCGCCGATGACCTCGCAGACGGGCTGGCCGGAGTCCATGCACCGGGTGTACGGGGTGCCTGGCGGGTAGCGCAGGATCTCGCCGGTCGGGAAGGCCGCATCCCAGCCGGGATCGTCGTCGTCATGGGCAACCGCAAGCCGCCGGACCAGCTGCGACCCGTCGGTCGACAGCGCCGGCATCTCGTCGTCACCGACCAGGCTCTCCAGGACCAACAGGCCGGCGGCGTTGCAGAAATGCGGCACGACGATGTCGGTGAGCTCTCTGGCCATCTGGTCCAGGTCGAGCGCGTCACTGATATGCCGGAAGGCGCCATCGAGCAGAGCGTGCCGCATGACGGCCGGGTCGAGGAAACGCTCTTCCAGGGGCGGCGGGATGCGCAGGATCACCAGTGCCGCCAGCCCGGCGTCGGCGGAGCGGATGGGCTGCACGGTAACGACGGCGCCGGCTGCTGATCCTCTGGCCGTCCTGATCGTCAGCAGCGCCGTGCCCTCGCGGTCCGAGCATGCTGCCTCGATGAGGGCCTGCAGCCCGGCGGCATGGGCGGCCGGGTCGGCGAGCAGGTCCCGCAGCTTCGTGCCCAGCAGGCCGCCCGGCGAGTCGGCAAGCACGTCGGCGGCGCCCCGGTCATGGTGCAGGATCCGGCCATCCTTGTCGATCCCGAGAATGAGGGTCCTGGCCGACGTGCTGGACAAGAGCGCGGAGATGTCGGCGGTTGCCGCGGATGTCACCCGGCGCGCTCCCTTCCAGTCTGGGCGAGGGCATGCTCCTCTCGATTATGGAGCATCTTCGCGCATATTGAGAGAGAACCAGTCGTGGCCTAGCGTGAGCTCCTGGTATCAAATGGCTTCCGGGGCAGGGAGGATAAGTGGCACAGCCGCGCAACGACCGCGTGCTCATCGTGGGCGCGGGACCAACCGGGCTGCTGCTCGCGGCCGAGCTGGCGCTGGCGGGCGTGCCGTGCCTGGTCCTGGAGCGGCGGGACGGCCCGCGGACCGATTCCCGCGCGATCTGCCTGCATGCCAGAAGCATGGAGATGCTCGACCTGCGCGGCCAGGCCGAGCGGTTCGCCCAAGCCGGACTGGCCGTGCCGGCTTTCCCGCTCGGGCCGCGCAGGGCGCGGATAGATTTCGGCCGGCTCGACTCCGATTTTCCTTACCTCCTCGATATGCCGCAGAGTCAGATCGAGCGGCTGCTCATGGCGCGAGCGCTCGAGCTCGGAGCCGAGGTCCGCTGGTCGTGCCCGGTCGCCGGGATCGCGCAGGACGAGCATGGCGTGAGGGTCAGCACGACTGACGGCGGAACGCAGCGGGCCGCTTATGCCGTTGCCTGTGACGGCGTCCGCAGCTCCGTGCGCCAAGCGCTGCAGCTGCCATTCCCTGGCTTTCCCAATGCGGGCTCGGTCATTCTCGCCGACCTTTTCCTGGACGGCCTGCCGATGACTGCGGCCTACGGCGACCTTTCGGGTGCCGGGATGCTGCTGATGTTCCCCTTTCGCGATGGCTCCTGCCGGGTCGTGCTGTACGACTACGCGCGCGCCGAGGCGCCGGTCACCGAGCCCGTGACAATGGATGACGTCCGGGCCGCGCTGCGACGCATCACCGGCCAGGATTTCGGGCCGCGGGACATGTCCTGGTCGGCGCGATACCGCAGCGAGAGCCGGCAGGTCCCGGCCTACCGCGCCGGACGGGTGCTGCTGGCCGGCGATGCCGCGCACGCGCACTCCCCGGCCGGGGCGCAGGGGATGAACACCGGCCTGCAGGACGCGGTGAACCTGGGCTGGAAGCTCGGTGCCGCGCTGTCCGGCTGGGGGCCGGGCTGGCTGCTTGACTCCTACCACGCCGAGCGGCATCCCGTCGGTGCCGGAGTGCTGGCGCTGACCGGCCGGCAGTTCCGGCTGAACACGGCCAGGACCGCGAGCCGGCGCGCGTTCCGCTGGGCTGTGCACCGCCTGGTCGTGCCACTGCCGCCAGTGCAGCTGCGGCTCGCGCGCGACTACTCAGGCGTTGCCGTCCGGTACCGGCAGCCGGCCGGATCAGATCCGCCTGGACGGCCGGCGCACCCGATGGCCGGCAGCCGGCTGCCGCGCGGCACGCTGACGCTGGCCGACGGGGCCGCCGCGCGCCTGTACCAGCTTTTCCACGACGCCAGGTTCGTGCTGCTCGAGCGCGAGGCGCCGGGCGAGGCAGGGTGCGCCGGGCGCGTCGGGCAGGACCGGGTGAAGACGGTGCGGTACCGCGGCTGTACCGGGGCGCGGCTGCCGGCCGCCATGCTGGTCCGGCCGGACGGGTACATCGCCTGGGCATCGGACGAACGGGAACCCGCCGCCCGCGCCGCGGCGATCACGGCCGCCGTCACGAGCTGGCACGGCAGTCCGCCGGCCGGCCGCGCTCCGGCCGGCCGCGCTTAGGCATCCCCGGCTCAGGCGTCCCTGGCCGGCTCGCCGTGACCGGCGTTGGCGCGGCCGCGGCCCCAGTACGCTTTCGGCGACAGCTGTCCCTCCCCGAGGCCGCGGTCCGCAAGGATCTGCCGGAGGTCCAGTACGACCCTGGCCTCGCCGAGCAGGTAGGCGTGGCCGTCTCCCGGCGGCAGCTCCACCTCGCGGGCTTCGGCTGCCAGCCGTGCCGGGTCGCCGGCCGGCGCGCCCAGCCGGTGCAGCCAGCTGAGCCTGGTGCGCGCGGGCGCCAGGAGCTCCTGCTCGTCCGCCGGCTCGGGTACTTCCAGCACGAGGGTGGCGACCGAGTCGCCCGGCAGTGACTCGGTCATCGCGAAGATCGCCGGCCTGGCCGCTTCGTCGCCGATGAGCAAATGCCAGTCCGCCGTCGGCGACGCCGTGATCTTCCCCCGGGGCCCGATGCCCTCGATCATGTCGCCCGGCTGGGCCGATCGCACCCAGCGCTCGCCCGGCCCGTCGCCGTGCAGTACAACGTCGAGGGTGAGCAGCCGCTGCGGCTCGTCCAGCGAGCGGATCGTATAGCGGCGCCGCACCGGCCGGCTGCCGTCGGCGGCCACGAGCAGCATCATGTCCTGGCCCGGGTCATACCGGAATCCCGCCAGCTCCGGTGCTGTCAGCCGGAGCCGCTGCAGATGCGGGGTCAGCCGGACCGAGTCGACCACCTCCAGCTGGAGACGGCGGGTGCCGGCCAGCGGGCCGGCCAGCTGGGCGAACGGGTCGTCGAGCCCTGCTCGGACAGCCTGGGGTAGTGCTTCAGCCATGCAGCGGGCCTTTCCGGTTGCCTCTCCGGGCCTGCCAGCCCGGAAGCCGAAGCCTCACAGTATGCGAGCGGCACTGGCGGTGCGGCGGCTGGATGCGGCGGGGCTACCTGCTAAGAATTAAAAGTGACTGGCGACTGGGAGGGGTCCTGTGCGGTATGACGAAACGGCTACGCCGGGGCCTGCGGTCACCGACGACATGGGCAGTGCCGTCCCGGTGCCGGCCGAGGTACGGCGGGTCGTCTCGCTGGTGCCGTCGCTGACCGAGGCGGTCGCCGCCTGCGACGCCGGGATGCTGGCCGGGGTGACGGACTGGTGCTCGCACCCCGCTGGCCTGACCGCTGCGCGCGTCGGCGGCACGAAGAGCCCCGATGTGGCCGCGGTCGCGGCGCTGGCGCCGGACTTAGTTCTGGCCAACGAGGAGGAGAACAGGGAAACTGACCTGGCCGCGCTGCGCGCCGCAGGGCTCGCGGTGTGGGTGACCAGGGTGCGTAACCTGCCCGAGGCACTAACGTCGCTGCACCGCATGCTGACGCTCGGCTGCCAGCTGCCGCGTCCGGCCTGGCTGGACGCCGCCGAGGCAGCGTGGCAGCAGGTGCCGGCCCTCGGCGCAGGTCCGCGCCGGTTCGCCGTCGTGCCGATCTGGCGGCGGCCGTGGATGGTGCTCGGCCGGGACACGTTCGCCGGCGATCTGCTGGCCAGGCTGGGCGTGACGAACGCCTGCGGCGGCCACCAGGACCGGTACCCGCGGATCGGCCTGGATGAGCTCCGGGCCGCCGGCGCTGACCTGGTCGTGCTGCCCGACGAGCCGTACCGTTTCAGCGCGACGGACGGCCCCGAGGCATTTCCTGGCCTGCCCGCCGCGCTGGTCAGCGGGCGCCATCTCACCTGGTACGGGCCGTCGCTGGCGGTGGCGCCGCAGGTGCTCGGCGATCAGCTGCGGGCGGCCGCCGTCTGGCCGCAGACATGACAACGCCCCCGTGAGCGAGTGCTCCCGAGGGCGCGTCAGGCCAATGCGAGCGTCGCCTCTCGGCGAGTGGCACATCACGGCTCCAGCCCGAACGGTATTCCGCGACGGCAGTAGTTGCGGCCCGGGGGACACAACGCACCGGCGAAGAGTACAACCCACCGGGGCCGCCAGCTATTCCACGGCGCGGCGCGGGACTGCGGAAAGCCACCGGAAACCTCGGGGATCATGAATCGTCGGCGAGCGACTGCTGACGATTCTGCGTGATCATGGAAAGCCGGGGCGCTGGTTTGCCGCGAAGCGGCGAGAATAGGGTGAGCATCCCGGCCGGGCTGGCGGGACGGGCTATAGGAGGAGTGGCTCTTAGGTGGCTGGGGACGACTTGCTCGTCGGCTCTATCGGCGTCCTTGTCGTCGCCACCCGAGGGAAAGACGGCCCTGGCGAGGTCCTGGTCAAGATCCGTGGCGGCTCAGAGGCCTATATCGCCTGGTCGCCGACTCCGCTGCCACGCGGGGCCACAGTCCTGGTGATCGAATCGCGCGGCACGCGCTCCGTCGACGTGAGCGAGTGGACTGACCCGCTGGACCCTTTTGGCGAGGGCTTCCATTGAATAGCGCCATACCGGCAGTAGTGAGCAATACTGCTGAGTAACGACATTTTCGGGAGGCGGCCTTCCGGAAAGCTCCCAGTTGGAGATGACAGATGCTCGGCTATCGTGTTCCCAGGCCGGATGAGGCGATGCTGATTTCCGGTGGCAGGTACGGGCGCAGCGGCGCGCCCTTCAAGGTCATCACCGGTCACGGCGCTCTCGTCCTCCCGTTCATCCGCAAGGCCAGTTTCCTGACGCTGTCAATGTGCGAGGCGGAAGTCTCCGAGACCTGCGTCACCAAGCAGGGCATCTCGCTGAATGTCCGCTCGGTCATCGCGTTCAAAGTAGGCAACGACGAGGAGAGCATCGTCAACGCCGGGCAGCGGTTCCTCTCGGATCAGGATCAGATGTCCACGCTGACCGGCCGGATTTTCGCCGGGCACCTGCGCTCGATCATCGGCTCGATGACCGTGGAGGAGATCGTCACCGAACGGCAGAAGCTGGCCAGTGAGGTCCTCGACGGTTCCAAGGCGGAGATGGTCAAGATCGGACTGACGGTCGACTCGCTGCAGATCCAGTCGATCGACGATATGAACACCGGCTACATCGACGCGATGGCCGCGCCGCACAATGCGGCGATCCAGCGGCAGGCGCAGATCGCGCAGGCGCAGGCCAACCAGGCGTCGGCCGAGGCGCAGCAGCAGTCGCAGCGAGCCCAGGCGGAGTACGCCCGGCAGACCTCGGTCGTGCAGGCGCAGTACAAGGCGGAAGTGGACAAGGCGCAGGCCGAGGCCGCCCAGGCCGGCCCGCTGGCGCAGGCGCAGGCACAGATGGGAGTCCTGGCGGCGCAGGCCGAGCTGGCCGAGCGCCAGGCCGGGCTGCGGCAGCGCCAGCTGGTCGCCGAGGTCATCAAGCCGGCCGAAGCTGAGGCGGAAAAGGTCCGGGTGCTGGCGCAGGCCGATGCGCAGCGGACCAGGGTGCAGGCCGAGGCAGCGGCCTCCAACAACCGCGTCGCACTGGACAAGATGCTGATCGACCAGCTTCCGCAGATCGTCAAGGAAGCGGCTGCCGGGCTGGCCGGCGCCAACCTCACCGTCCTGAACGGATCCGATGGGCTCAGCGAGGTCGCGGCGGGCCTGGTCAGCCAGGGACTGGCGATCCTCGAATCGGTAAAAAAGAGCATGTCCGGGCCGGCGAGCAACGCGGTTACCGCTTTCGAGCTGTCGCCGGTCGAGAACGGCACCGCGCCGGGCACCGCCGCGGCGCAGAGCAGCAGGCCCGCGACGGGCTGACGGGCGCCTTCCGCAAAGGCTCCTGAGGAGTAGACAG
>OCTA010002385.1_pt1 | contig 17126 bp, 13 predicted proteins | sample 1538991 | NCBI WGS metagenome assembly OCTA01 (sample SAMEA3539302, study PRJEB22396) | soil metagenome | biome: tundra; feature: field; material: soil | place: USA | collected 2010-05 | depth 0.15 m | reverse complement strand
AGGGCTGGCCTTGGTGCAGGCGGGTAACGAGGAGCGGCACAAGATGCGGAACCACGGGATGGTTTACACCGCGGGCATCCTTGTTTCGTTCTGGATTTTGGTAGGAGTGTTGCTGTCACTGCGTGCGGCCGGTGCTCGACTGGGGTGGGGATTCCAATTTCAGTCGCCCGTATTTCTGTCGTTGATGGCGGGATTGTTGTTCTTTCTCGGCCTTTCGTTGGCAGGGCAGTTTGAAATTGGCCTGACGCTGACGAGCGCTGGAGGGGGCTTGGCCGCCAAGCAGGGGTACACCGGCAGCTTCTTTACCGGCGTGTTGGCCGTGGTGGTGGCCACTCCCTGCACCGCTCCGTTTATGGGTGCGGCCATCGGCTACGCGTTGGCGCAGCCCGCCGGGGTAACCTTCGCTGTCTTCACGGCATTGGCGCTTGGCCTCGCGGCGCCCTACGCGGTTCTGACGTTGCAGCCGGCGTGGACTCGCCTGCTGCCGCGCCCCGGGGCGTGGATGGAAGTATTGCGGCAGGCCATTTCAGTGCCCATTTTTGCGACGGTAATATGGCTCGCGTAGGTGTTGGCCCAAGCTTACGGAGCCAGCGTCCTGGCAGCCCTGCTGGCGACCTTTTTACTGATCGCCATGGCGGGATGGTTCTTGGGCCGCTGGCCTGCCCAGCGCTGGGCCACGGCGATCGCGGCAATCATCCTGCTGGGAGCGGTCACCCTGAGCGCGCTGGCGCCCAGGGAACTGGCTATCGCGCCGGCAACGACCGCTTCGGCGTCGCACTCCGGGGAGTGGGAGCCGTGGTCCTCGGCTGCGGTCGCCAGCTACCAGTCTCAAGGGCGGCCCGTATTTGTGGACTTCACGGCAAGCTGGTGCCTGAGTTGCCAGGTTAACGAGCGCGTCGCTTTGAGTCAGCCCCAGGTGCGCAAGGCCTTTGCGGATTCAAATGTCGCCCTCCTCCGCGCCGACTGGACGCAGCACGACGAGGCCATCGCGGAAACACTCACAAGCCTGGGTCGAAGCGGCGTGCCCGCCTATGCTCTGTATGTTCCAAGCGAGAAAACGCCGCGACTGCTGCCCGAAGTCCTTACCCCCGGCATCGTCACAGATGCGTTAAGCAAGCTGCCCAAGACGGCCCTCTCCCAAGCTCGTTGATCGCTGTCCTTACTCCTCCACTGCGCACAAGGAAACATTCCTGCCCGACTTGTCGTATTAGAACTAGGCCAAGTTCTGTTGAGGGTTGTCTTTGCTAAACTGCTGGCAGATCGCCAACCCCTTTTGTCGATTCACCAACGCGCATTGCAGGAGTATTCATGCCAGTAGTAGAACTCTCGGGCGTAACCAAAGCCTACGAGAGCAAGGTTGCCGTGAACAATCTGAGCCTGTCGATTGAAGCCGGGCAAATGTTCGGATTGCTGGGACCCAACGGTGCAGGGAAGACCAGTTCGATTCGCATGATGATGGGCATTACAATGCCCGATTCCGGCCAGGTGAACCTGTTCGGCAAACCATTTGAGCGTGAGAGCCTCGATCGCGTCGGTTATCTGCCTGAAGAGCGCGGCCTCTACAAGAAGATGAAGGTCATGGAGCAGTTGGTGTTTTTTGGGCAGTTGCATGGGCTGGCCGGGGACGAAGCCCGCAAGCGTGCCCAGGATTGGGCCACGCGTCTGGATATTGCCGAGTCTCTCCCCAAGAAAACTGATGAGCTCTCCAAGGGCATGCAGCAAAAGATCCAATTCATTGCTTCGCTGCTTCACGATCCCGGCCTCATCGTTATGGACGAACCTTTCTCTGGTCTCGATCCCGTGAACGCAACCCTGCTTGAACGCACTCTGCTGGAATTGAAAGGTCAGGGGAAGGCAATCTTGTTTTCAACCCATCGCATGGACCAGGTGGAAAAGCTGTGCGACTCCATTTGCCTGGTGAATCGCGGAGAAGCGGTGTTGCAGGGCAAGGTGCGTGAAATCAAATCGCGCTATGAGCGCAACCGCATCATCGTGGAATTTGAAGGAAGCCCGTCGTTTCTCAATAGCGCCGAGATTGCCGAATCGAAGAACTATTCCGGCCATGCCGAGATTCGCCTCAAAGAGCATGGCGATGCGCAACGCTTGCTGCACGAGGCAGCCGCCGTTGCAACCATCTTTCGCTTCGAATTGGTCGAGCCTTCGCTCGAAGAGATTTTCATTCAGACCGTGGGGGGCAAGTCCGATGCGTAATATTTTTCTGGTTGCTAGGCGCGAGTACCTCGAGCAGATCCGTGGTCGCGCATTCAGGATGACAACCGTCGGACTGCCTGCGATCTTCGCGGCTGTGATCGGCGTCAGCTACCTCTCGACGCTTGGTCTGGGCTCTGGCAAACATCTTGCAATCGCGTCCGGTGACCCGGCGCTGGCCAGCGAAATTCGCAGCCGGCTCGTCAGCAGTAAAGATCGCAAGGCGGTCGTCGATATTATTTCCCCAGCCACCCCTGCTGACCGCGAGCGCCTGATTGACGATGTAAGAGCGAAAACTCTCGACGGCCTGTTGTGGATTGAGACCCCCGCCGGCGAGTTACCCAAGGCGACCTACATTTCCAAGTCTTCGGGCGACTTTGTCACGACCGGCCGTTTCAAGGGCGCTTTGAATGATGGCCTGGTGCGTGAACACCTGACTAACTCAGGCATGAAGCAGGCTCAAGCCGACGAATTGGTGAAGGGAATTTCAATTGATACCCTTCAAGTCAAAAAAGACGGTCAGCTCACCAAGAGCAATGCTGAGATGTCGCTGTGGAAGGGATATGTCATGGCCTTTCTGCTGTCGATGACCACAATCATCTACGGCATGAATGTGGCGCGTTCCATCATCCAGGAAAAGACGTCTCGCATTTTTGAAGTGATGCTGGCGACTGCGAAGCCGAGCGACATGCTGGCCGGCAAACTGGTCGGCGTAGGTGCCGTTGGCATGACGCAAATCGCCATCTGGCTCGTCACCGGAATCATTATTTTTGCGTCTCCCTTTGCGGCTGCAATTATGAGCGGCAATCTCGCGATCCACTTTTCATGGGCGGAAGGATTACTGTTTCCGGTCTACTTCCTGCTCGGATACTTGCTCTACAGTTCGCTGTTCGCAGGCTTAGCCGCCACCTGCGAGACGGAGCAGGAACTGCAGATGTATATGCCGCTGGCGGCGGCTCCGACCTGGCTCAGCTTTTCGATGATCCTGCTGATCGTCAACGATTCCAATTCGATGTGGTCAATCGCCGCCTCCTTTTTTCCGCCCACGGCGCCGATCATCATGTTTCTCCGCATGGCCTCACAAACGCCGCCGATCTGGCAATTCGCAGTATCGATTGGACTCATGATCCTGAGTATTTGGTTTACTCTGTGGTTCTCTTCGAAGCTCTACCGCGTCGGCATCCTGATGTACGGCAAGCGCGCCACGCTGCCCGAGCTGCTGCGCTGGATCCGCTATAGCTAGGATTGTGCCGCTTTGTTTTGGACGAAGCTGCATACCTATCCTCGCCTTGAGCTCTCAGCAAGCTCGATTCCCGATCATGTCCTTGCCCCATCCTTTCGCCTTTTTCCTGGCTAGAGGGTGGTCACCTCGAAAACCTGAAGTGCCAAGACGGTTCAGCCATCGGCCTGGTGTGCCGAGGCTTGTTCAGGCAAATGGATCAGAATAGAACGCTAAAATCAGAAGAGTGTCTGCCCCTGCCATCTCCCGCTTCACGCTCAGCCAGCGCATCGTACTGGCCGTTGTTCCGCGGGTGGTCTGGGTTCTGCTGAGGATACTGGGACTTACCTGGCGGTATGAAGTTATCGCCGAAGAAGGTATCGTCCCAGTCACGTTCGGGCAAAAGGCAGGCCCTGAGATCTACTGCTTCTGGCATCAGTGCGTGCTGCCGTGCGCGCTTTACTTTCGCCTTTCAAACGCTGTGATCCTGATTAGTCGAAGTTTTGATGGCGAGTTGATTACCCGGATTCTGCGCATGTTTGGATTTGGCGCGGTGCGTGGGTCGAGTTCACGCAGCGCGCGCGAAGGATTACTGGGATTGAAGGGCGTCATCGAGAGCGGCAAGACGGCAATCTTTACTGCCGATGGCCCGCGCGGGCCAATTTACGAAACCAAGATGGGGCCTATCAAACTGGCGCAGCTTACGGGCGCACCCATCGGCGCATTTCATCTGCAACCCGAACGCGCGTGGGTTCTGAATTCGTGGGATCGGTTTTTGATTCCCAAGCCGTTCACGCGCATCTGCGTGAGTTGGGCACAGTGGACGGTGGTTGATCCGCAGTTGCCCCCTGAGAAGTTTGAGACCAAACGGCAGGAGCTGAATGCTGCGATCGAACGTGCGCGCCTGCGGGCTCTGCAGCATTTTCAGAGGGCACAGCGATGAGTGAACAAGCTTCTACTGGCGAAGGTCTGCGCGTTTCTGACTTCGACTTTCATCTTCCGCCGGACTTGATTGCGCAGCAGCCGCCGGCAGAGCGAGGTAGCAGTCGCATGCTGGTCGTCGACCGAGCCAATGGAGCACTGCATGATTCAAATTTCAGTGAACTTCCGTCGCTGCTCCGGCCCGGCGATCTCCTGATACTTAACGACAGTCGCGTGATTCCGGCACGGCTCTATGCTCGCCGCACCACGGTGCGCGAACGGCAGGAATCCACGGCCCTCATCGAAGTCCTGCTGACCGAGCCGGTCGGCGATAACGAATGGCGCGCACTTGTGAAGCCCGGCAGGAAAGTAGCCGTCGGCGAGCGTCTAGTCTTCCCATCTTCGTCGGGCGTTGTTGAGCTGGAAGCCGAAGTTCTGGATCGTGGCGAATTCGGCGAGCGCCTTCTGCGTTTTTCGTCGAGCGATCATTTTTTCAGCATCCTCGATCGCATTGGCCACATGCCGTTGCCGCCCTACATTCGCAGGGATGACACCACGGGAGATCGCGAGCGCTATCAGACTGTTTTCTCGCGCGAACAAGGTTCGGTCGCCGCTCCCACTGCGGGGTTGCACTTCACTCCGCAAATTCTGGACCAGCTTGCAGCCAAGCCGGTTGAGACGGCCACGGTGACTTTGCACGTGGGTCTGGGAACTTTTGCGCCTCTGCGCGTTGAGCGACTGGACGAAGTTCATCTGCATCGCGAGCGCTACACGTTGCCGCCCTCAACAGCGGAAGCAATCAATGCTGCAGTTCGCGAGGGCCGACGCATCGTGGCGGTGGGCACTACGGTGGTCCGCACCCTGGAACATATCGCAGCTCAAGCGTTAGGAGCGCCCCTGGAGCCTCACTCGGGCACTACGGACATCTTTATCTCGCCAGGTTTCCCCTTCCGGCTTCTAGGCGGGTTACTGACCAATTTCCACCTGCCGCAGTCGAGCCTGTTGATGCTGGTCAGCGCGTTTGCCGGTCGCGAGCGGGTACTCGCTGCCTACCGCCACGCGGTAGAGGATCGCTATCGCTTCTTCAGCTACGGCGACTGCATGTTTCTGGCGTGACTTTCACATTAAGCGACGCGCGGATTTGAGTACGTCTGCGTTGACGTCAGCTTGAAATCAGAAATCTGGGAAACAGAGAAGCCTTCATCTGGCAGGCTGTTCGGCAATTCCGGCCAATTGATTTGCGGCAACGATTCCAACGCGGGTCGTGCGAGCAGGTATCCCTGGAACAGGTCGATGCCAGCAGCATGAAGCCAAGCCAGTTCGCCAACAGTCTCCACGCCCTCCGCGATTACTTCAATCTTCAGCGCCGAACAGACTCCGAGAATGCCGTTCACGATGGCCTGCCGGACAGTATCGTGATCGATGCCGCGCAACAGCATCATGTCGAGCTTGATGATGTCAGGCTGGAAATCCGCGAGCAGATGCAGGCCGGAATAGCCGGCTCCAAAATCGTCGATAGCGGTCCTGAAACCCTGCCGACGATACTCCCGCATGATGCTCTTGAGATGTTCCTTGTCGACGACCTGTTCGTTTTCAGTGATTTCGAAGATGATGTGGTCCGTCGGGAAGTTGTGGATCCGTGCGGCCTCGAGCGTCGCGCGAATGCACGTCGCAGCCTGGTAGACAGCGTTGGGCAGAAAGTTGATGCTGACAAAACACTGCACCCCAAGCTTGGCGGCCAGTTCGATCGACTTCACGCGGCAGGCCTGGTCGAAGCGGTAACGATTCTCCGCGTTTACCTGGGAAAGAATGGTTCCTGCGCCCGCTCCGTCGACGCCGCGAACGAGAGATTCGTACGCATAGACTGATCGAGTCTTGAAATTGACAATTGGCTGGAAGGCCATCGTGAAATCGAAGGGAAGCGGAGATCCCTCTCGGCAGAATTGGCAGGGCGGTAGACCATTTGGGCCGGGACGATTCATGGGCGCAAACTCCATTTATATAGAAAACTGGGCATCCGTGCGCACTCATATACTTGTTCAAGAATAACCTCGGCTGGGGCAACCTTATCAAGGGTACTTTTGTGGGAGGGACACGGTGGGTTGGCTGTGCTCCGAGCCGACGGCCTCATCCTGCTAAACTCTGTAGCGTGTCTGACCAAGCCAAGCCACCCGTTTTCCTGCTCGATACCATGGGGTTCATCTTCCGCGCGTATCACGCCATGCAGCGCAGTCGGCCCATGGCCACGCGGTCGGGACTCCCCACCGCGGCCACATATGTCTTCGTGAACATGATCAAAAAACTGAGGCAGGATTTCTCGCCCCAATATTTTGCGGCTGTGTTCGACATGAGCGGTGCGGTCTTTCGCGATGAGCGAGCGCGCTCGATCGGCATGCTGCGCAAATGGAACTCGAAGACAAAGTGTTTTGAAGATGTGAGCTACGAGGGCTATAAGGCCAAGCGTGAGGCCATGCCCGAGGATCTTGCGCGCCAGCTTCCTTATATTCGCCGTGCCCTCGACGTCTTTCGCATTCCGATCCTCGAGGCCCAGGGGTTTGAAGCGGACGACGTGATTGGAACGCTGGCACGTCAGGCTGCGGAGCGTGGTCATGAAGTGTTTATCGTCTCAAGCGATAAAGACATGATGCAGCTGGTCACGCCGCACGTGAAGATGCTGAACCCGCAGAAGGACAACCTGATCCTCGATCCCGAAGGCGTGAAGGCGGCGCTCGGCGTTGCACCAAACCAGGTGGTCGACGTGATGGCTCTGCGCGGTGACACGATCGACAACATCCCGGGAGCGCCGGGAATTGGCGACAAGGGCAGCGTTGACCTGATTGTGGAATTTGGCAGCGTCGAAGCGGTTCTCGATCGCGCGGAAGAGGTCAAGCGCAAGAGCTATCGCGAATCGCTGCAGCAGAATCGCGAAACCGTTCTGCTCTCAAAGGAATTGGTCACCATTGACTGTGCCGTGCCGCTGGAACTCGATGTGGCCGCGATGGAGACACAACTTCCTGACCTTGAAGGTTGCCGCGAGCTTTTCACGGAGCTTGAGTTCACCTCGTTGCTGAAGGAACTTGCACCGGCCGCCTCGGCCGCACCCATCGAGCTGATCGACAAGCCTACAGACGAGCAGGCTGCCAGGTTCTTTGCAGCCGCCCGGCAGCATGGATTTGCCTTCGCTCTCGACGCCAGGGAGCCTGTTGAGGAAGAGTCCGAGGATGAACCTCAGCAGTCGATGACGCTCTCTCTCATGGATGCCGTCGAGGAAGCAGAAAAGAAGACGCAATGCAGCGTTGGAGTCTGCGCGGAAACAGGTATCGCGTTGTCAATCCCGCTGAGCGGCGAATTGCGCGCGTTGTTTGAAGACGATTCCGTCCCCAAGTTCACGCATGACTGCAAACTGGCTCTGCATGTTCTCAGCGGTCTCGGTGTCGAAATGCGCGGTACGGTCGATGACGTGATGCTGCTTTCGTACGCACTCAATCCGACCCACACCACGCAGACGATTGCAGACGTCGCTGTCCGCCATGGCCATGCACCGCCGCCTTCTCTGATGGCAGCCGCAGCAACAATTCACGCGCTACTGCCGGCCCTGCGCGCACATGTTGATGAAACGCACGTAACCAACGTCTACAACGACATTGACCTGCCCCTCGCCCCCGTCCTTTATCGCATGGAGAAGGCCGGGGTGCGCATCGACAAGGATGTTCTGGCCGGTCTTTCGGTGCGTTTTGCGAGTGAGCTGGATCGCGTTGGGGAACGCATCTTTGAGTTGGCAGGGGAACGTTTCAACATCAATTCACCCAAGCAACTTGGGGTCGTTCTCTTCACGCATATGGGCCTGCCGGCGCCTGTCATTCGCGGCAAGGGCAAGGCAATATCGACCGCGCAGGATGTGCTCGAGCAGCTTGCGGAGAAGCATGATGTTCCGCGGCTGGTGCTCGAATATCGCCATCTTTCCAAACTAAAGTCGAACTACATTGATGCGCTGCCTCTTTTAGCCGATGCAGATTCCCGCGTGCATACGACGTTTCAAGCTGCGGCAACAGCCACGGGGCGACTCTCATCCGTCAATCCAAATCTTCAGAACATACCCATCAAAACGGAGTTGGGACGCGAGATTCGCGCAGCATTTACCTCCGCACCGGGCACGCAGTTGCTCTCCGCGGACTACTCGCAGATTGAGCTGCGTCTGCTGGCACACTTCAGCGGTGACCCCCTTCTGATGCGGGCCTATCAGAATGATGAAGATATTCACACGCTGACCGCCAGCGAAGTCTTTGGCGTTCCTGCGGAGACCATGGACAAGGAGACGCGAGCGCGCGCCAAGGCGGTCAACTTCGGAATTGTCTACGGCATATCGCCATTTGGTTTGGCCGCACAACTGGGCATTCCGCAAGCTGAAGCGAGGGCCTACATTGATCGTTATTTCGCGCGCTATCAGGGTGTTCAGGCGTTTATCGAAAAGACGCTAGAAACCACGCGTCGCGAGGGCAGCGTGCGCACGCTCTTTGGCCGCATACGTCCGATCCCGGACATTGACAGCCGCAATCCAAACCAGCGTGGGTTTGCCGAGCGCACCGCAGTCAACACGCCATTGCAGGGCACGGCGGCTGATCTCATCAAGCTGGCCATGATTGCGCTCGACCGCAAGCTCACCGAGCGCAAACTCAAAACCCGCATGATGCTGCAGGTTCACGATGAACTGCTGTTTGAAGTTCCCAATGACGAGACCAGCGAAGTTGAGACCCTGGTGCGCACGGAGATGGAAAGCGTGGTCAAGCTCAATGTTCCGCTGGTTGCGGACCTAGGCTTCGGACCTAACTGGCGCGATCTGTAGACCATTGCGGATAGGCACCGAACGTGTCGGCGAGAGGATTTTATCGGCGAAAATGCTTCGAGTGTGAGCGCGGTGTCGAAAGCTGTTTCTCCAGGCATGAACAAGCTTTCCTGCATCTCCGACCTGCAAACCATCATCGAAGCTGTGGATAAGACGGACGGCTCGCCGCGTCCCATCGGATGTAGCGGCCGCGTATAACTTCAACTTTCAATTTTCGGAGTGATTCTATGAGCACAACTCAAGCTATTACTGCCGCAGCCGCAGGCACGTTCGCAATTGGCGGCGACCTTAAAGTGAATCGTCTTGGATATGGCGCGATGCGCATCACAGGCAAGGGCGTGTGGGGTCCGCCTGCAGATAAGCAAGCCTCTCTCGCGACAGTGCGCCGCGCGGTGGAACTGGGTGTGAACCTGATTGATACCGCTGACTCCTATGGACCGGGTACCTCGGAGGAGCTGATCGCCGAGGCGCTCTATCCATATCCATCTGGCCTGGTCATTGCGACCAAGGGTGGGTGGGAGCGTCCCGGTCCCGGGCAATGGACGCACAACGCTAGCCCTGAGCATTTGACGGAGGCACTCGAAGGCAGCCTCAAGCGCCTGCGCGTTGACCGCATCGATGTGCATCAACTCCACGCGCCTGACAATGCGGTTTCATTTGAAGCTTCGGTGGAAACGCTGGCCAAGCTCCGCGAGCAGGGCAAGATTCGACACGTGGGACTTTCGAACGTCACTCGCGAACACATCGAGCGCGCCCGCAAAATCGTGCCCATTGTCTCGGTACAAAACCGGTACAGCTTCGCCGATCGCGAGTCAGACTTCATTGTGGACTACTGCGAGCAGAACAACATCGCGTTCATTCCGTGGGCGCCCCTCGGTCAGGCCCATAAGGCGCACGACGCCATCGAAAAGGTTGCGAAGGAGCTCAAGGCGAGTCCACTACAAGTGGCATTGGCATGGCTGCTCAAGCGCTCTAAGGTGATTTTGCCCATCCCCGGCACATCGTCAGTTGAACACCTTGAGGAAAACGTCGCGGCGGCCGGTCTTAAGCTGCCCCGGAAGGCGTACGACGAACTGTCCGCCGTGGCTCACCCGCCGGCCAGTTTGCGCGGCTAAAACCGGTTTTAGCGGCGATTAAACTCAAACGTCAAAATGGCGCCTTGCCCTTAGCGGGAAAGACGCCGTTCGACGTTTGAGGGTACACCGGCGGGGTCAGTAGATCGACTTTAACTTGAACATGCGGAAGGTTAGCGTAGCTCCTGCGACCGCCAGGAGCAGCGGAACTATCAGCGTATTGGCGTTATAAGTCAACTCCAAAACGAAGGCTACCGAGGATATGGGGGCCTGCGTCGCAGCAGCCAGGACAGCGCCCGCGCCGACGATGGAGCAGCTTCGCTTATCCGCCGAGGGAGCAACGTAGCTCCACAATTCGCCGAAGCCCGCGCCTAGCAATGCACCAAACGTCATGGTCGGCGTGAAAAGCCCGCCGGGAGCACCCGCCCGCAGGCACAACAACGTCGCAATCGGCCGCAGCAGGAGCAGCACAAACAGCAGGCCACCCGTCACATGCGCATCGAACGCAAGTTGGACCACGTTCTTGCCGTTGCCCAGCAATTGCGGTAACTGAATGGCGGCTAGTCCCAGTGCCAGAAAGGCAAGAATCGGCCAAATCACGACGCCCCGCCCTGACGGCTTGTGCTCCTGTGCCCAGTGAATGCTTCGTGCAAGAAGAGCGGCTCCCAACCCAAGCAGGGGACCGCAGGCCAGTGCCCAGAGCATCAGCGATTGAGTGGGCGGCAGATTCGGAATCTGGTAGGTAGCTTCATTGGGCAGCAACAGCCATGAAACTGCCGTTGCTACAAAGGACGTGACGAAGGCAGGAATCACAGCGGAAATGGATAAGGTGCCCAGCAGCACTTCCAGGGTGAACAAAGCGCCGCCGAGGGGGACATTGTAGGCAGCCGCCATGCCCGCACCTGCGCCGCACGCTACCAGGAGCCGGCGTTGCTCTGGGGTTAGTTTGAAGGCACGCGGAGTCCAGTCGGACAGCTTGCCTCCCACCAGCGCCCCAGCCTGCTTCAATGCGGCTTCACGTCCGACCGCCGCACCCATTCCGAGGATGATGACGGAGAGCAATGCCCGGACCGCCATCGACTTTTCAGGCAGCTTCCCAAAATGCTCCCAGATCGCCTCGGTGAGCGAGGGCCCTTTGCTATCGGGAATGCGGCGCACGAAGTAGAGCACGCCTCCAGCGAGGATTCCAGCCCCACACAGGACAGCTACGCGCCGGAATGCCGAGACATTGTCGACCCCGGTAAGGAAATCTCCATGCTGATAGCTGAAACAGAAATGCTGAACCATGTGCAGAAGGCGCATCAACAGGCCACCCGCCAATCCAGCACCAGCTCCTGTCAATAAGATCGCCGGCCATAGGCGGAAGGGAACTGCAAGCCCATCAAGATTCGGCTGCGACTTCTCTTCGTTTTGTGCAGGACGCGGCGGTTCAGCCACGATTTGCGGGGCGGGGCGGGGCGGAAACGGAAGTAAGGCGGGACGAGGCCTTCCTGCGGAGTATCCCATAGGTTTCCAGCGACTCCTCGAGAACGAATGCTTGTGACAGAAAGTTTAATGCCCGAGTACTAACGTAACCGATTTGATGCTGGATTGCGCAATAGGGTGCGCCTACTAGCTTTGGAGACGATTAAAAGTGTGTAAATGACTCAGACGCCCAATTCAGTCCGGATGGCATCCGCAATCGCATCCGCGTGGCGCCGCATTGTTTCGTCGCTTTCCGCCTCAATCATCACGCGTGCCAGCGCTTCAGTCCCTGAGTAGCGGATGACAACCCTGCCGGAATCCTTCAGTTCTTCTTCGGCGGCTCTGATGGCTGCGGCCACGTTGGAGATGGATTCCAGAGGCTTTTTCTCCCGCACCTTCACGTTCACGATGACCTGCGGAAAGACTTTCAGGTCGGCGACAAGCTCGTCGAGACTCTTGCCGGTCCGGGCGATCAGATCGAGTACTACAAGAGAGGTGAGCAGTCCGTCGCCGGTGGTGGCGAGATGAGGGAACAGGATGTGTCCTGACTGCTCTCCGCCCAGCGCTGCGTCGTTCTTCTGCATTTGCTCGAGCACATAGCGGTCTCCAACGGGTGCCCTGAGCATTCGGATTCCTGAGCGCTTGAGGGCTGCCTCGAGTCCCCTGTTGGACATGGTGGTGGCTACAACGAGGTCACCGGTGAGCATGCCCCGCTGCTTGAGATCGCGAGCTGCCACCAGCAGGATGGCGTCGCCGTTGACAACTTTGCCGTCAGAGCCGGCGAGCATGCAGCGGTCAGCATCGCCGTCAAAAGTAAGTCCAATGTTCGCTCCGCGTCTCTTGACTTCAGCCGCGACCCATTGAGGATGGAGCGCGCCGCAACCGTCATTGATATTGCGACCGTTGGGGGAGACGTTCAGGAGTGTGACGGCATTCCCAATACGGCCAAACAAGTCGGGAGCGACGGCCGCCGCTGCCCCATTGGCGCAGTCCGCAACCACTCGAATTTCGCCCAGGCTAAGGCCGGGAACACAATCGATCAGAAATTGAACATAATCCGCGCGAAGCGTGGTGTCGTCTTCGATAATCGGGAGTGCGGCTGGATCGGGAGCAGCGATCGAGGCGGCGTGATGCAATATTTCGTCTTCGATAGCCAGTTCCTCGGCATCCGGCAACTTGAACCCGTCGCCACCGAAGAGCTTGATGCCGTTGTCAACCCAGGGATTGTGAGACGCGGAGATCACCGCGCCGGCGTCGAACCCGTGGTTGCGCGCCAGGAAGGCAACGGCCGGAGTTGGCACCACGCCCGCACTTTTGACCTGCACGCCGGACTCACGCAATCCCGCAGCCAGAGTCGCGGCGATCCAGGGGCTCGATTCGCGGGTGTCTCGTCCTAGAATGACCGTCGGTTCCGCTGTGGTCTTGCGCAGAGAATGGCCCAGAGCCAGCCCGGTGGAGAAGACGGTCGTTGCGTCCAGAGGCGCCTTGCCTGCAATTCCGCGCATACCGTCGGTGCCGAAAAGTTTACGTGCAGAAGTTGTGCTCATGGGTCCCTTTTCTTGACTTGTCACTTAGGATTTATGACCTCTACGAGACTGTTGAAGGATCCCTCGCTCAGTCGTGTCGTGACGCGGCTGCCGACGGGCAAATCTGCTGCGGTACGCACCAGCGCGCCGCCTTCGTCCAGCACGAGGGCATATCCGCGATCGAGAACTGCCAGCGGCGACAGCGATTGCAGGCGGGCTGTCAATGATTTGAGGCGCGATGACTCAGATTGCAATCGTCGTTCCAGGGTACGGTCGAGACGGGTGCGGCAGGCATCGAAATGCCCGCGCGCATGGGCCATCCGCTGGCGAGGATCATGGCGCAAGACTGCGGCAGTCTGGAGAGCAACTTCGCGCTGCCATTGGCGTAACTGGTGCATCAAGGCCGTTTGAGCACGGAGACTTAGTTCATCGAGACGTTGATCAAAGCGGTGCAGACGCGCGTTCAGGCGGGATTCCATCCGACTCGCGGGCACCCGGGTCAAGTGCTGCCGTGCTTGCAGTAGCTGGAAGCGCGCTGCGCGTTCCAACCGGTGATGCAGGCGGGCGAGGTGCTCGGCCACCTTGTGCTGTGCCTCGGTAATCAGTTCGGCAGCCGCCGAAGGGGTGGGGGCGCGCAGGTCGGCCGCGAAGTCAGCGATGGTGAAGTCTGTCTCGTGGCCTACGGCGGAGACCACCGGTACTCTCGATGCCACGATGGCCCGGGCCACGCGCTCACTGTTGAATGCCGCCAGATCCTCGAGTGATCCGCCGCCGCGTGCCAACACAATTACATCCACCAGCCCGGAGGCATTCAGGCAGGTCAACGCCGACACGACTTCTACGGACGCCATATCGCCCTGTACCGAAGAAGGACAAAGCAAAACGTTCAATCCGGAATGGCGACGGGCAACGATGTTGAGGAAATCCCGAATTACAGCTCCGCTAGGCGAGGTGATGATCCCGACCGTGCGTGGAAACGCCGGCAAAGGTCGCTTGCGCTGCTCGTCGAAGAGCCCTTCAGCTTTCAATCGGTCACGGAGCTGTTCGAAGGCAAGCTGAAGTGATCCGGCGCCGACCGGTTCCATGGTTTCGGCCACCAACTGCATTTGTCCGCGCATTTCATAGACGCTGACGCGTCCGCGTACCAACACATGCAGTCCATCTTCGGGCCTGAACCGAAGCAACGTTGCCTGGCGTCGGAACAGCACGACTGGCAGTTGTGCTCCGGCGTCCTTCAGCGTGAAGTAGATATGTCCCGACGGTGCGGGACGAAAGTTCGAGATCTCGCCTTCAACCCATACATCGCCGTACTTCCGTTCGACGAGGTTGCGAACTTCGCCCACCAGTTCGCTGACCGGCCAGATGCGGCGGGCAGGCTGCGGCTCCTCAAAGCTGAGGTCGAGTTGAGGAGCAACTGGATCGCGCCGGGTCACCACTGATCAGTGTAATTGTTCTAGAAGTAATCGCTATTTGCGCGTGGCAACAATAGAGCTTAGCTGTTCCGCAATCTGGCCCAGACGCTCTGCCGCGTCGGAATCGATCGCCGGCTCATTGGAATAGATATTTTCTGCTTCGCGAGCCAGAACGGTTCCGTGGGTGAGACCAAATGTTCCTAGAACCCCCGCGAGTTTGTGTGCGGCCTCATTGGCGAGACTGCGCTGATGGGTCGAAAGACTGCCCGCTGCCAGGGCGGCACTGGAAACCTCCAGAGTGGCAACACGGCTTCTAATTTCCGGTAGAAACTTAAACCATAGCCCGTCGAGAGCTTGACTGATTGTCGGCTGCTGAATACATCCCATGGGTCTGCCCTAGTTCCATCCCAGAACTGTTGCAATCTGAGAGGAAAGTGTGAGGGGGTCGAAGGGCTTGAACAAGATAGCCTCCACACCCAAATCTGCAAAGCGGCGCTGGTCGTTGGCTTGAACCTTTGCCGTAAGTAACAACACAGGAATACGCGCGGTGATTGGATTCTTGCGCAACTCTCGGAAAGTCGAGGGCCCATCCATGCCGGGCATCATGACATCGAGCAAAATTGCATCCGGAGAGTATTCAGCAGCGCGAACCAAGCCCTGGGCTCCCGAATTTGCCACCACCACGTCCCATCCTGCGAGTGTTTCAAGGCTTAACGCTGCTACTTCGCGGATATCGTCTTCGTCGTCGATGATCAAAATGCGATGCGACACGGTTGACTCTCCCTGGGCGCACCCGCAGCGTCGCGGTCAGCGTATCCCGTTTGGCAACGTTTCCAACAGCGGCTGCCCTGATGAGACAGAGCTACCTGCAGCGGAACCGTGAGCGTCACGGAAGCCGTTCGGCCGAGACGATGGGGGGAACCTCTTCCATCTGACGCGAACTTCGCAGCAACGTCAAGACTAAAGCCTCAAGTTGCTGGGGTTGAACGCGCGCTTTAGTAATGAAGTGCGTCGGTCCAAGTATCAATTGTGTGCGCTCGGCGGGCTCCAGTTCGCGTGCGGAGTAGACCACGAGCGGTAATCGGGCGAGGTGTTCCTGCTGCCTAAGCCAGTCCACCACGTTAAATCCATCGCCGTCTGGAAGCCCGATGTCCAGAACCAGCAGATGTGGTTGGAAGCTCGAACACACCTCAAGGGCTGCCTGGCGGCTATATGCAAGCTTCACTTCGATGGTATCCCGCGCAAAAACTTCGCCGATGACCCTTGCCAGGTCCTGATCGTCCTCAACCACAAGGATGCGTGCTTTTTCGCCGGGACCACAAAGTACGCGCGCCAATTCCCCCAGCAGGGCGTCTTCTTCCACTGGCTTTTTTACCCATCCCTCAGCGTTCATGACCCAATCGCCATGTTTTTCATGATCAGCAACGCTGAGCAGGACGATGGGCACCTTGCCGGCCGGGTCAATTCGCCGCAGGAGGGGCAGGATTTCCCAGCCATTCATCCCGTCCAGCGAAGTGTCGAGAAGGATGGCTTCAACCCCTTGGTGGGCAGCGGCCAAGGTCTGTTCGACTGAAGTGGTTTCAAGGACGCGATATCCATGCCGCGCCAGTTGTTCGGCAACCAGCGGGCGGGTCTGCCGATTGGCGTCCGCCAATAACACAGTACCTAAACCGGCAAGGTTGCTGGCGGTCGGAGCTGCCGTAACCACTGGCTTGTAAGGCAGGAAGACACGGAAAGTTGAGCCACGCACCGAATTGCGTTCCGCCCAGATGCGGCCGCCATGCTGCAGCACGATGGTTCTGCAGATCGCCAAGCCAAGTCCGCTTCCGCCTTTCTGCCTGGAGTCGGATGCATCCACCTGCTGGAACCGCCCGAAGATGGCCTCGAGTTTGTCCGCCGGGATACCGCGTCCCTGGTCGATGACGGAGAGAGTGACGCCGGCAGCGCCCGGGGTCATCATGACTGAAACGGTTGAACTGGGCGACGAGAACTTAATCGCATTCGATAGCAAGTTGGTGATCACCTGCAGTAAGCGGTCGCCATCCGCGGCAATCTCAACCTGCGTGGTGTCGTGGATGAGCTTGACCCCTGCCGAGTCAGCCACGGGCTGCATGCCATCGATTGATTGGCGAACCACATCAGCCAGTTGCACCGGGCGGAATGCGATCGGCTCGCGTCCACTCTGAATCCGTTCCAAATCCAGAATGTCGTTGATGAGCCTCACCAGGCGATCCGAGTTCGTGACCGCGATGCGCATGAGGTTGGCAGCTTTGTCGTTGATTTGCCCAAGAATTCCTGAAGAAAGCAAACCCAAGGCTCCGCGAATCGAGGTCAGTGGCGTGCGCAGCTCGTGACTGACTGTGGAGATGAATTCATCCTTGAGACGGTCAAGTGCATAGCGTTGGCTGATGTCGCGGAAGCTTAGCACTGAGAGATCGGAAGAGCGTCGTGGAGGGAAAG
>OCTA010002384.1_pt1 | contig 17135 bp, 13 predicted proteins | sample 1538991 | NCBI WGS metagenome assembly OCTA01 (sample SAMEA3539302, study PRJEB22396) | soil metagenome | biome: tundra; feature: field; material: soil | place: USA | collected 2010-05 | depth 0.15 m | reverse complement strand
CGTTGCGGCGCGGCTACAAGCGCTCCTCACTCCTCGAGATCGCCGCAGTCATAAGAATCGTTAAGTGAATAGTATTGCCTCTAGATCAGGTGGGGTACCGTCGTGCCAATTTCCGAGTGTAATCGGGACTGGAAGGCCGATTACCGCTAGAGTCTACCGAAGCTTCGAGCAGATCCGGATACCCCATCGGGTTTGGGATGTTTCGAGATGCGATGGCGAATTGTGAGAGGGTCGAAATCCAACATCCTCGGTTCCCCGGGTTCCATCGAACACGCCTGCCGTGCCAGCGTTCATGGTTTCGGACATCACCGACTTTCCTGCTGTTCATGATTTAGTCTGTTAGGCCCACCGCATGGATGTAGCGAATCGCTCGAACGACCCGAGAACACACCACACCCTCACGCGCGGACGCGGCGCTTCTTACTGCACGGTTCGCTTTGCCGGGCCACCCGCTACGCGGAAGCGCCTTCGCTTTTAGCAAGGTTCCGGGCTCCCGCGGCCGTCTGGTCGGTCAAGAGGGAGGCGGTGACCCGGGAGTCCTTCATCCCCTTCTCCTTGAGCAGTTCAAATACGGTGGAGGCGAAGGTGCCGCTGTGCTGAAATGCTTTCGTATAGGACTGAATCAGCCGGACTACATGATCAATGCTGAGAGCGTTCCGATGCAGGCCCGCCATTCCAACCAGGACAGTTCGAATGATTGCGTAGTGTGTAACTAGAAGCGTGTATTCGTTCCAGACTGAGGCTCCCTCCGCATCGATGACGAGCTTTTGATCCGGCTTTTTGTGGCCAAAAGGAAACAAAGTTCGGAAGGCGTAGTTGACGAGGTAATTTTCGAGCACGTGCTCGTTGCTTCTCACAAACGGGGACAAGAACGTCAAGAAGGCGCCGCGATAGCGGCCCACAATCTCCTCCATTGTGGATGCCGAAGTCCAGTCGAGCCCGCGGATGAAGTCGCTGTAGCATTGCAGGAAGCGGGGCGAAGTATATTCCGAGGAAATACGATTCGTGATCAATTCCATTACTACTTCGAGTTGAAATGCGTGGTCGTCGAAGGTGCAGTCCGGGATCTGATCGAAATCTCCTTGCCGGAACGCGGCGAGAAACCGCCGAAAAACCTCCGGGCCCGATGGCGGAGGGATGCCCACGCGCGTCGCCAACTCTTTCACCGCGTATCCGAGAACGACCAGGCGCTTCCACAGGGGACGAGAGCGCTCTTTGAGAAGCTCGATTACCAGTCCTCGGATTTCATTCAGTCCGGGGTGGCGGGCGGTGGAGATCAGCGAATAAGTTCCTATGCGGTGCGCCGCCTGATCACCTTCCGCATTTTCGAAGGTCATCGACCCGGGAACGGTCAGAGCGAGGCGCGCCGCTTCGGGGCAGGAGAGGTTCAAAGATCGTTCGAGCACTCCGTCCACCAAGTTCAGGGTGCGCGGAAACGTGCTGCACATGTCGGGAATGTAGGACTCCCCAAATGTTTGCTGAACAGTGCAGAGGCCATCGCCGAGCGCGGGGCAGCGAATTCCATCGAGTTGAATTCTGGCGAAATCGCTCGAACTGGTGCTCGCCGGATGAATCGTCACCAGACTACTCAGGTGTTTTTGAGCGTCGGGCACTGGGTGGTTCTGATATTTGTCGTAGGTGCCGCGATCTACCGGGACTCCCCAACCTTCACAGCAAGTGTCCTCGCACTCCGAACCGATACAGCTAAACTGCTGAAAATATTCCGGTTGGAATAGTTTGTGCGCTGGGTGACTCCTTGGGCTCAAGCATAGCACCGTTTGAGCTGGGCCTGGGCTTCCAGATCGCGCCAGGGCGTCTTGGCAAGAGTCCTTGTGGCAACGCTCCCGTTGTGGGACACGCGCCTTCGCCCTACCGCTGCCGTAGGGGTTCCGACAGTACTGTCGAGGACAAGGCGAGTTTCGGGAGCGTTGCGTACACAACCACCCGTGGTCAGGAAGTGGGGAAGTCGCGCGGAATCAGTTCCGCAGCCTTGAGTTCGCTCCAGACCGGCGCCGAAATTTCGGCTTCGCGGACGAGGCGCAAGGTCTCGACCAAGCGGCTTGGATTCACGGTTGAAGTGACGATTTGAGCGACCGTGTTGGGAAAGTGAACGACCAGGAGGCCGGCAACGGCCGCGGCGAGGTGCAGCAAGGGCGTCGAACCGCAGATTCGATAGAAGCGCGACATGAGAGCGCGCTCTTCCGCGGTGGCGACTTCATAGTTATAGAGAAAGGGCGGGGCCGTCGCAGGGTCTTCGGCGAGGGTGAAGGCCTGGCCGTAGTTGATGCCCATTAACGTAACCTCGAATCGTTGTGCCTCCCCCGCTTCGATGATCTTCATCAGGGCGCCCAGGATGGCAGGGCAGAAAGTAATGCCCGCGTAGTCCAGAACGCCCGGCTCTTCGGAGGCAAAACGATGGATGAACGCGGGCTCCTTTACGCCAATGCCGATGCGCTGCAGGAAGCCGGCGGACCTCGCAGTCCTGAGATAGTCAACGGCGGGCCGGATGTCGCTCGCCCAGTTCAGCCCGACCTGCTTCTCCATGTCCGGCGGATCGTGGAGGGCAACACCGTAGAGGACATCGCCGCCGTACTCGATTCGCTCGCGGCAGATCTGCTGCTCGACGCCTTTCGGCGAAGGATCCCATTTGTCCGTCAGTGCGTGATACCGGGCGGGAATGCCTTGCAGGAGCGCCTCGGGTTGATGTTCGACCGCGGCGCCCACGGTCAGGCCCAGATAGCGCAGGCACTTGGTTTGAAAGCGAATCGCATTGGGGTCGATGTCGAGCGCTTCCAGGGCTCGTCCCAGTTGAAGAGTGGCGCGGTAAAGGACTGCGGAATCGAAGGTCCGGACGCCGAGATCCCAGGCGGTCTTGACGAGCGGGATGACGTGTTTGCCGACATCGACTGGGCCGCCGCCGGGAACCGGACCCAAACCGAGGCGGTGGCAGCCGAAGACGAACTTGTCGGATGAGATACTTCGTTTCATGGGCACGAACTCCGCATCATAGCAAGCAGTGAGGGTGGTTCTGCAAGGGCTAGTCGGCAGTCAAATCTTCACTCCGGTGAGCGCTTCACTCAAAGCCCATAAGCGTTCCGCTGCCCGCAGGTCAATCGCGTAAGGCCGCACACCGACGTTGCCGGGGGAATCGGGCGGAAGAATCCGGGCGATATCGACATCCTGGCAGTAAACGCCTCCCATGCCGGCAAGCCGCGGACTCGTGGCGCACCAGACGGACGTAGCGGCGCCTTGTTCGAGGGTCTTGAAGTCACCGCCATCGGCGACGGACTTCCCGGCGGGGATGGAGCCCGGGGTGTCCGTGCGCGAAAGGCCATAGGCGCTGAGTTCCTCGTCCGTCATATAGCGGCCGAGGTCTGTGAGGACCGCGCCGGGATGAACGGCGAAGGCGCGAATTCCACTCGCTTCGCCGCGCCGATCAAGCTCCACGGCAAACAGAACGTTCGCGGTTTTCGATTGGCCGTAAGCTTGCCATCTGTCATAAGCGCGATGCTGAAACTGGGGGTCGTCAAAATCGATTCCGCCGCGCTGGTGCCCGCGTGACGAAAGGGAAACGACCCGCGCGCCGTGGGCACTCAGGAGTGACGGCCAGAGGAGCACCGTCAGTTGAAAGTGACCGAGATGGTTCGCGGAAAACTGAGACTCATAGCCGCGAACATCGCGCGCCAGCGGGGTTGCCATGATGCCGGCGTTATTGATCAGCATATGCAGCAGTCGGCCGGTGGCAAGGAACTCACTCGCAAAGGCATCGATGGAATCTGGATCGAGTAGATTCAGTGTGCGCTGTTCCACTCGTGGGATGCCACTGAGAGCCTGGCGTGCTTTGTCCGGGGTACGAGCCGGCACGACCACTGTGGCGCCTGCTTCGGCAAGAGCACGTGTCGTCTCGAGGCCGATGCCGGAGTATCCGCCTGTTACGATGGCGACTTTACCGCTGAGGTCTATGTCGCGGAGCGTCTCCCGGGCTGTGGTGGTGGGTCCGAAACCCGAGTTGATAGGCGCCTGTTTGGTTGCCATTTGCTATGCCGTTGCAGCTTGGCGCGTTTCGTTCGCCAACCGATCACTTTACTCCAGTGAGCTGTTCGCCCCGGATGGAGTTCGAAGCGCGCGTAGTAGACGCAGCTCCCGAAGCTCGTCCCGCCGTCTTGGACATGCACGCGTCCCTCGCGTACGACCGCCAGCTCCGAAACCTTTACACCGAGGAATCGCGCCTGGATAGCCGGCATCTGAAGCAATCCGCCGAACTCAAGGAACCCCAACCCGAACGCAACGAGGAGGAGAGCAGGCAATATGAGGACGCCGCCAAGCTCTACCTGGCCGCCAGGAAAGACCGCAAACCATTCCACCCTGACAAGCATGCGTTCGAGTTTTCAATTGAAGACGTCGAAGCCTATCTGTAAGGCGCCGTCGCCCGCGAAACCCTCCGCGACCAGATCCAGGCAACTGCTAACTGACAACTGACAACTGGGAACTGGGAACTGAACCCACGTATCGCATCGCTTGTTCGCGCAGCGTGTTCAAACTTACCGTCAGCCGGTCCGTTTCAAGCAGCACCAGTTCATCCTGTGGCGAGAACGTTTCGCGCGTCTGCTTCATCACCGTATGATCGTCGCGCAGCTTCGGCAGCGTGTCCGAAGCGAATTGCGAGCCCCGCAGCGCCGCCGCCAAGTAATACAGGGTCAGCTCGACGTCGTGAGCGAATGTTTGGAAGGCTTCCGGAGCCGTGTCGGCGTAGCCCTGCATGAGAGTAGCTTCCAGGCTAATCATCGAGTGCATCAGCGCGTGTGAACTGGCAAGCATGGACGTGAGACAACTCGCCTTCTCGGGGCTTGCCCCCGGCTCGGAGCTGAACCGGTCAACCGATCCTTCCGCGTTCGAGCGCGCTCTTCTCCAGGCGGCGCGAAAGTCGTCCAGATCCGTCTCCAGCATCGGCTCCGCGCTCTTGAACCGCGCCGAGATTTCCTGGAAGTAATTACGGCAGGAGTCCAGCAACTCGGCCATCGCATCGGAAACTTGCGTTCGCTCCCAGGTGGGCCAGAGCGCGTAGGCGGCCAGCGCGAACAGACCTCCGGCGAAGGTATTGGTCGCGCGCTCAACGATCACTTCCTTCGGAGGTATTCCCGTCGCGGCAATAAGAAAAACGATGAGGCCGCTCACAGCGACGCTGAAGACGCCGTAGTTGGCCGGCCCGATGCTTCTAAGCAAGTACGTAAACGCGCCTACCAGCACCAGCTGGCTAAGCGCCGACTCGGGAAATATGTGGTAGAGAACAGTAGCAACCAACAGCCCCCCGAATGTCCCCGATAGCCGCAGCAGCCCGCGGCTGAAAGTGGTTGTGAAGTCCGGCTTTAGAACCACCGCGATGGTCATCGGAATCCAGTAGGTCCGCTGCCATTCGACGATTCTCCCCGCGCCATCCCCAATCGCCACGCAGGTTGCCAATCGAATCGCGTGGCGGAAGTACGGCGACCGCGGGTGCAGGTTCGCGCGCAGCGTTCCCACCCAGCTCGTCACCTGGAGTCTCCACGGTTGGGCCGCTTCCTTTCGGGCAAAGGCTGCCTCCCCCTCCGAAACGCTGTGGCCCGAAAGCCCAATTACCAGTCGCAGCTGCCCGGCTAACATTTCCATTCCCGATGCAATCTCACGGCCCAACGGGAGCGATTGATCATGCTCGTAGCGGTGTGATGTTTTCAGCGCCTGGTCCAACTCTCGCACCAGCGCCGGTTCCGCGGCAAGGCATTGGTTTGAGCGGAGGCACCGTCCGACTGCCGAGACAATCCTCGCCGAGAGCACGAGGAAATCGTCCAGCATCAGACTGAATTCAGGCCGCATCCCGCCCTCGCCCACTTCGGAGCGAAGACGCCGCAGCATGAACGTGGACATACGGAGACGGTCGGCCTGATCGAAAAGTAAACGATAGCGCTCGCCTTCCGTCGTATGGTCGCGGCCCAGCGCCGCCAGTGTGTCTTGCTCCTGCTGAGTCGGGTTGCTTACAGCCGGATCTAAAGTATCGTCGGACGTAGGGTCGATCTCCTTCGCCAGTTTCGAATAGACACCGCCGATGGCTCGCCGTTCCGGCTGGTAGCGGCGGATGGGCCACAACAACAAGGCGAAAAGTGTCTGCAGCAGGCCGCCCGCTAGCACCAGCAAGGCCGCGATGGCCGCGCCTTTCGCCCCCATTGCACCGCGCGCCGCGAATACGAGCAATGCCACCAGGGTGTTGAGTCCCAGATCCCCGGCCCGCGTGCTGACGGAAATCAAAAGGCCCGCGAGGAACGCCCAGGCGGCAGCGACCAAGATTGCCAGCCAGTTGTTCGACCCCGTGATGGAGCCGGTGAAGACCGCAAACGCCCCCAGCACCGCCCATCCGAGCATCCGGCGCAGCCGTTGACTGTAAGGATCTTTGCCATCCGAATACGAAACATTGAGCGCACCCGTCGTAATCGCCACCGCGCCCAGCGGATTGTGCAACGCAATTCCGATTCCCAGCGGCAGCGCGACCGCTAGCGAATTTCGAAGCGCAATCCAGGTGTTGATCTTACTCTTCTCAACGCGCGTCGCGGCGCGCCATAGCGCCTGAATCGAACTGGTCGCGTTATCCTTTGCCATTCACCCTGCGACACGATGACATGCCTCTATTCGTATCGCAGTGCTCTCATCGGACTCACCTGGCTGGCGCGCAACGCCGGTACAAACCCAGCGAGCGAGGCAACGGCGGCGGCCAGAACCGTTGCCAGAACGATGGTCGAAGGGTCGCCCGGAGCCAACCCGTAAAGCTGGCTGCGCACCAGATAGGTAAGTCCGATCGCCGCCGGAACTCCAACCAGGATGCCGATGCCGATCAGGGTCAGCACCTCCCGCATCACCATCCAAATCACATTCCCTCGCACGGCTCCGAGCGCCATCCGTATCCCGATCTCACGCGTCCGGCGCGCCACTGTAAAGGCCATCACGCCATACAGGCCGACCACCGCCAACAGCGTTGCCAGACAGCCGAACACGGCCGACAAGCTGGCGACGAAGCGCTCCGTCCGCAGCGAGAGTTCCACCTGCTGTTCCGTGTTGCGCAGTTCGTAAAGCGGTATGTTCGGGTCAAGGTCGGCAACCTTGCGCCGCACCAACGGCATCAGTTCCCGGTCGTCGAGATTGGTTCGCACATATACTGTCATTCCGCCCAACTGACGGCCGGCAAGGTAAGGGACGAACGCTTGCGGCTGAATCTCATCGCGCAGGTTCGTGTACTTAATATCTTTCACCACGCCGATGACTTCCATGTCAGTCTTGGTGCCGGGATCCGATCCGTAGCCGGCGTGCAGACCGATCGGGTTGCGCCCCGGGAAGAACTTCTTGGCGAAGGTTTCGTTGACGATAACACGATTGGGATTCCAGTCGTCATCCTTGGTTCCATGTTTCACTTCGCCAACATCGTTCAAAGTGAACTCCCGGCCTTGCAGGACGGGCACACCCAACGTCGCGAAGTAGTTCGGACTCACTGAATTCATGAAGGGCTCCGGGTTTTGCCCCGGCTTGGCGGTGTAGCCCTCTACCGTCATGGAACTGTCCCATTCGTTGCCTTCGAGAATGCGCACCGCGGCCAGACCGACGGAACGGACGCCCGGGATCGATGCCAGGTTGTCCGTAAGCTGCTTGTAAAAGATCTTCGCCCGATCGGTCGAATAGCCGTTGAGCGAAGGGTCAAGATCGAAGCCGATCAACCGATCGATGGGGAAGCCGGGACCCAGGTTCCTAAGATTCGCGAGCGTTCTGATGAACAAGCCCGCGCCGATCAGAAGCAGAATTGAGAGCGCCACTTGCGTCGTCACCAGCACCTTGCGCAACCCAACGTGCGCGCCCCCCACCACGGCTCCCGCTTGGTCCTTAAGTGTTGGGGCGACATCCGGACGCGAGGCCCGCAACGCCGGCACAAGACCGAATACGACGGTTGTTAGCAAGGTGATCGCCAACGTAAACGCGAAGATGCGGGCGTCTGGAGCCGTCGCGAGTTTCAGCCCGTAGCCACCCATATCCTGGGGAAGGAAGGCGGCGAGTAACAGCTGATCGGCCCCGAAGGCGAAGGCGAGTCCGGCTAACGCGCCAAACAGCGAGAGCGCAAAACTCTCGACCAGCAACTGGCGCACGATCTGCCACCGCCCCGCCCCGATCGCAAGCCTGACGGCCATCTCTTTCTGGCGCGCCGTCGCCCGCGCCAGAAGCAGGTTCGCGAGGTTGGTGCAAGCCATCAACAACACGGCCCCGGTGATCGCGAGCAACAACCAGAACGGCGTTGTGAGCGCCTGCCGGATGTAGGAGTGGCCTTGTCCGCCGGGCAGCACGTTGATCCAACAGCGGAGGAATTGCTGGCGCGCATACGTGGACGCTTTGCTGAACGCCGCCTCCCTTACTTCGAGTTCCAGCATGTTGTGCATCAAAGGCTGCAATGCCGCTTGCGCCTGCCCCCGGCTCACTCCAGGCTTCAGCCGCCCGAATGCGTTTACCCACCGCTGGCGCCGGTCCTTTAAGCCGTCCCAGAAAGGAGTCATCTGGGCCTTCATCATCATCGGGATGAAAACCTTGGTTTGATACTCCAGTTGGATACCGTCAAATTCCTTTTGCGCGACTCCGATGACCGTCATGCTATGACCGTTCACGACAAGCTGCTTGCCGATGATCGAGCGATCGGAGTTGAAGCGGGTTTGCCAGAAGGAGTAGCTAAGCATCACCAGCGGATGGCCGCCTGGCAGCCGGTCGTCATGGGGCGTGATCGTCCGTCCAATCGCCGCCGTCACCCCAAGCACGGGAAAGTACGTGCCGGATACCAGTTCCGCGTTGACGCGCTCCGTACGATTGCCAAACCCCAGGCTGGTGGGAATGGCAAAGCGGGCGAACATTCCGCTAAACACCTGGTTCTGTTCGCTGAAGTCTTTGTACATCGGATACGAGATCGCGTTCATCCCCCAGTTGCTGCCGTAGTGCGATCCCTCCATGCGTAGAGCTACGAGTTGTTGCGGCTCCTTCACCGGCAACATACGCAAAAGCACTTGGTCAAGCAGGGTGAAAATGGCCGCGTTCGCGCCAATCCCCAGCGCCAGCGATAGAATGGCAATGGTTGTGAACAAAGGTGAATTGCGGAGCGTCCGCAAGGCGTATCGAAGATCGTTCCAGATGTGGATCATGGTCTCTCCTGAACTACGAAAGCCGTGGAGTTCCTGTTCCCCGTGATTGTGAAACCGTTCGTGACAAGGCTAATATCTTCGCTTTTGACGTGCGCTGCAGCCGTTTCGTTGGCAATGGGCCAGGGAACTTTGACTCGCGACGAGTTGTCGATGCTGCGCGACGCCGGCGGTTGGGAGTACATCAGCATCAGCGATCCTGGCAACGGTTTTCAGACTCAGGCAGCATGTTTCGATTCCGAGCGCACCGGCGCTTGCGAAGGAACACTGATCTTCCGCGAGGATGGCTCTTTCACCCAGACCATCACCGCCCAAGGCAAAACCATGCATCGCGGCGGCACTTACAACTTAGATGACCACAACGTCACATTCGTCGATGAGCACGGAACTCAGGACGGTCCGTACAGCTTGAAGATCGATCTCGACGCCAAGACCTTGACGGTGGATGCGAACAGGGCCGGAGTCGGCGTTCACATGGAACTGCTGCTCGAAAAAGAGTTCAAGAAGCGCCTGCAGCAGAAGAAGGACTCGCACTAATTAGGGCGAAAGCGTAGAGCGTGTCGCCCGCTCCCACCACCAAATACTGGCGTCCGTTCAATATATAGGTCATGGGTCCATTGCTGATCGGAGCGGGCAATTGGAAATGCCAGAGAATGCGCCCCGTGGCCGGATCCCAGGCGATCAGATTGCCGCCCGGATCGCCGCTGAAGAGGAGCTTGCCGGCGGTGCTCAGTATCCCGGAGATGGCCACGCCCTTTCCCGGAAAGTCGTGACGCCAGCGAATTTTGCCGGTTGTGTAATCGATGGCTTCGAGCGCCGCTTGCGACCAGAGCGTCCGCCCCGCGCCGCCGTAACCTTCCGGGTGCTCATCGGTGTCGGTGAGATAAGCGAGGCTGTATCCTCTAATTGCGTTCACATAGAAGAGGCCCGACTCGGGGTCGAAGCTGGGCGGAAACCAGTTGGTGCCGCCGACAGCCGGGATGTTCAACAGCGCGCCGTCCGTCTTCGGCTCTTTATCCGGATTAGGAATCGGCTGTCCCGCGGCATCTACGCCCTTCGCCCAGTCCGTTCCGGTGAATGGCTCCGAGACTATGTTGCTGCCGTTGGTGCGATCGAGCACGAAGAAGTACCCATTGCGCGCCGCCTGCGCCAGGAGTTTCCGTTTCTGGCCTTTGATAACTCCGTCGAACAGAACCGGCGTTTCAACATCGTCCCAATCGTGTGTGTCGTGCGGCGAGGCTTGGAAGTACCAGACCAGTTTCCCGGAATCGGGGTTCAACGCCACAATCGAACACGTCCATAGATTCGAACCCTTGCGGCCTTGCGCGGCGTAGACTGGATTCGGATTGCCGGTGCCCCAGTAGAGCAGATTCAACTCGGGGTCGTATGTGCCAGGAAGCCAAGTCATGCCGCCGCCATGTTCCATTGCGCCTTGGTTGGGCCATGTCTCGGAGCCAGGTTCACCGGCGCGCGGTTCCGTATTCCAGCGCCATTGCAAAGCGCCGGTTTCGGGATCGCGGGCCTCAAGAAAACCGGGCACGTCCATGGCGTCGCCGCCAACTCCGATAATGACGTGATTGCCAATGACCAGCGGAGCCATCGTTGTGAAGTACTGCAACTTTGGGTCGGCGACTTGAGCGCGCCAGCGCTCTTTGCCATCCTTCGCGTTCAGAGAAATGAACCAACCGTCCGGGGCCATAAAGTACAGCCAGTTTTCGAACATTCCGACGCCGCGGTTGCCAACCAAGTGGCCGCCTTTATCCGCCCAGCCATAGTGCCAGAGTTCCTCGCCGGTGCCCGCGTCAACAGCCCAGACATGATCCGGGATTGTGAAATACAACACACCGTTCGCTTCGAGAGGCGTGGATTTAATCTGGACAGCCGGAATTCCCCTGAGTTCGCGCACCTCAACACGATGCATCCAGGCCATTGCGAGTGAGCCAATGTTCGATGAGTTGATTTGCGAAAGCTGACTGAACCGTTGTCCCGAATAATCGCCGTTATATGTTGGCCACGCCTGGGCGGCCAGCAGCGCCGGCACAATAATTGTGAGAGCACGGGCATTCATTTCAGCGTTTCCAGATAAGCAAGTACGTTGTGCATGTCCGTGTTTGCGTACTTCGGAAGCAGGTCGCGGTGCCTTTGCAACGGATCGAGGATCTGCACCTTGCCTGCATCGCGGGGCCAGGAAGCGTACTCGCCGGACGACGTCCAAATCGAAATGTTGAAGTCGTCGATGCGCTTCAGCTTGCCGCTGATCTTCTCGCCGCCCGCGAGCGTGATGGTCGCCTGAGGCTCAACCGCGGGACTGACCGGATATAAAAACTGCGCCTGCAGATCGGCGGGTTGAAACTTGGCCGCAATGTGAGAAAGATCGCCAGTAGCCGAATGGCAGCCGGTGCAATTTGCGGTAAAGAAGGCCTCACCGGATTTCGCATCGCCCGTAACTACGTTCAGAATCCTGTAGCCGTAGCGATTGGCGGCGGCCTCCACCCGGGCATGAAGAAACTCGGCGATGTCGAGAACCGGGTCTGCCGTCATGTTGGGAAAGGAAGGCATGCCGCGATCGGGACGCCCCTTCAAAATGACTTGTCCGATGAGATCGCCAAGCTCGTCGTGAAGCACGATGCCTGACCGCACCAGATCGGGTCCTTCAGCGCCGGTCGCGTTGGCTCCGTGACAGAAACCGCAAATCTGCACGAAAAGCTTTTGGCCTCGCGCGGCCGCTACGGAATCCGCGGGCGGAGCCAGCCCGAGAAATTGACGGCCCTTCTCCATACGGTTCTCCGGACCGGTATTTGTCTGGGCGAACATAGCCGTCGTCATAATCGTTACGGCAGCGCAGGAATTGAAGTAGCCTCCAAGCGCAGTCAAGCACCAATTAAAAAATCTGCCTGTAATTACTGCCATCCCATGAGCGGAGGAACTTTGTCTTTGCCTCGCCATGTGATTGTAATAGGCGCCGGTCCAGGCGGTTTGACGGCAGCCGCTTTGCTTGCGAAAGCTGGTGTTCGCGTAACGGTTTTGGAGCGCTTGCCGCGCCTTGGCGGGCGAACCTCGACCTTCACGGAGCGGGGATTCAGGTTCGATCACGGTCCCACTTTCTTCCACTATCCGCAAGTGCTCGAAAGCATTCTGGACGGCCTGGGTTACGACCTTTGGCGGGAGTTGAAAATGATTCAACTCGATCCGCAGTACCGGCTCGTATTTGGCGGCGGCGGGGAACTGCTGGCCACTCCAAACGTAAAGCGAATGGAAGCGGAGGTGGCGCGCATCAGTCCGCGCGATGCCACCCAACTGCGCCGGTTTCTGTCGGACAACCGCGAAAAGCTCGCCGCGGTCAGGCCGTTTCTGGAGTCCCCTTTCGACAGTTGGCGCGACACACTGAAGCCAGGCCTTTTGCAGCTTCTTCCGATGCTAAAACCGTGGCGGTCGTTGAACTCCGAACTGGCCCGCTATTTTTCGGACGAGCGTATACGGCTGGCGTTCTCCTTCCAGTCGAAGTATCTCGGCATGTCTCCTTTCGAATGCCCGAGCCTGTTCACCATCCTTTCGTTTCTCGAGTACGAGTACGGAGTGTTTCATCCGGTCGGCGGTTGCGGATCAGTGACCACCGCAATTGGGCGAATCGCGAAGCAATTGGGGGTCGAGATCCGCTTAAACACGCCAGTGGAAGAAATACTAGTATCGGGTCGAAAAGCGGTCGGGGTGCGCACGGCTGCGGGTGAAATCAAAGCCGACGCCGTCGTGATCAACGCCGACTTCGCGCGGGCCATGTCAAGATTGGTTCCCGACCGGCTGCGCAAGCGTCGGAAAGACCACAAGCTTGAAAAAACTCGCATGTCCTGCTCGGCGTTCATGATGTATTTGGGTTTGCGCGGAACGTATGACCGCATTTCGCATCACAGCATCTACATCTCGAAAGATTACATGCGGAACATGGACGAGATCGGGCATCGTCACGTCCTTTCGGACGATCCGTCTTATTACGTGCAGAACGCGAGCGTAACGGATTGGACGCTTGCGCCTCCCGGCAAGAGCACGCTCTATGTGCTGGTGCCGGTAACGCACCAGAGTGAAAAAGTGGATTGGAAGAAAGAGACGCCGCGCTACCGGGAACTCGTGCTGAATAAGCTGGCCGATTTGGGCGCGGGCGACGTTCGGTCGCGCATTGAGTATGAGCGTATTCTGACGCCCGACGATTGGGACACGGGTTTCGAGGTTCACAAAGGCGCGGTTTTCGGATTGGCGCATAGCTGGTCGCAGATGCTGCACTTGCGTCCGCGTAACCGGTTCGATGAACTCGATTCCGTTTATCTGGTGGGCGGAAGCACGCATCCCGGGAGTGGCTTGCCGGTCATTTTTGAATCTGCGCGGATTAGTTCGCGTTTGCTGCAGAATGACTTTGGCATGCAGGTTCCATGGGACGAACGACAGCCGGCGGCGGCGATTGCCGGAGTCGCGTGATGTCCTTAGCGGCAGCGCAAGAGGCGGTCTCAAACCAGGCGCGCGCGGCGCAAAAACAGTGGGCTGCCGTCAGTGTGAGCGACCGCCTCGTGGTTGTCAGGAAGATACGCGACGGCTTGGCGAATGACGCTGCGAATTATGTCGATCTCTTTCCCGCGACACTGCGGCGCACCCGCGCGGATAGTCTCACAACGGAAATTATTCCGCTCGCCGAGGCTTGCCGTTTCCTTGAACTTGAAGCCAAAAGAACTCTTGCGCCTCGCAGGCTACCCACTCGCGGCAGGCCGCTGTGGCTAGGCGGCGTGGACATCGAGTTGCGTCGCGAGCCGCTAGGCGTTGTCCTGATTATTGGGCCGTCGAATTACCCGCTGTTTCTGCCGGGCGTGCAAGCATTACAGGCACTGGTGGCGGGGAATGCGGTGATCGTAAAACCCGGTTCAGGCGGCCGGGTTGTGATGGAAGCGCTCGCGCGTCTGGCTAATCACGCCGGACTGCCCGCCGATGTTTTGACGGTGCTGGATGAAACGGTCGAGAGCGCGAGAGGCGCCATTCGCAGCGGTGTCGATAAGGTTGTCATAACGGGCTCGGTCGAATCTGGCAAATCCGTTTTGCGGGCGGCGGCTGAATCCCTTACTCCCGTGATCGCCGAACTATCGGGCGACGATCCGGTCTTCGTTTTGCCCGGCGCCGATGTGCGGAGGGCGATAGCCGCGATACGATTCGGAATCGAACTGAATGGCGGTCAGACCTGTATCGCACCGCGCCGTGTGATTGCGAGCTCCGAGTTCGCCGCGCCAATACGCGAGGCTCTCGGACACGTCATCTCCGTTATCGAAGTTGCGACAGAGGAAGAAGCGCTGACGCTGGCGGCTCGATCTCCCTATGCGCTTGGCGCGAGCGTCTTTGGCGAGGAGAAAGCGGGGCGTAGATTCGCCAGGAGCATCTGCGCCGGAGTTGTTGTGGTCAATGACATAATCGTTCCGACCGCCGACCCGCGTGTTCCCTTCGGAGGGCGGCGCGACAGCGGTTTCGGGACCACGAGAGGGGCGGAAGGGCTGCTCGCGATGACCGCGCCCAAAGCCGTGCTAGTGCAACGCGCTAAACGCCTGCGGCATTTGGAAGCGCCTCCCGGAAACGCGGAAGAGCTGTTCCTGGCCCATTTATCGGCGAATCATAGCGATGGCTGGAGAGACCGGCTGCGCGGGTGGCGGCGTTTTGGCCAAGTGATCGCGCAAGTTCGAAAGGTGAGCGCATGAAGCTCGACTCGGAGCGGAGCATTGGAGTAATTGGATCGGGCCTGGGAGGACTCAGCGCCGCGTGCGTCTTAGCTTCACGCGGGTACCAGGTGACGGTCTTCGAAAAAAACGAATGGATCGGCGGAAAAGCCGCTGTGTTGCGCGAAGGCGGACACCGCTTCGACATGGGGCCGACGATACTGATCTGTCCGTCCGTGTTGCGGAAAATCTTTGCCGAGGCCGGGCGGGATCTTTCGAAGCACCTCGACTTGGTTCCGCTGGAGCCGCAGTGGCGATGCTTTTTCGAAGACAAGAGCAGCCTGGATCTCTACGGAGATCAACAAGCCATGCAGGAAGAATTGAAACGGTACGCGCCGGAAACAATGCATGGGTACGCGCGCTTCCTGGGTACTTCCGAAGAACTGCATGGCATCTCGAACCGCTTCTTTTTCTGGCGCTCTGTCGGCTCCATCAAGGACACCTTCGACGCCGGTTCGGCGCTGAATCTGACCCTGTTGCGAGACGTTGCACGGATGAAACTGAGTCAGACCGTCGCAGGCGCGATACGGCGTGAGATCAAAGACAAACGCGTGGCCCAGATGCTGGATCACCTTGTCCAGTACGTTGGGTCGTCGCCGGAAAAGTCGCCTGCCATTCTGTCCGCCATTGCGCATATGCAGGCGAGCGAAGGGGTCTGGTATCCAATAGGCGGCACGCGAGCCATTCCCGAAGCGCTGAAGAAGCTTGCCACGGAACTGGGCGTGACGTTCCGCACGAATACCGGGATTCGCAGGATTGACGTGCAAGAGCACACGGTGTGCGGCGTTGAGACAACGGCCGGCGAGTACGTCCGGCTGGGCGCGGTGGTGGCGAATTCGGACTCGGTGCGCACCTATCGCGAGTTGATCGGAGGCAAGGCCGCGGAGGAGTTTAATGCCCGGCGTTCCTACGAACCAGCGTGCTCGGGAGTGGTGATGTACCTGGGATTGAACCGCCGCTACGAGCACCTGGCGCACCACGATTTCGTCTTTTCGCGCGATCCCATCGAAGAGTTCCACGCAATTTACGACAAGGGAAAATTGGCTCCCGACCCTACCTGCTATCTTTGCGCGCCAGCGCGAACCGAGGCGGCCGTCGCGCCGGCGGGAGGCGAGGCGCTCTACGTGCTTGTGCATACGCCGTATTTGCGGGAAGGGCACAACTGGAAACAGATGTACCCCGAATACCGAAAGGTGATCTTTGATAAGCTGAAACGCACCGCGGGCCTGCATGGCCTTGAAGAAGCCATAACAGTCGAGCGCTGCCTGACTCCGCAAGACATTCACGAACGTTACGGTGTGCTGAATGGGGCAATCTATGGAATTGCCAGTCACGGTCGTTTGCAGGGCGGATTTAAGCCGGCGAACCACGATCCGAAAGTGCGCGGGCTTTATCTTGCTGGTGGCGCCGCCCATCCGGGGCCTGGCATGCCAATGGTGCTGATGTCGGGCTGGATTGCGGCGGATCGTCTGGACCGGGACGGCGTGGTTCAGCGCTCAAGCGTGCACGCGGCGGCGGTATGATCGCGCCGGGCTCGGAGACCGTGCCGCCCGTAGCCAAGCGGCAACTGAGCTGGTTTACCAAATACGTCAGCTACTATTTGCGCCGGAATTTTCATGGCGTTCATCTGCTGCGTACCGCGTCCGTGGGGCAATTGGAGGGCTGGCCGCTGCTGGTCTGTCTGAATCACCCCTCGTGGTGGGACCCCCTGCTGGCGCTTTACTTGAGCCAGCGTTTCTTTGGGGCGCGCAAACAATACGCTCCCATTGCCGCCGCTGGTCTGGCGAAGTACAAGTTTTTCGAGCGGCTTGGATTCTTTGGAATCGATCCGGCCACCAGGGCGGGAGCTGCGAAGTTTTTGCTCCTGGGCGAGTCCGTTCTACGACATTCCGACGGTGCCTTGTGGGTTACGCCGCAAGGTCACTTCAAGGATGTTCGCGAGAGGCCCGTCAGTATCGAGCCCGGCGTAGGTCATCTGGCTCACCGGCTCGCACGCTTTGCCATGCTGCCAATCTCTCTTGAGTATTCCTTCTGGAACGAGCGCTACCCCGAAGCGTTTGCCTGCCTGGGTGAGCCCTTCTTCATAGACGATGGCCGGGCGCGGTCGCCGAAGGAATGGACGCAGATATTTTCCTCCGCTTTGCCGACGATGGTGCGCCACGAGCGCAGAGGGCCGAGGAGGGCCCGAAGTGTGTAACTGCTTGAC
>OCTA010002383.1_pt1 | contig 17137 bp, 14 predicted proteins | sample 1538991 | NCBI WGS metagenome assembly OCTA01 (sample SAMEA3539302, study PRJEB22396) | soil metagenome | biome: tundra; feature: field; material: soil | place: USA | collected 2010-05 | depth 0.15 m | reverse complement strand
ACCGCCCGTGCCCGTCGTGCCGGCCTTGCCGCCCGTTCCGGTCGTGCCACCGGCGCCCGTCGTACCACCGGCGCCCGTCGTACCCGCGGCGCCCGTCGTACCCGCGGCGCCCGCTGTACCACCGGCGCCCGTCGTACCCGCGGCGCCCGCCGTACCACCGGCGCCCGTCGTACCCGCGGCGCCTGTCGTGCCACCGGCGCCAGTCGTGCCACCGGCACCGCCCGAGGGTCCGCCGCTCGAGCACCCCTGGAAGAAACAGAGCGGCGCGAGAAGAACCATCGTTCCTAGAATGAGGCGATTCATTGAAATCACCGGCAGGTCCCGGAGGGCACCGGGAGACCGTAGGATTTTGCGAGCGTCGCGTACTCGGCGATCGCCGCGTTGGTGACGTACTTGCCCCCGTTGCCGCCGGTATTGCTGAACAGAACGCTGTTGCTGCCCGTCGCGCCTCCATTCAGCTCGGGGTATCGGGTCGGTTCCCAGATGAACGTTCCGCGGCCCATGTTCTTGGGAAGGGCACGCATGACGCCGTTGATGGCATCGACATGCACGTTGGAGTATTCGCAACTCCAGACCGGTTTGTTGTAGGTGTTGATGACGTAGCTGAAGGACGTGGTCCAGTCCCCTCCCGCGGGCGTGGTGGTGGTCCCGTAGGTCGACCCGCAGATCCCATCCTCGTCGATGGGCAGCGTGCCCGACGGATTGCCCTTCAGATACCAGTCGACCCAGGTGTTGAAATCGGGGCTCTCGCCGTTGCTGGGACGTGGCCGCCCGTCCTGCGCGATCACGATGATCTTTGGATCGGTCTCGCGAACAGCCTTGATCCCCGCATTGACCAGATTCGCAAAATTGGTCCAGGGATTCATGCCGACGCCGGACATGTGCGAATCGGTCTCGTTGCCGATCTGCACCATGTCCGGTTCCACCCCGGCCGCCACCATCTGAGCCAGCGACGATTTGACGTAATCGTGGGCCGCCGTGTCCATCGCCGAGGCGGATAGCCCGGCCCAGGCGGCCGGAACGATCTGCGACCCGATCGACGCCCAGGTGTCGCTCATATGGAAGTCCAGCAGGATGCCCATCCCGCAAGCCTTCACCCGCCTGGCCCAGGTGATCGTGTGGGCGATATCGCCGAATCCCTGTCCGGGGCTGTAGCCGCCGGCGTCGCTCGGATTGACGAAGGTTCGGATGCGGATGTAGTTGAACCCGTAGTCGGCCATGATCTGTTCGAGCGGCTGAACCTTGCCGCCGTCCGAATAGGTTGCGCCGGCGGCCTCGTCCTCGAGCGTCCAGGTGATGTCGGCGCCCAGCATGTACACCGGATTGAAGGGGAAGGCCGCGCCGGTGCCGCCGGCCGTTCCGCCCGTCGAGACGCTGCCCCCGGTGCCGGCATGACCGCCGCTGCCGGTGCCGGCGGCGCCGCCTTTTCCGCCCGCCGCGCCCGCCACGCCGGTTGTTCCGCTCGCTCCTGCCGCGCCGCCAGCGCCGCCTTTGCCCGCTGAGTTACCCGCGCCACCTGCGCCGGCCCTGCCGGCCGCGCCACCGACTCCAGTTGTTCCGCCGATCCCCGATCCGGCCGCCCCCCCTAGCCCCCTCGTTCCGCCCGTCGAGACCGAGCCGCCCGCGCCGCTGGTCCCGCCCATCGCCGCCGATCCACCCGCGCCGCCCGCTCCGGTTGTTCCACCACTGCCGTTCAGGCCGGCTACGCCCGTTCCACCGCTTCCCGTGCCCGCATTTCCCGTCGTGCCGCCGGTTCCAGTTTCGCCGCCGGTGCCGTTGGTCCCGCAAGCGGCCAGAGCGACGCAGAGAGTCGCGATTCCGAACGAAACCTTGGTGGTGCGTGACATGACTATCGATCAGGGGCAGCGGCGGCGAAGTTGGTGCCGGGCCGGCCCGTCGCGCCGCCGGTTTTCCGTCGGCGGCAACAGTTTCTCCGCGGCGAGCCCTTACTAGCAGATGCGAAACACTCCAGCCCCCGTCCGCAGCGGTCGCAGCACGACCTTGGCCTTGATGGCGTTCCTTCCCGCGATCGTCGCCTGGGGCGTCGGATGTGGTTCGAACGACAGCACGTCGACCGACTCGGGCACGCCACAAGGCTCGGGGGGCTCGGCCGGAGGGAGAGCCGGAACGGCCGGCGACAGCGGTGGCGCGAATGGCGGCGCGACGGCGGGGGTCACGGGATCCGGGGGAGGCCTCAGCGGGACCGCGGGTGCCTCTGCCGGGACCGACGGCTCGGCCGCTGGAACCGGTGGCTCGGCCGCGGGATCCGGCGGGGCCGCCGCGGGGACAGGCGGGACCGCGGGCACGGGGGAAACGACGGGGCTCGGGGGTCGTGGCGGAAACGCGGGCGGCACGACGGGGACCGCGGGCACCTCGGGGCTTGGCGGCAAAGGGGGCGCCGGTGGCGACGCAGCGGGCGTGGGCGGCAAAGGCGGGTCCGCCGGGAGCGGCAGCGGAGGATCGGCGGGTGCGGTTGGCGGACATGCGGGCGGTGCCGGAACGACCGGCAGCGCGGGGAACACCGGCAGCGCCGGATCCTCGGGGACCATCCCCACCGGATATCCCACGCCCACGACGGCGAACCGGGCGATGTGCCAGTCGGTGGCATTGTCCACCTCGCCGGGGGGCGCCATGGTTTGCCCCGGTGGCGGCGTCGGACCGACCTGCATCCAGTGCCTCTTTGGCGGCGGCACATACACCGATACCGACGTCGCGACCTCGCAAGGAACGTCGGAGGCCGGAAATTACCTGGTGACGGTGACCCTCGGCGGATCGGCCGCCGGCCAGACGGAGATCAACGCGGAAGCGAACCGGGAGCTCACTGGCCTCGTCGCGACCACGGCGGGCCAGTCGGTGACCTACTCGTTCGCGGTCAACGTTCGAGCCAAAGAGGGACAACCCACCGAGGACGTGGCGGCCGGCTATCCGGGCCTGGATCTATTTTTCTCGGCGCCGACCAGCGCCGCGCTCCAGGTCTCCGCGATCGGGTATGCGCTGGTCACCGCGGCCACCAAGCCGGTCATGGTCTACGTGGCCAGCGATTCGACGGCTTGCGATCAGACCGACACCGACTACGCGGGCTGGGGGCAGATGCTCCCCGAGTACTTCGCGCCCCCGGTCGACGTGGCCAACTACGCGGACAGCGGCGAGAGCTCGGCGAGCTTCCTGGGCAGCGGCGCCGAATGGGGCGCGGTCAAGGCCGCGATGGTGTCGGGCGATTGGGTGCTGATCCAGTTTGGGCACAACGACAAGAGCACCACCTCGGCCGACTTCCAGACCAACATCACGAAGATGGTGACCGACGCGAAGGCCAAAGGCGTCACACCGGTGCTGGTGTCGCCGCCGGCGCGCGCGACGTTCAGCGGCGGGACGCTGGCCGACCAGTCCAGCCTGCACTCGGCGGACATGCAAGCGGTCGCGACCGCGCAGAAGGTGGCCTACATCGACCTGACGTCCATCACCACCGCCTGGTACAACCAGATTGGTTCCAGCGCCTGGCAGCAATACCACGCGCTCGGGACCGACCAGACGCACACCAACGCCGCGGGCGCCGTGAAGATCGCGGGCTTCGTCACCAGCGCCATGCGCACGCAGAACATTGGGCTGTCCCAGTATCTGCGGAACTGATCCGGCGAAAGTTCCAGCCGGTCGGCGCTGGGGCTTGTACCATGGTCCGGGAGGCGTCCCCGTGCCCAAGAAGTTCGCCAGCTTCTCGGATTTTTATCCGGTGTATCTCGCGATGCACGACCATCCGGTCAACCGAGGCCTGCACCTGCTCGGCAACCTACTGGCGCTGGCGTCGCTGGCGCTGGCCTTCGTGACCCGGACCTGGTGGCTGCTGCTGGCGGCGCCCGTGCTCGGAAACGCCCTGCCCTGGATCGGCCACTACGGATTTCAGCGAAATCGACCGGGGGTCTTCACGTACCCGGTCTACGGCTTCATCGGAAGCTGGCAGATGACCTGGGACATGTTGCTCGGGAAGATTCGGTTCTGACGGCGACCCCCGCGGGCCCAGCGGCCGCAATCCTGCGGCGACCCGGCGCCAGGCGATCACTGATCGGTCAAGCAAACCTGCGACGCGGTGATGGGTGCCTTGAGGCAGGAGCCGGATTCGACCTTGGCGCCGGGACAGGCCCGCAAGCACGAGAACTGAACGGCGCACGCCTTCTGCGTGCGGTTGGAGCTGTTTCCACAAAACGGCGACGATGGCTTCCCGCAGCTGTTGACGCACTTTCCACTCGCGCCGTCGGTGGGCACCACGACCCGACGCGGTTTGGTGAGCCCCTCGGCCGGTGCCGGGGAAGCCGGTTGCTTCGCCTCCAGCGCGGCGAGGTGCTGATTCGCCTCGGGAACCCGAAGGGCGACCGGAGAATGCTGATAGGCGTGAAATTCCGCGATGGCCTCCGAATCCCGCTCCAGGCGCTCGTAGCAAACCGCGAGCTCGAACAGCAGCTCCGGATCGCTCGAATCGGTGACCGCCACCTCCAGCTTGGCCGCCGCCTTCGCGAACTGCCCCGCTTGGAAAAGACGATGTCCCTCGGTGGCCGCCGCAGCTGCGGCCGCCGTCTTCGATTCCCCGGCCACACCCTCAGACCCGAACGCCAGAAACGCCAGAAACGCCAGAAACGCCAGGAACGCCGCGCCTCCGGCCACCGCAATCCTCATCCTCGAAGTATAGGCACGAATGAAGAGAGCGCTTCCGTCGGTGGCGTTACTTTCGTCTCTTGGGCCGGCCGGCGCGCCGCTTCGATGACTTCTTGCCGGCCTTCTTGCCGGCCTTCTTGCGGTCGATTTTCTTCTTGCCGACCTTCGGGGCCGCCTTCTTGGTCTTTCGTGCGCTGGCCTTGCTCGTCTTGGCGACCCGGCGGGCCTTCGCGGCCGCCTTCCCACGCTTGGGCGTTGCGCGCTTTGCCGGTTTCGTGGGCGCGCGTTTGGTGGACGCGCGCTGCGTGGACGCGCGCTGCGTGGACGCGCGCTGCGCGGGCCCGGGTGTCTTGGTCTCGGCCTTGCCCGCCGCTTCGGAAAAATAGGCCTTCATTCGCGACAAATAGAACTCGTTCCAGCCGCTGCGGTACCGGTCGCTCTGACCCGTCGGGATGTCGGTGTGCAGAAGCGTCACCAACGTCCCGCCCAGCGTCGGCTCGAGCGTGATCTCCAGCCGAGAATCCGGGCTGTCGGCGGGGAACTCGCTGGTGCGCCAGCTCTGGACGATCCGCGATCCGTCCTGCAGCTCCAGGATTCGACCCTGGATGTAGCCGTCGAACGCGCGGTGCGCGCCGCCCAACCCGGGCTCGATCGACGCTTGGCTGCCCGTGAAGGCCGAATGCTCGATGCTGTCGAGCCAGGCGTTGAAGATCCGCATCGGGGCACCCGGAATCACATCGGAGATCAGAATCGATTCGTTTGCCACGTCTCGCCCTCCTGGAAAACGGCAGTATACCCAGGGCCGCGTCCCCCGGTGGACGACGTCCAAGGGGCCGCATCGATCTCGGCGCATGGCGTAAGATGAAATCGTGGGGCGCGCGTCTGAACATCGGCTCGCCTGCCTGCTGGTCGTCGCGGCGGTCGGCTGCGTCCAGTCGCCAGCCGGACCGCAGAACCCAGCGGCCGTGACGACCCGGTCCCCGCCGGCGGCTGCCGCCGCGCCGTCCCCCTCCGTTTTCGAGCGCCCGTGGATCTGGAGCGACGAAGGCGGGACGCCGGTTGCGCTGTCGCGCTGGCGGGGGAATCTGCTGGTCGTCACCCTGTTCTTCACCTCGTGTACGACCACCTGTCCGGTCACCGTCGACAAGCTCCTACGCCTCGGCGATACCTTCCGGCGCGAGGGGCGCGCGGCCACCTTCGTCCTGGTCACGCTGGATCCGTCGAACGACAAGCCCGCCGAGCTGCGACGTTTCAAGACGGCGCGCGGACTGCCGCCGGACTGGCACCTGCTCCGGGGAAACGACCAGGAAACGCGGGAGCTGGCGGATTTCCTGGGCATCCGGATCATGAACGAGGACTCCCACATCGTCCACGACGGGCGGATCGTGTTCCTCGATCCCCAGGGCCGGCTGCTCGGCCAGTACCGGGGCTAGCTCAAAGACCGAAGGTCCAGTCGACGATTCCCCGCTGGTCCCAGACCTTGGTCGCAACCAGGTAGGTCGGGCGGTACTCGACCTTGATGGCGCTCCAGGTGTTGAGGTCCCACCGCAGTCCCGCCGTCGCCTCGTCGAACCTTCCCAGGATCGCCGACTCGGCCATCGGATCGGGGAAGAAGAACGGATCCTGCGCGACGTCCCCAGCGCGCACCTCGACCGTCGCGTACGGAGCGAGCACCCCGAACCGATAGGCCACGAGCGCGAAGCCGTCGAAGGTGTTCCAGTGCCCGCCGGTCACGGTCGCCGAGTGCGCGATCTCGAACGCTTCCGCGATCACGGTCAGCTCCGAGCCGCGGTAGGCGAGGTAGGCGTTCGCGATCAGCTCCGCGATCGTCTCGTTGGGCAACTGGGGCCGCGTCGCTCCGCCGGTCGCGCTGGTGGCGGGCTCGGGCGCGATGCGATCGTAGAAGCTGGAGACCCCGAAGCGCAGCTCCCGGGCCCCGAATCCCTTGGCTTCGATCTTGAGGAGCAGGGATTTGAACAGGTTGGTGTCGCGATCGAGCTGCAGATTGTCGACGATGACGCCCCGCCCGTTCCCGACCGCGCCCATCGCCTCGATCTGGTGTTCGCCGGTCAGCAGACGCCACCTCCCGGTCACGCCGATCGAGTGGATGGGCAGAATGCCCCCTTCGTCCTCGAACAGAACGGCGCGCGGCCGATCGACCGGCATCTGCAGCCACCGGCCGTGGTGAAAGGCGTTGTTCCAGTAGCCGAGCTCGGTATGCGTTCGTCCGGCGTCGATCGAGAAGGTCTCGGTGTGCCACCCCACGAACCCGCGCTCGAGGTCGATGCCGATCTGGCCGGTCTCGTCGTCGGTCTCGAGCGCGATCTCGGACAGCGCGATCAAGTTCCCCGAACGGCCCGTGAGCAGGATATCGAGCGGCCCCAGAACGAACGCCGGCCTGCTGCCCGCTGCCGAGTCGACCTTGAACGCCGTGTCGCCGAAAACGTTCAGCGTCACCCGGGTGTTGGTCGTCGCCACGGCGATCTCGTCCATGGTCAGCGGCCGCAGCTCCGGGGTGGGGGACGGCGCGGGCGGAGCCGCCGTCGGGCCCGTCGGGTGCGCCGCCGTCACCTCGGCGGGTTCGAAGCGCTGGATCGGCCCGCCCGCCGATTCATCCGCGGGCGCCTGGGCACGCGCCCGACCAACCGAGTAAAACGACAACAGCACCGTGAAACCGACCGCAAGGGGGGCGCGCACGGCTCCGGAGACTAGTGGAGATTGAACGGATAGGAAATCACGGCCGGTCCACCGACGGGCGCGGGGAACTTCCAGCCCGAGACGGCGCCCACGATGCACCCTTCCACCGAGCTACTCCGGAGCGAAGAGCTTTCCACCGCCGCCGCCGAGACTGCGCCGCTGGCCGAAACGGCGATCCGGATCGTCACCCGACCCTTGAGCTCGGAATCGTCCATCTTCCCTCTCTCGTAGCAGCGCTGGATCTCGCTCAGGTGGCTCCGGACGACGGCCTGGGTCTTGGTGGGATCGAGGCCAGCCGGCGCCAGCGGGTGGGCAACCACCGCCGGGCTTGGTTTGCTCTTGGCCACGGGGAGCGCCGGGGATGAGGCCGCCGGGGGACCGATATCGACGGGCGGCTCCGCGACCTTCGGCGCAGACGGCGGGGGCGCTACGGCGGGTTCCGCCGCGGCGCCCGACTCGGAAAGAGCCGCGCTGGCGACGGTCCCCTTGGTCTCGGATCCGCCCGCGCCCTTGGGGCGATGGCTCGAACGATGGGGGGCGGGCGCGCGAAGGTCCGCCGCGCCGGGGGCGACCTCGCCGGGCGAGTGGGCGGACTGTTCGCCCAGGGCCAGCGTCGTCTCCTCTTCGCTGGCCTCGATCACACCGCGGCCAGCCGACAGCTCCGCCGCCAAAGTGGCCGGCCGATCAAAGGTGATCCAGAAACGCTTCCCTTCCCGGCCCGGCGCCGTCAGCTCGACGATCTCGGGTTGCGACCCGGGCTTGACATCCTGGCTGAACGGCAACGGATGGGTTCGTCCACGAATGGTCACCCGGGCCTGCGGCGTCGGCGAGCTGACCTGAACGTGAACCGGTTGGGGCTCGGCGGGCGGCGATGGCTTGGCGGGAATCGGCGCCGGCGGAAACGCCTCCGACGCGAGTGGGCGCGGCGAAGCCGCTGGCGAGGCTTCCCGCGGACGCAGACGGGACAGCGCGAGAGCGCCCCCCGCCAGGACGATCAAACCCGCTACGGCATAGAGCAGCCTTCGGCGAGGATTCGCCGCGCTCGAGGGAGGGGTCGACGGGTTCGGCGTCCTCCGCGCCGTGCCGGGATGCGATCGGGGCGCCAGACCGGCGCTGGGCGCCTCGAAGGTCTCGGGCAGCTCGCCGGTGGTGAACACCCGCGAGCCGAAGCGGGCCAGCTCGGTCCCCATCGCTTGCATGCTGGCGAACCGATCGGTCGGATCCTTGGCCAACGCCTTGATGACGATGGCGCGAATCCCATCGGGGAGATCGTCCCGCTCGATCGGCATCGGCGGGTCGACGACGATCTGCGTGAGCAGCGACTGCAGCGGCACCCCGCCAAAGGGCGGGTGGCCCTGCAGCATGTGGAACATGATCACCCCGAGCGCGTAGATGTCGACCCGCCGGTCGACCGACTGCGGGTCGGCGATCTGCTCGGGGGCCATGAACTCCGGCGTCCCCATGGTGAGCCCACGGCGCGTCTTGGGACCAGATTCGTTACCCGTCAGGAACTTCGAAATCCCGAAATCGAGCACCTTGACGTGATCGGGGCTCCCCTCGTTTTCCGTCAGGAAGATATTGGACGAGGTCAGATCTCGGTGGATGACGTCCCGGGCGTGGGCGGCGTGCAGGGCCGAGGCGATCTGGAACGCGATGCGCACGGCGCGACGAACCGGCAGCGGTCCATGTGTTGCGATGTCGTCGCTGAGGGTATGTCCACGCAGATACTCGAGCACCAGGTAGGGAATATGGCCGGGCAACTCGCCGAAGTCGGTCGACGCCACGATGTTGGGATGCCCAAAGGTTCCCACAGCACGCGCCTCATTGAGAAAGCGTCCCACCAGCTCGGGGTCGCCGGCCATGTCGCGGTGGAGGACCTTGATGGCCACGATCCGCCCGATCTTCACGTGGGTCGCCTCGTAGACGGTGCTCATGCCACCGACGGCGATCTCGCGCGTGATCTGATAGCGGCCGTCGAGGAGCTGGCCCAGCAGCGGATCCGATTGGTGAGCTTCTGTCACGACGTTCCCAACCGCTTCGTATTTCGGCGGGTTCGGTTAATTTCTGGACTGTATTGTAGCCCACAAAATAGCTGAGCTGGATCGGTCGAAATTAATGGCATTCGGGTATTGGAACGCCGATCAACGCGTCGCGGTCGATTCCTCGGCCGCCAGCGCTTCCTGGAGCGCCCGCAGGCTGCCGTCGCAGGCGGCGGCCAGCGGAGGCCTGCCGGTGAGCGACAGCGATAGCGACCGGACGTTGCTGTTGCGGCGCGAGAGGGAGACGATCTTCCGCGACAGGTCGACGAAACGATCGAGCGCCGCAATGGCCGACGCCAGCGGGGCGCGGGCACCTGGGGCGGCCAGCTTCGACAACCCATGGAGCGCGCCGCGGGCGCTGGTTTCCAGATCCGCCATCTGCTTCTCCATGCGCGCCATCGCGGTATCGTCGGGCTCGGCGATGTGCGGCGCGTGCAGCACCTGGATCTCGCGCACGCCGAGCACCGCCTGCCCGACCAAGGCGTCGACCGAACAGCGATCCTTGGCCGGTGTGGCGCGCGCGACCGTCGCCAGGAGATCCCGGAACGAGTCGGCCGTTTCACTGGCGGGACCGAACGAAAGGCTCTGCGCCTTGAGGTTGGTGTTCTCGACGGCCAGGTCGAGGATGGAGCGGTCGAGCTTGCGGTACTCCGACCAATGCCCCGCGAACTCCCCGAAAATGCGCGTCTCGTTGGGGAAGCCCAGGCTGCGAAGCTGCTCCGCGAGCTTGTCTGCGTCCCCCTGGACGACTTCGGTCGTCTGCTCGGCTTCGTGCGCGAACGCGATGGAGGCCGCGTCGGTGTCGGCCATCACGGCGCGATTCGAGGCATCGACCGCCCGGCTGAATGAAACCCGCAGATCGGCCGCCAGCAGGCGCGACTCGGCGAGACGCGCGAAGACGGCGCGTGGCTCGGCGTGGCATCCGGCCATGATGGCAATCCCCGAAAGGACGGCGACGACCCACCTTCGAGCGGCGACCGAGGCCAGCTGGCGCATGAACCGGAAGGTAGCATCTATGCGGTGCGACCGATCCTCGTTACTGTCTCTTCCGTCGCGATGCACCGGATCACAGCCGCTGTCGCTCTGGGTCTCGGTCTGGGATGCCTCATCGGGTGCGGCGACGACGCGCAATCTTTCAGCAAGGTCTCCGCCTGCAGCGGGGCCTGGAGGCCGATGACGCCGCGGGCGTCTCTCCTCAGCGTCCCGACGGCTCTCGCCTACCAAGACGGAGCTCTCTACTACCCCTCGAGCGCCACCGTCACGCCCGCGATCCAGACGATGTCCGTCGGCGACGCCTCGGTGCAACCCTTGACGATGACCTGGCCGGGCGCTCCGGTTTCGATCGACACTCTTTGGGCCGAAGGCGATCATCTTCTCCTGACGGCCTTCGAGCAGTTCTACAGCCTCCCCCTGGCCGGCGGCGCGGTTCAGCCGATCTACGACGGGGCCGAAACGACGGACGCCGACTCGAACCTCCAGGCTTTTTCCGAGACCGATTTCTTCTGGACCGACCTCGCCTACAACAGCCAGGATGTCTTCTCGACGACGGTTCGCCGTGGCGCCCGGGGCGGCGGGCCGCCGATCGACCTCGGAACGCTCCCGAACATCTTCCAAGGAATGGCCCTCGGCGCCGACGCGCTCATCCTCGGTGGCCCCGGGACCGCCGTGGCGGTGCCGCTGGACGGCGGCCCGGCCCGTCCGCTGGCGGACGTTCGGACGTTCTTCGCCGGCGTCGACGCGAGCGGCGTCTACTGGTCGGTGGTCTCGGCGTCGAACCCCGACGACGCCCAGATCCTCCGCTCGCCCGCCGACGGCAGCCCGGGCCAGGTCTTTTGGCCGAGCATCCCGCCCTGGACCGCGCCGCTCGGTGTCTGGCCCGACGGCCAGGGCGGTTGGGTGGTCACGGCCAGCCAGGTCCTCGACGATCGCCTCTTCCACCTGACCGTCTGGTCGATCGATGCCGGCGGCAACGGGCAGCTCCTGGCCTGCGATCCGGACGTGGCGGGCCATGCCTTTCCGGCGACGTTCGGCCCCGCCATCGCGCCCGATGCCGTCTACCTGGTGACCGGCTATCTGGGCGACGGCGGCCTGTGGGAAATCGATCGGGTCGCCCGCTGACCCGCGCCGCGCCCGCCGAATCGAAACATGAAGGTAGCCCGCTCGAAACAGAGATTGCGTAGACTGGCGCGATGAGCACGCTTCATTTTATCGGCGGAGAAAAAGGTGGCGTCGGCAAGTCGGTGGTGGCGCGCCTGTGCGCCCAGTACTGCATCGACCGTGCGCTGCCCTTCGTCGCGGTCGACGCCGACGGCTCGCACGGGGCGCTGCTGCGCTTTTACGGCGACTACGCCCGGCCGGTCGATCTCTCGCGTTTCGAGAGCGCGGACGAGATCCTCTCGCTCGCGACCGACGAGCCGCGCCGGGTGCTGGTGGATCTGCCGGCGCAAAGCGACCGCCCCCTGGCCGCCTGGATCCAGGAGGCGGGAATTCTGGAGCTGGCGGCGGAGAGCGACGTTCGGGTGGTGTTCTGGCACGTCATCGACGACGGGAAGGACTCCATCAAGACCCTCGATCGCCTGCTCCGGCGCTACGAGGGGGCCGCGCGCTATTGCGTCGTCAAGAACCTGGGACGGGGCACCGACTTCTCGCTTTATGACCGCTCCGAAACGCGGGCCCTGGCCGGCAGGCTGGGAGCCGCCGTGCTGGAGCTCCCCGAGCTGCACGCGCCCGCGATGCAGAAGATCGATCGCCTGGACGCCAGCTTCTGGTCGGCCATGAACGTGGTGCGGACCGGTCCCGATGCGTTCTCACGGATGGAGCGCCAGCGCATCAAGGTGTGGCTCACCGCGGTCTACGATCAGTTCGTGCGCCTCGGCGATCTGTTTTGATCTGCGGATCCACGTTTCCACGTTCCGGGCTCGACCTCTATTTGACTGGCTCCCCATTCTCGAGCCCGTGGCGCACGACCAGAAAGAAGGTGAGGACGCCGAGCCCGATCCCCAGGCCCACCACGGTTCGGGTGAGCGTTTTTTCGTAGCGATAGACCTCCACGCTCTTGATGTCGGCCAGCGCAAAAGAGGTGAGCGCCCGATCGTTCTCCCCGATCTGCAAATGCGCGGAGGCCACGTCGCAGCGGATGGGGCTGGCGAAGTCCGCGCTCTGCGCGCCGGTCGTCACCTTCACCGCGAAGTCCCCCTCGACCTCGAAGGCCCGGCCATCCAATCGCTGAATCACCGCGACCGGTGCGCCCCCCTCCGGCCAGCCGAGCGCCGGGCGCGGCGCGTCCTGGTCCAGCTTGACCACCTCGGGCGGCGGAACCTGGACCCAGCCGTAACAGCCGGCGGTGGTGAGAGCCACCAAGGGGCACCAGGCCATCGCTCGAAGACCTCTCGCGATCATCCCCCGATCGATCATCCCCCGACCGATCATCCCCCGATCGATCATTCCCTGATCGTACGCAAGCAACGTGCCGCGAGGGAACCCCCGGATTGTCGCCCCCATCCCGAACAGATCGGGACATCCTTGTCAGGCTCTAGAGTCGCCAGGTGTACGGAGGCGCCAGGGTGAGGTCGGTCGTGCTGGTGGCCGGGCTGACGGTGTTGTCGACGTAGCCAAAGTACGTCCCGCTCGACACGCTGAACCCCTGGCCGCGGAATTCGATGTCGCCGATCAGCGAGGAGGTGCCGAGGGCGGACTGTCCGCCCTCGAACCATCCCAGCGGCATGAACGTGGTCTGGATGTTGGCCGAGCCGCTGACCGTGAACGGAAAGGCGTTGTACGGCGTCGAGGTGCTGCCGATCAGGCTGAGCGCGCCGACGGTGCCGCCCGACACCGTGCCCGACACCACCGTCGCGTGATCGACGATGCGTGCGCTGCCGCTTACCGTGGTTCCGCTGAGCACGGTGGCGTACGGGCCCACATAGACCGACGACGCCAGGCTCGACGGTCCGCAGCCGCCGCCGTTCGCGACGCGGGACAGGCCCGACGGACAGGCGGACTGCGTTCCGCCCTGCCAGCCGTCCGGCCAGGCGTTGCTGAGCTGGATCATGTACGGATAGCGGTAGATGGTGTTGTAGAGCTGGTCCCAGACGATGTGCTGCTGGGCCGACGGCGTGGCCGCCACCACCAGGAACAGCGACTCGCCGGCATTGACGCAGAAGGTGAGTTGCGCGTCGGTCCCTTTCTGGATCGCGCTGTAGCGGGGTTTGGTGATTCCGGAATCGGTGGCCACCAGGCCCCAGCGGAAGTCCGGGTTGGCGCCGCTCTGGATGATCCCGCGGAAGGTCACCGTCACGCTGGTGGCGCCGGCGTCCGGATAGAGGCGCACGATGTTGTAACCCCAGCGCTGCGGCGCCCAGCCCGACGGCGACACGAACCGCCGGTTGGTCGCGTAGCTGCTGTCGAGAGGGTCGAGCGTCACGGTGCGAATGCGGCGTTCGGTCTTGGATTTGTCGGTGATGAGCCCGTAGTTGGAGCGAAAGAGCGCCCCTTGGTTGCCGCCGGCCGTGCTCTCGGGCGCGGGGTCCTGGTAGTCCCAGGTCACGTCGTGCATCGCCCATTCGCCGAAGAAGTCGTTGAGCTGGCTGACGCTCCAGCCCCGGGTCGACATGATGTTGTTGAACGGGTCGTTGCTGGCGGGTGACGCGAGCCAGATGTCGTTGACCGCCTCGTAGCAGTACTTGTCCTTCAGATACTCCATGAACTGCCAGTTGCAGTACCGGTCGCGGGTGGAGCCGAGATAAAGGTGCGGGGCGTTGGCCGACATCTCCGAGCAGTGCACGTTGGACGCGTGGTACTCGGGGAGCTGCTGCGCCGACCAGTTGGCGTGGCTCTCGTAGATCCAGCCGCAGAGATTCTGGCCGCTGCCGCAATTGAGGCCAGTGCCCACGCTGCATTGCCAGGAGTGCGTGAACTCGTGGGCGAGCCCCCAGTGATCGGCGGTCGCGCCGGGACCGACCCACATGCCCGGCAAGCCATTCCCCCAGCAGCCGCCGGTCAGGCCGTAGTCGCTGTGAATGACGATGCTGACCTTCGACTTGTTGGCCGACTTGCAGAACGGCTCGGGCTCGAACATCGGGCTTCCGAAGCGCATCGGCCAGATGGCGTTCTCGAGCTCGTCGGTCGCGGCCGTGCATTGCGCGGCGGTGATCGTCCCGGCGGGGGAGTGCACCGCGAAGTGGGCGCTCTGGCACTGAAGCGGATCCCCCGTCGTCGAGCCCGGGTCCGTCCAGGTTCCAGCGACACAGGTCGATGCCGCCGGCGCCGCGGTTGCGCAGTTGCTGGCCCAGACCGTCGTCGTCGTCCCCGGGTCACAAGTCCCGCTCATTCCCGCGGTACCCGTCGTTCCGGCCGTCCCCGTCGTCCCCGCCGCGCCGGTTGTCCCCGCCGCGCCCGTCGTTCCGGCGGCACCGGTCGTTCCCGCCGCACCCGTGGTTCCGGCCGCACCGGTCGTTCCCGCCTTCCCGGTCGTCCCGGCCGCTCCCGTTGCGCCAGCTGTTCCAGTGGCGCCGCCTCGCCCGGCGGCTCCGGTTGTCCCGGCCGCACCGGTCGTTCCCGCAGCACCGGTTGTCCCGGCCACTCCGGTCGTTCCCGCCGAGCCAGTCGTGCCAGCGGCTCCCGTCGCGCCAGTCGTTCCGGCAGCGCCAGTCGTTCCGGCAGCGCCAGCCCCTCCGGAGGTTCCCGGGGTGCCGCCATGGCCGGCCGAGCCAGTCGTGTTGCCACCACCGGTCGTGCCTGCGCTGCCCGTCGACCCGGCTGCGCCGGTCGTACCGCCCTTGCTCCCGCCATCGCTCTCGGTCGATTGGCTCTCGGCGCACCCGACCAGCGCGAGACTGGCGACGGCGAACGTCAGGACGGCATAGGTACGGCGCATGGAGCCTCCGGGGACGTGATGTCCGTCACCGAAGTGCCGCGCTCGCCCAGCCGGGGCTCACTCAAATTCGGAAAGGCTCGGTCGCTCGACTAGGAGTCGTCGGTCCGACGGACGGAGATCCGTCGAATGCAGACCCCAGCGCCGCGGCCGCCCGCGTCGTGAATGCGCGCACGCACCCCAACGAGGACGATTGCCGCCAGCGGTAGAAGAAAAAGCAGAAGACTCACCCAGAACAAGTACCCGCAGGTCCGCCAAATGGCTCAGAACTGATTTTGGGGAAGGGGGTCCCGCCGGTGCTATCTAGGGACTTTCTCTCGGAAGGAACGCGGGGCATGATCGCGCCAGAGTTCGGAGGAGACCGGGTGGTGAGACTATCTGGGTGGGCGCAAGGGCTAGCGATCGCGGTTCTGATGACGGGCTGCTCTCGCAATGGCCTCGTCCGGACGCGGGGGGGAGACGCCGGCGGGTGGACAACCGGCCCGAGCACTCGCGACGCGGCCGGCGCCGCCGACGCGGGCAGTGGGACCACCAAGACCGACGCAGCCGGGACCAAGACCGACGCAGCCGGCGCCAAGACCGACGCCGCGACGGGAGCGGACCACGCCAGCACAACGCCGGCGCTCGGCTATCTCGGCGCGAGCTGCACGAGCGGCGGCGAATGCCTGAGTGGGTTTTGCGCCGACGGCGCCTGTTGCGACACCGCGTGCGACGGATTGTGCGTCTCCTGCTTGCTTCCCGGCTCGGTTGGAACGTGTTCACCGGTTCCGGCCGGGGCCGATCCGCGCGGAGTCTGCCCGAACGAGGGAGCCACCAGCTGCGGGCACGACGGCTTCTGCGACGGCCATCGCGGTTGCCGCTTTTACGGCGCCGGCGTGAGCTGCGCGACGCCCGCCTGCTCCGGCGATCTCTGGGTCCCCGCGCGAACCTGCGATGGCGCGGGGACCTGTGCGGCCGGCGTCGGGCTCTCCTGTTCGCCATTCACCTGCGATCCACAGACGAACCTTTGCCACACGTTCTGTTCAGGTCCGGACGACTGCGCGCTCGGGCAGGCTTGCTCCAAGAGCGGGCTTTGTGGCGGCAACAATGGAGTCGGCCCCTGCGCGGTCGACAGCGAGTGCCTGACCGGGTTCTGCGCGCAGGGGGTCTGCTGCGTTTCGAGCTGCGACGGTCCCTGCTCCTCCTGCGCCTTGCCGGGCAGCCTCGGGACCTGCGAACCGGTCCCGCCGTCGGGCCTCCCGGACGGCTCCGTTTGCCCCTTTTGAAGATTTATCTATCAAAATAAAAATAGTTTTAAAGAACACATAAAATAACGCCGAGTAACTCTACCGTGGGTTGCCGGATGCTTTCGAGCCTCGCCTTAGTGGCTGCCGCGACAGCCTTTTATCCGCTATCGGCATGGGCCGCCGATGTTGACGCGTCGCTCAGCGCGACCGCGGAAACGGCCCCGGTCGCCCACCGGCTGCCGCAGCTCGGCGTCATGGCCGACGCGGGCCTTCCCGACGGCGCGAACGCCTCTCTGGTGTTCCGGCCGCTGCGCTGGCTGCGGGTCCATGGCGGCGGCGGGTACAACATGGTCAGCGCCGGTCTCCGGGCCGGGGCGACCGTCGTCCCCTTCGGCATGGGCCCCTCGGCCACCCTGGAGGGCGGACACTACTTCGACGGCAACGCCAACGGCGCCGTTCAGCGCTTTGCGGGCCAGAGCTTCTCGAGCCCACTGCTGGAACGGGTCGGGTACGACTACGCCAACTTCCATCTGGGCCTCGACCTCGGCTACCGGCGCGTCACGTTCTACATCCACGGCGGCATGAGCTACGTCCGGGCGCAGGTTCACAACCTCGACAGCGTCGTCTCCTCGCAGGCCCCCGCCAGCGATGGCAACGGCACC
>OCTA010002382.1_pt1 | contig 17142 bp, 12 predicted proteins | sample 1538991 | NCBI WGS metagenome assembly OCTA01 (sample SAMEA3539302, study PRJEB22396) | soil metagenome | biome: tundra; feature: field; material: soil | place: USA | collected 2010-05 | depth 0.15 m | reverse complement strand
CCATGGTCTACGCCCCGGTGGCCGCCGATTTCACGCACGCTTACCGGAAGGACACCGAGTTCTGAATCGAAGAGATCCGCCATGACCAGCTGCCTGATATCGAACAGCGAGCTATCAAATCGCGCCTGAACCGCCTTCAAAATGGCAAATTGCTGGTGCATGTGCGGAAGCCCTGCGCTGGAGTCTACGACGACTTCTTCTCCCCATGACCTCGTGACACGCAGGCTTTGGAGACAATCCTCCATCCGGTAATTCTCCTAGGAAATGGATTTGCGCGTCTTAGGCTTCTCGTAGTGTCTGACGAAGTCGTCTAGTCGTTCAGGCAACAACTGCTTGATCAGAACTTTTGCCTCCGAGTACCAGCACTGGTACTCGGTGGCAAACTCCCCCCCAGTCAGCAGATGTTTTGACTTGAGGAAGGCATCTGCTTTCGCTCCCAGCTCCGCTTCCACCGCTGCCTTGAATTCCTCTGGGTGAAACTGGTTTTGGAGTGAATTCACAAGTTTTCCGCCGAGAGAGATGAGCTTGTTGAGGTCATCCTTGTAGCGATCAAGATTGGTCGGCATCAGCTCTCCTGCATAAAGTCGGGCGTCGTTGGGTCGGTCTAACGCCTTGCCGTTCAGCAGCAGGGGCGCCGCCGAGCCGGCGCCACGATTCTACACGATCTCACTGCGGCGACCCTGACTGCTGCAACGGCTTGTTGGACGGCCGCTACTCGCGCCAAAGGACCCATGAAGTGTCACCCAGCATGTCCGTACACCGGTCGTTGACCCAGTCGTAGGAGCATGCATTCCAGAATCGATAGGCCGCGCCGGCAAGGGCAACGGATCCCGTCCGCCCTGGCAGGACACGCTCCTCTGTATCGGCGGTGACATTGAGGGCAAACGAGACCGCGTCGCCACAGTGGTCTTGCTTCAGACGGAAAGTATCGGCCTTTCGTATAGAGAACGGCACCTCATCAATAGGAGAAAGCCCCTCGCCGAATGCACCGTCCTCTACAGCTAGAACAATGCCGGTCTTGTCCGAGACGACGAACCCAGCTGCTTTCGAGAAGCCTAGCAGCGCCCTAAACTTGATCGTTACCCTCGACCCGACTTGGGCCTTGATCCGGCCGACGCTCAGGTCCGAAAACGAATACAGAAACCGCCACATCCTGTAGTCAGAGTCCACGACATCGAGATATGAGTGAGGTAGGTCGTCGCAGGCGACCACGATGCCGGGGAGTCTCTGAAGATCCCGAACTGGTCCGAGCCCCACCAACTCGCCATGAATCGTCATCGACAGTTTGCCCTCTGGGGGAAACTCTCTGGGCGGCTTCGTCTGCAAGCAAACGTCCACCTTTCCATCAGGACCTGGCGCCATCGACACAGGCCCGCGAGATGATGCTCTTGCCGCGTTTCTACTCCCTGTTCTCTTGCCAATCATGAATGCCAATATCACCGCTGAAGAAATAGCGACCACTGCCAGTACGAGCCGTGTTCTCGGCGATAGTCTCGTCTTCATCGTCAAATAGACATCCCAGCTTTGCTAAAGTTCCAGGTCCGTCGAACTAGTATTCTACGCCGAAAAATATTCAATATTTTGGCGATGTTTTCACGCTCTGCTGGCGAGGATCAGGAGGTGAGATCCTCTGATTCCACGCTGTTGGCCAACGGCGCCGGCAAGAATGGGGCCGCCAGCTCTGTCGGAATAAAATTCCGTGGCTGTCAGATAAGCAGATAAGAGTGCGCGCCGTGTTCGCCCGATCAGCGGTCGGGGGAACTTCGGAGGCCGCCTACAGCACCACCGGGATATGCACCGGCTGCTTGGCGTGAGCCAGGTTGCCCAGCTACTCGAGTTCGCGACCAATCACCTGTTGCAACAAAAACAGCCGGTTTCATCAACGCGCGTACCCCTCCCTACTTCGCCGGTACGGTCACGGTCGCGCGCAGGCGCGTGTCGCGGGAGGAGCTGGCGGCGCGGATCTCGAAGGCGCCGGGGTCGGTCCGCCAGGCGTCGCGCTCGGGAAGGTTGGCATCGAAGTAGGCGAAGGCGCGCACGGGGAGCTTCATGGCGACTTCGCGCTCTTCGCCTGGGGCGAGGTCGACTTTGGCGAAGGCGCGCAGCTCTTGCTCGGGCCGGGGAACGGCCGCCGATGCGGCGTGAACGTAGACCTGCACGACTTCGGCGCCCCGTCGTGCGCCGGTGTTCTTCACCTTGAGGCGAACGCTGACTCCGCGCTCGGGATCCCAGGCAGAGACCGCCAGGTCGCGGTAGGCGAAGGTCGTGTAGGAAAGTCCAAAACCGAACGGGAAGAGCGGCTCGATCTTGCGCGTGTCGTACCAGCGGTAACCGACCAGGTTGCCTTCCTTGTAGGCAACCTTGCCGCCCGCGCCTGGGAAATTGCCAAATGCGGGCTCGTCTTCAAGGCGCTTGGGGAAGGTCACGGGCAGCTTGCCCGAGGGGCTCATGTCGCCGAAGAGCACGTCGGTGAATGCCGTGCCGGCCTCCTGGCCAGGGAACCAGCCGTGCAGCACGGCGCGGACCTGGTCGAGCCAGGGCATTGCAACGGCCGCGCCCGAGGTCGTGATGACCACGATCTTGGGATTTACGGCGGCTGCGGCGCGCACGATCTCGTCCTGCCGGCCGGGCAGCGACAGCGACGCGCGGTCGGCGCCCTCGGTCTCGTCGCCCATGCCATCGCCGACCGCCGCAATCACGATGTCCGCGCCGCGCGCCACCTCGGCCACGCGGCGAATCGGATCCGTGTCCGCCCTCTGCCACAGCAGTTCGACCGACGCGCCAATGATGCCCTCGAAGTATTCCAGGCGCACGTCATACGCCTTGCCACCGACCAGCTCGATCTGGGTGGTCTTGAGCGTCGGTGGGTGGTCGCCCCAGTCGTCGACGACCAGCTTGCCATCGAGATACAAGCGCGAGCCGTCGTCCGAGCGCAGGCCAAGTGCGTAGAGGTCGGACTTGGGCGGCGTGAGCTTGCCGGTCCAGCGCACGGAGAATCCGTCCTCGGGCAGACCGGGCGCCGGCGCGGCCAGCTCCCAGTGGAAATCCACGGTGGGATCCACGCGCACGAGCTTGGGCGCTCCCGTGCGCTCTTTGCCAACGAAGTATTCGCCGAGCAGCCCCTGCCCTGCGTGCCCCGCCGGCGGCGTGAGCACGGACGCGGGGATCGGCGCAAGTCCGTCCGGCGTGATCTCGCCCGGTGCGAAGTCAACGCGCACCTTGTTGCCCAGGACCTCGCGGAGCGCATCGACAAGCGAAACCTTGCGTGTGGCGGAGACGTGAGCGCTGCCGCCGCCACCGTCGACGAGTCCGCCGCGCGGCCCCACCACCGCGATCCGCTTCAGCTTGGCGCGGTCGAGCGGGAGCATGTTGTTGTCGTTCTTGAGCAGTACGAAACCAGAACGCGCGGCCTCGCGGTTGAGCGCGCGGTGTTCTAGGGTGTCGGTGGCCTCGGGGCGAAGGCTGGCATCCTCGTCCAGGTGCAAGGCAGCGATCGCGCGCAGTTGTCGCCTTACCATCTCGTCGAGAACAGCGGGCTCGATTTCTTTCTTGTCGAGGGCGCCGCGAATGGCTGCCGGCGTGTAGTGCTCGCTCTTCGGCATTTCAAGGTCCAGCCCCGCGCGCATGGCCGGCGCCACGCTGTGGGTCGCGCCCCAGTCGGACATGACCAGGCCGCGAAAGCCCCAGTCGTGCCTGAGCGTTTGCTCGAGCAACCCTGGGTTCTCGCAGGCGTAGACGCCATTCAGGCGGTTGTACGCGCACATCACGGCCCACGCGCCGGCTTGCTTCACGGCGGCCTCGAACGCGGGCAAGTAGATCTCGTGCAGTGCCCGTGCATCGACTTCGGCGCTGACCGACATGCGCTCGGTTTCCTGGTTGTTGGCGGCGAAGTGCTTGATCGTGGCCACCACGCCCTGGCTCTGCACACCCTTGATGTACGCAACCGCCATGCGCGCGGCCAGTTCCGGGTCTTCGCCGTAGTACTCGAAGTTGCGGCCACAGAGCGCCGTGCGCACGATGTTCACCGCCGGGCCGAGAATAACATTCTTGCCGTGGCCCTTGGTCTCGCGGGCGATGGCCGCGCCCACGCGCTCGACCAGCGCGGGGTCGAAGGTCGCGGCCAAGAGCTCACCGGCGGGAAACGCGCTGGCCTGGCCCACGCGCACGCCCACTGGACCATCGGTCATGCGCAAGGTCGGAATGTGCAGCCGGGGAACGCCGACCGTGTCGAACCCGGTGCCCGCCACAAGCGCGATCTTCTCGTCGAGAGTCATGGCGGAAAGCCAGGCTTCCACCTGCCGATCCATCGGCGAGCTACACGCGGGTGGTTCTTTGGCGGCAGCCGGCGCCGCGGGCACGGCAGTCACGGCTGGCCCGGCGTGATCCACGGGAGCGCTGACCGCGCACGCGACAAGAAGAGGCGCGACCGCAAGCGCGAAGATGGCCCTGGCCGCGCGGCGGCCGGAAGCATGGGTGGATTTGAGATGAAACCGGGTAGCTGTGGACATGATTCGGACTCCTTCAGGCGCGTTCGGCGAAGCAGCGTAACCCAGCGCCTGAGAACCTGGAGAAATTTCGAGCTAGGAGAAATCGCGACTTTAGAGCGCACCAGCGTCGGGGACTTGGTTGATTTCAGCCCGTCGTTTGCGCCGGATGGCGAACAGGACCAATCCGGCCAGGGCCGCTAGGCTCAGCGCCGAACCCAGATGACAGACCAGCGTCGGCCGCCAGGCCGCGGCGATGACATGCGCGCCAGCGTTCACACGCGTGCAAATCACCCCAGTCCCAGCGCACGGATAGCTCGGCTGCGACACACCATCGACCGAAATCGACCAGCCTGGAAACCAGAAAATGGGCAGGCGCAATTCCCCTGCGTGTTCGATCTGTGCGTGCAGCGCGAACCGGCCCCGCTGCTCCGGTTCGGGCAGCTTCGCCTCGGCAATCGGCACGCCGTCGAGAGCCGCGTGCTCCGTCCGCATGAGGTGTCCCAAGCCGTCCAGATCGTTTGCCCATACCGGTCGAAATTCATCCTGGATACTGGTCGTGTAGTAGCCAAGGTCGAGCAACTTGCGCAGGGTCGCCTCGTCGCACACGTAGGTCGCGAGCGGCCGGCAGTGGCGTAGCGACGTCGCGGCCAGGGCCAAGGCGGCGCAGACAGCCAGCAGGACCTCGGGGCGAAGCCAACGCCACCGCCACCAGCGCGGAGCGGCGAGCACACGAACAGCCATGGCTCCTGTCGCCGCCACCAGCAGGGTTCCGGGCAGGTGCAAGCGCCACGGGAACTGAAGCACGGCCAGCGGAGTGACAATCGACCACAACCACGCGGACAGCCGGGTGGTCAGAAACGCGAGCACGAGTGCGAGCAGGGCGCAGCCGAGTAAGCGCACGCGGCGGAGTGAAAAACTACTTCTCAACAGCACTGCGCCCAGCGGTGCAAGAACAAGCAACGTGGCAACTTGGGCGATGCCCAATTGCAGGGGCATGGTGTCGTCGGGACCGGGCAGCGAAAAGCCATACCCCCACGCCGTGGAAACCAACTGGTGCAAATACAGGAAGTGCTGCCGGTAATCGAGGTAGCCGCTGAAATCGTTGGCCAGACGCACGTAGTGGCGGCCAACCAAAATCGGAAGCCAGAAGAAGGCTGACAACATGGCCCCGGCGGCGCTGGCCAGAATTACCCGCCCAGCCCCGGCTTTGCGCTGTCCGGCCGGCAACGTGCCGGCGAACAAGAGGCCGACAGTCGTGATGGTCGCACCCAAGGTCAGCCCGCTGATGTTGTGGCAAAGTGCGCTGGCGGCCAGGCAAGCCGCGCAGCCAACCATATTCCAGCGGCTTTTGCGCGCGATCAGGCGGACCATGGTCCACAGCGCCCAGGGCGCGAACGATCCCGCCACGAATTCGGGAAAATTCCCGCGCACGTAGAGATTTACCAGCTGATAGGGCGCAAAAGCGAAGAGCACGCACGCCACCCATCCGCCTGCGCGCCCGCCCAACTCGCGCCCAAGCATCCACGCGCCCACAGCCTGCCACAGTGCCGCTGCAATGGTCACGGCATTCAGGGCAGCCACCGGGTCGAGGCCAAGCACATTCAATTCCGCGGCCAAGGCATAAGACAGCCAGCCGTAATAGATGAACAGCGGATAGCCCAGTCCGCCCGCAAGCTCAGGCACCCAGCGCGGAATGAATTCGCCCGATCGCCAAAGATCGGCGACCAGCAGTACGCGCAAGGCGTGGTACTCGGAATGGTGCCCGGCCAGAAGATGCGGCGTGGCCAGCGCGCGCAAAGCCAAGGCCATGACCACAGCAGCACAAACGCCCGCGAAGGCGACGAGTCCCTTGGCAACGAGATGCTTTCGCGTGTCTCCAGCTCCGGGCTCGATTCGCGTTGCGTTCACGGCTGCGGCGGCCCCGCGACGGATTTTGGCATGCGGCATTGTAGCCCAATGGTCGCGGTGATGCTGGCACCCGTGCTACCTTGCCTCGGGTGATTGACCAGCCAGTTGCAGAGCACCCCGGCCCCGTGCCGGACGGCCCGCTCCGGCGCACGTGGTGGATCGTCGGACTGTACGCCGCGCTCGCGCTGCTGGTGATTCCGATTTTTCCCCACCTACCGTCTGCGAACGAGTTCAGCCGCTGGGCGCTCAGCGCCGCCATCGTCGAACGCGGCTCGGTCGAGATCCACCCCGAGATTGCCCTGCTCGGTGACCGCATCATCGACGTGGCCACGCGCGATGGGCGTCTCTACTCGAACAAGGCGCCCGGCGGCTCGCTGGCGGCGGTGCCGGCGTACCTGGCGGCGCGAACCGTGGTCGGCCCACCGGATCGCCACAACCTGCGCGCAACCGTGACCTCCATGCGCCTTTGCATCTGCACCCTACCCTTGCTTGCCCTGTGTATCTGGTTCGCCCTGCATGCCCGCCGCGCCGGGATCGCTCCGCAACGGATCGCCTTCGCCGTCGCCGTCATGTTGTTCGGCACGCCCGTCTTCGCCTACGGCTTGCTGCTGTTTTCCCACGTGCTGACCGCGGTCGCGCTGTTCGGGGCCTGGCTGCTGCTGTTTGGCGATTCCCGCCTGCGCGAGTCCACGGCCGAGCTGGCCGCAGGTCTGCTCGTCGGCCTGGCCGCCATCTCCGAGTACCCCGCGGCGATCCCTGGCGCGGTGCTGGTCGCCTGTGCCCTGCGCCGCCGGGGCATTATCGGCGGCCTGCGCATCGCCGCGGGCACGCTGCCCATGGTCGCGGCGCTGGCCCTGTACAATCACAGCGCGTTCGGCAGCGTCTTCGCCCTGTCCTCGTCCTTCGAGCGTAGCGCCGTGTACAACCAACTCAGTCGCACGGGCCTGTGGGGCGTCCAGTTGCCCTCGCCCTGGAGCGCAGTGCGCCTGCTGGTCGACCCCAGCAAGGGTTTGCTGATCTTTTCTCCCGTGCTCGTGCTCGCACTGATTGCGATCCCCGCGGCCCGACAGCGCCTTGCCCCCGCCGCATTCTGGGCGCTCACGCTTGCGCCGCTTTCGCTCTTCCTGGTCTACGCCGGCTATCCCAACTGGCACGGCGGCTGGACCGTGGGCGCGCGCTACCTCGTGCCCGTGGTGCCGTTCCTGACCTACCTGCTGCTTCTCGGCCGCCCGCGCCTCGTGGATCCGTTCCTACTCGGCGCATCCGCCGCGGCCATCGCGCTCACCACGCTGGTCTTTCCTTTCGTTTCCGAGGGCTATGCCTTTCCCTGGGCATCGTTCGCCGCGCCTTTGCTGTTCAATGGCCTAGTCGCTCCCAACCTGCTGCACTTCGTGTCCCACACCGCCGCGATCGCCGTGCCCTTCCTGCTGGTGGCCGCGGCGCTCTTCTTGGCCTGTACGCCCCGCCGCTTTCCGCACACCATCGCCGGCATCGCGGTCTGGACCCTGGCCGGCTTCCTCTGCGTCGCCACCTGGTTTCAGCGCAGTGACGGATCGCGCTGGTACGTCGAGAACGTCTACTTCGAGAGACTCGATGTCCGGCGCCAAGCAAACCCGCAACTAGATCCGCGCGTCCGGCGCCAGATGCAACTCGACCGAATGCTGCCGCCGTCGAGTTGGCCGTTCTAGCAAGTTCACAGCGCCGGCAAGGCGTTGCGGACTAGGTCCACGAAATACGACTCGAACCACTGGCCGGCTTGCGGGGCGCCGGGGGCGGCGTCGCGGTTGGCGCACATCCCGTCGTAACGTGGCTGCGTGGGATCGGAAATGCCATCGGATTCTCCCGGCGGCTTGATCCAGAAGTAGGCGTCGACGCCGCGAATGGGCTCGGCGCGGGGACGCTCGCCCAGGCCGGCGCCCTTGACGTTGCACCAGCTTCCCCAGGCATGGCGAATGCCGCCCTTGCCATTGCGGGAGGTGTCGATGATGAAGCCCTTGCCTGGCATGCCGTACATGCTCAGGGTTTCGGCGAGCATCTTGACGTAGGTCAGTTCGTTCGGGCAGGGATTGGTCAGCGCCAGGGCAGCGCCATCGCGATTGGAAAGGTGGGTGTAGTTCGACACGTTGGTGGCGAAGCCGCGAATCATGTCTGGCCCGCCTGCCTCGTCGAGCACGCGGCGAAACACCTTCGCCATCTTCTCGCGATTCTGATCCCAGCCCAGCCACCCCGCGTGCGCGGCGTCGAGATAAACGCTCACGTTCGGCATCGCGAATCGCTTGATCGCGTAGACCACGGAATTGCGGTAGGCATCGGTCGAGGCCGCGCATTTCGGCACGTACTGGTTTGTGGTCATGTTGGCCAGCGAGTCGGGCTCGATGACGGCCACGACGGGCTGGTCGGGGTGAGCGGCGAATTGCTCGGCGATGGGGTCGACGAACTCGTTGCGGTAGCGGGCCTCGCCGTTTTCCTCGACCGACAGCTCGCCGGCAGAGGCATTGGCCGCGCAATCGCGGTTGGGCAGGTTGCACAGCACCACCACTGTAAGTGTCGGCTGGCCGCTCGCATCCTGCTGTTTCTTGGCCTCATCGAGCCAATGCTTGAGGCTGGGCACGCGCGCGATCTCGTCGAGCCAGACCGCCGTCGGATACTGCTCGACCTTGCGAATGGTGGAGGCCATTTCTGGGTACTTCTGCGCCGTGGCTTCCACCCTCTCGGCGTAGTCGGGGTTGATGAAGAAGCGCACGCCCTTGAAGGGATTCTTGCCCGCGGTCTCGCTGACAAAGGTCACCTTCGCGGGTTCCGGGCCCGCGTTCTTCAGCTTGCCCCCGCAAGCCGCACCACACAGGACTGGGAACAGCGTCCAGGCAAGAAGTTTGTGGGACATCGACATCGGCAGGCTCCTTCTACGCGTCTAGAGTCCCAGGTTCTGTACCGCGGTTCAGAAAACTTCGCCAGCTCCCCATCACGGATTGATTCGACCAATCTTGTTGCCGATCTGCTCGGTGAACCAGAGGTTGCCGTCGGGTCCGACGGTGATGCCGGCCGGACCGCTGCCGGGGGTTGGCAGGGGAAATTCCGTGATCTCGCCTGCCGGCGTGATACGGCCAATGTTGTTACCAGCGTCCTCGGTGAACCACAGGTTCCCGTCTGGACCGGCCACGATGTCGATGGGATAGCTACCGGGGGTTGAGATGGGGAATTCCGTGAGCTCGCCAGTCGGCGTGATGCGGCCGATCCGATTGCCGCCATATTCGGCGAACCAGAGGTTTCCATCTGGCCCAACGGCGATGCCCCAGGGTTGGCTGCGATCATTCGGCAGATCGAAAAGCGTGGCATTGCCATCGAGGCAAAGCCTGCACAGACTGTCGCTTCCATTCCCGGTGAGCCACAGGCAACCATCTGGTCCGGAGGTGATGCCGACCCACACGCCGACCGTGCCGCAGGAAAGGACCGTGCTGATTCCAGCGGGCGTGATACGGGCGATGCTGTCCTCGAAATAGCCCGTGAACCAAGGGGCACCGTCGGGTCCGACGGCCACACCCTTGGGCAGGATGCTGTCCGAGACAGGCGGAAACTCGGTGATGCTCCCGTCGGTAGTGGCGTAGCCAACCTTGTGCGCGAGGACTTCCGCGAACCACAGCTTGCCGTCGCGCCCGGCGGCGATGCCGAAGAGGCCCGCGTCCGAGGTTGGCACGGGAAACTCGGTGATGGCGCCCGCGGGCGTGATGCGGCCGAGCTTGTCGGTGTTGTATTCGGTGAACCACACGTTGCCGTCCGGTCCGGTGACGATCACGCGCGGCTGGCTGACGAGGCTGGGGATTTCGTATTCGACAATGGTGTGGACCGCGCCGCCGCTACTGCCGCCGGTCGCGCCGCCGGCCACGTTGGCGCCGCCAATCCCTGGTTCGCCGCCCCCTGCCCCGCCGACCGCCACGTTGTTGCCACCGCCCGGGACACGCAACATGTCGGAACGGCCGCAAGCGACAGCCGCAAGCAAGACCGCAAAGATCGCGAAGCGCGTTCCCATCCTCAATCTCCCAACCATACTGGCGGAAATCGTCGCTGGCCATGCTCCTGCGCGTATACCACCACTCCTCAGGCTCGCTGGTCTCGCTGCTCGGTCACATCTTTTTCCACCGCCGCTATTTCGCTCGGGCGAAATGCAGGGAAAAGCAACTCACACCCGCCACTGCGCCAGCTAGTGCCGTCCGCCCCCGCGGCCACCGCCGAAGCCGCGGCCGCCGCCGCCAAACGAGGATCGTCCGCCAGGACTGCCGCCGCTCACGCCATGGTAACCGCCCACGGTTCCGCCCGGGGTGCTGTGGTACATGCCGGCCCGCGGACCAACTACGCCACCGCCAACATTGGAACCAGCGCGTCCACCAAAACGCGGCCCCCCGTAGCCGGCCCCGCCATAGCCGCCACCGCGGTAGCCGCCCCAGCCATAGCCACCGCGAACGAGCCCGTGATACCAGCCGTAGTGCCACGGTCCCACCACGCCGAAGTAGGGATACGGCCCCCAGCCCCACAGCCAGGGCGATGCCAGCCACATCCATCCATACGATGGATAGTAAACATAGGAATAGGGATAGGCGTCATTCGCCGTGCCTTCATAGGCGTACTGGTCGCCGTAGGGCATGTAGACCCAGCCATACTGGCTTGTGTACACCCATTGGCCGCCAGCTGCCTGCCCCTGCGGAATTGACGCTTGGGCCTGCTCGGGCGCCTGCGCTTCCGCCTGCACCGGCGGTGCCGGCGGTTGCGCCGGCGGTGCGGGAGGCAGCTCCCCTGGCGCGGCGGTCGGCGGCTGCACCGGTTCGGGCGGCTGAGCCGCCTGCGCGACGTAGTAGCCTTGCGCCTCGTTGTTCTCCTGGGCCCGAACCACGGTGGCCCCGAGCAATGGGAAGCACACAGAGAAACACGTGATGATGAATGGACGCTTCATGATGCCACCTCCGGCTCATAGGTTAGACGGCCGGAACCTGCTAGGAATTCTACGCCCTGTACGTGCAAGAGCCACTTCAAGCTTCGCAAGCTGCGCAAGCTTCGATAGGTTGCCGCCCCGGAGCATCGCCTGGCGCTATAACAGGCGGACGCAATGGATCCACCACCGGCACAAGCGCGGCCCGCCCTGTCTAGCGACGTCCGGCTCCTATTCACGACGCGCATCGTTCGCCTCTTCGCCTACGGTCTGGTTTCCGTGGTGCTGGTTCTGCACCTGGCGTCGGCTGGTTTGTCCGAAAGCCAAATTGGCCTGCTGCTGACCCTGACGCTGCTGGGGGACGCCGCGATTTCGCTCTGGATCACGACGCGCGCCGACCGGGCTGGGCGACGGCGCATGCTGCTGCTCGGCGCAGTGCTGATGATTCTGGCCGGCGCCCTCTTCGCTAGCACACGCTCGTTCTGGCTGCTCTTGCTCGCCGCCACCTTTGGCGTCATCAGCCCAAGCGGCAACGAGGTCGGCCCCTTTCTCGCCGTCGAGCAGGCCGCGCTGGCGCAGGCGATTTCCGCCGAACGACGCACGGGGATTTTTGCCTGGTACAACCTGGCCGGTTCGCTTGCCACCGCGCTTGGCAGCCTGTGCGGCGGGGCCTTGGCCGGCATGCTGCAAGGAAACGGGGTCAGCCAGCTCGGCAGCTATCGGGTGCTCGCGGCCGGATACGCGGTTCTTGGCGCCGGCCTGGCGGTTCTCTTCGTGCGCCTTTCCGCCGGTTCCGAGGCACCCAAAGCCAGCGAGTCTTCGACCAAGGATGCTGGTTCTCATCTCGGTCTGGCAACCTCGCGCAACAAGGTCTTCAAACTGGCCGGCTTGTTCACGATGGATTCCTTCGCCGGCGGTTTCGTGGTGCAGGCCTTCGTTGCCTATTGGTTTCAGCGCCGCTTCGGTGTTTCACCCAGCGTACTCGGCGCGATCTTCTTCGGCGCCAACTTGCTCGCCGGACTGTCCGCGCTCATGGCCTCGCGTGTGGCGCGCCGGATCGGCCTGCTCGCCACCATGGTGGCGACGCACATCCCGTCGAACGTCCTGCTTTTCCTAGTCCCATTCATGCCCAGCCTGCCGCTCGCCATCACGGTTCTGCTCCTGCGTTTCAGCATCTCGCAGATGGACGTGCCCACCCGGCAGGCCTACACCATGGCACTGGTGCCAGCGGGCGAACGCTCGGCCGCCGCCGGCGTGACCGGCATCGCCCGTACCGTGGGCGCTTCGCTCTCGCCCATGATCGCCGGCCCGCTCTACGCCTCCGCGGCCCTGGCCAGCCTGCCCTTCTTGTTCGCAGGCGGGCTCAAAATCGTCTACGACGTGCTGATCTGGCGCACCTTCAGGAAGGTGAAGATCGAAAAGTCCGTGTAGCGATGAACTCGGTCAGCCGGTTCTGCTACTCTTTTGGCCTTGTCTTCTTGAATGCCGCAATCCATTTGCGACAGCTCTGCGCAAGGAAAAGCCGGACCTGCGCGCCGTCATTTGTTCTGGCTATCTCGGCGTTCAGAGCATTCCGGCCTCGCCCGGAATCAACGTCCTGGCCAAGCCCTTCGAAACCGCGGTGCCTCGACGCGGGTGCTACGTCAGAAGCCAACCCCCGAGCAGTCGCGCCAGGGCCGACGGTACGAGGGCCTGGTAGGAGCGCAGGTTGATCTCCTCGCGGCGAAACCAGGTCCGCTGCCGGCGGGCGTAGGCCGCGGTCGCGGATTTGATGTCAGCCACGGCCGCTTCCAACGACAGAGCGCCGTCGAGGTTAAGGCCCAGCTGCTTGTAGCCAAGGGCCTGCATGGAACGCGCGGAAGCAAACCCAGCGGCGCGCAGACCGCGCACCTCGTCGACGAAACCGGCGGCCATCATGTGGTCGACCCGCGCGGCGATGCGCGAGCGCAAGGTATCCATGTCGAATTCGAGCAGCACCGAAAAGACCCGCAGGGGCGCGGGCGCGACCGCTTTCTGACGCCGCTGTTCACTGATGGTGACTCCCGTCTGCTCGTACACTTCCAGAGCCCGGCTGATGCGAACGAGATCGCCAGGCAGGATCTTGGCGGCGGCCTCTGGGTCGACCAGGCGCAACCGCTCGTGCAGGGCCGGAATGCCGAGGCTAGCGGCCTGGGCCTGGTGGCGCGCGCGGATCGCAGGGTCGGGCCGCGGCGCCTCGAACAGGCCGCGCACCAGCGCGCGAAAATAGAGTCCAGTGCCGCCCACGATGATCGGCAGGCGCTCGCGTTGCTCGGCGTCCCGAATGAGCGCGATCGCGGCCTCGGCCCACGCGGCCGCGTGAAATTGTTCGCCAGGCGAAATCAAATCGAGAAGGTGATGCGGAATCGCGGCGCGCTCCTCGGACGTGGCCTTGGCCGTACCGATGTCCATGCCGCGATAGACCTGCATCGAATCGCAGCACAGAATCTCGCCGCCAAGTCGTTCGGCCAGTTCCAGCCCGAGCGCGCTCTTGCCCGAGGCCGTGGGACCAAGGATCGCCACCACGGGTGGCGGGCGTGGCGACACTGCCATCAGGTTCGCCCCAGCCGCTGTTCGATCTCAGTCACGGGCATGCGCAACAGCACCGGCCGGCCGTGCGGGCAGTGCGAACGCAAGTCCACGGCATCCAGCTGAACCAGCAGCGCCAGCGCCTGCTCGCGGCTGACTACATCGCCGGCGCGCAAGGCGCCGTGGCACGCCATGGTGGCGAAGACCTTGTCGAAGCTGGCTTGGGCGTCGTTGCCGTGCTCGTCGCCGGACAGACCTGAAATCACGTCGAGCAGGAGCGGCTTGGGATCGACCTTCTTGAGCAGATCGGGGACCGCGCGCAGAAGCAGGGTTTGCGGACCAAAATCCTCGACCTCGAAACCTAGCTGGCCAAGCACCTCCAGCGCGGCGCCTTCGCGCACCACCGCCATGGCGTGTTCGTCGATCTCGATGGGAATCGGGAACAGCAGGCGCTGGCGCACGACCTGGTGCTGGCGGTGCGACTGGCGTAGACGCTCGAAGGTCACGCGCTCGTGGGCCGCGTGCTGATCCACGATGACCAGCTCGTCCCGGCTTTCGCAGATGAGGTAGGTGCGATGAACCTGTCCGATGTACTCCAGGCTGCCAAAGAAACCGGTCGCCATGACGGTCGGCGGTGCGGACACGCTCTCTTCCGATCTCGCTTCCGACGGTGTCTCCCTGGGCAGATCTAGGCCCTCGATGGTGTGGGCAAGTCCACGCGGACGGCTTTGTGGTACCGAACGCAGCGGCTCTTGCCAGCCGCGACCATCGCGCCGGGCTGGTAGCGGCGGCGCGGTCGCCTCACCCACGCCTTCCACGGGAGCGTCCAGGTTCTCGGGCGGCAAGGTGTACGCGCGCAGCGGGGCCGGCGGCAACCAGGGCGCGCGCGCCACCGCCGCGCCCACCACGTGGCGAACGGCCCCGTAGACTTCCTGCGGTCGCGCAAAGCGAACTTCCAACTTCTGTGGATGCACGTTCACATCCAGTTCCTGCCCAGGCACATCGACAAACAGCGCGGCCATGGGGTAGCGGCCCTTTTCCAAAAGCTCGCCGTAGCCCATACCGAGCGCGTGGAGCAATGACCGGTCGCGCACGAAGCGTTTGCCCACGAACAAGAAGGTCGAACGCGGCGTGGCCGACGCCTCCTCGGGCGCGGCCAGGAACGCGCGCACGACCACGCCCGCCTCCTCGCCCTGTGCCTCGTGCAAGAGGCTGGCGCCCCGACGGGCCAGGGCCGCGCGCACACGTTCGGCCATGTCGCGATGGGGAGGGAAATCCAGCACCACGCGGCCGTTGCCGCGCAGGCGGAAGTGGATCTCGGGATGAGCGAGCGCAAGCCGGATGACCGCCTCGGCGACGTTGGCCGCCTCAGTGGCCTCGGACTTCATGAATTTCAGGCGCGCCGGTGTGTTCCAGAACAGGTCGCGCACTTCGATCTGCGTCCCGTCGGGCATGCCGACATCGCCGCTGCTGGTTTCGATGCCCGCTTCGTAGCCCAAGCTGAAACCGGCGGTACTTCCGGGCCGTTTGGTGCGCAGGGTGAGGCGCGACACGGCCGCGATAGACGGCAGCGCCTCGCCGCGAAACCCAAACGTGGTCAGGCCCCACAGATCGTCGGGAGAAACGATCTTCGAGGTCGCGTGCCGCAGCAGCGCCAGGCGCGTTTCCTCGGCGGTCATGCCGCCGCCGTCGTCCACCACGCGAATCAGGCGCCGGCCGCCGGCATCGATCTCGACGTCAATTCGGCGAGCGCCCGCATCGATGGAATTTTCGGCCAGTTCTTTGACCACCGAGGCCGGACGCTCGACCACCTCGCCCGCCGCAATCTGGTCCGCGAGCGTGCGCGGCAAAACGTGAATACGTGGCGCCGGCGACGATGGTGTTTCCATGCCCACCAAGGATATTCCAAGAATGGTCGTTCTATCTGAAGTTCTTGCCCACGAGATACAGCTCGCTGCTCTGCTGTCGTGAGGCCTCGGGCTTGAGCAAGCGGATGTCGGAAAAGTGGTCTGCCATGCGCTTGCGCAGCTTCTCGACTTCGGGGCTTTGAAAAACCTTGGCCACGAAGGCACCCAGCGGCGCCAGCAGGCGTTCGGCGCGCAGAAGCGCTTCCTCGACCAGGTTCGCGGACCGCGCCTGATCGGTGGCGCGAATTCCAGTGGTATCGGGCGCCATGTCCGACAGCACGACATCGTAGGCCGCCAAGCCGCACAGCAATTGCTCGTCGGACAGCGTGTAGATGTCGGCCTCGATCACGTGGGCGCCAGGCACGGGCACAGGCAAAGGCAGGCGATCCACGCCTACCACCTTGCCGTGCGGACCAACGGCCTTGCACGCATACTGCATCCACGAGCCGGGCCGGCACCCGAGGTCGAGCACGCGCGCGCCAGGGTGAAACAGGCGCACGCGCCGGTCGATGTCTTCGAGCTTGTACACGGCACGCGCCGCGAACCCCTCGTTCCGCGCCTTGCGGAAAAAGGTGTCGTGGCGGTGCTTGCGGTCGCGGAGCTGGCCCACCCGAAAAGGCGGCTACTTCTTCTGAGCCGCGGTCTGGCCCTTCTTGGAGGCCTTCATCGGGTTCTTTGACTCGACCTCTTTGATGGCCTGAGGCACGATGTACTTCTTCACGTTCTTCGTGCTGCCCTTGAGGACGACAACGCCGTTGATGGGGCCGGGAACCGAGCCCTTCACGATCACGAGATTCTTCTCTTCCAGAATCTTCACCACCACGAGATCCGAGGAGGTGTAGTTGTTGGTGCCCATGCGCGCGGACATGCGCTTGCCCTTGTGCACGCGGCCGGGGGTCAGGCGGCAGCCGATGGAGCCACCGTGGCGGAAGAACTCGTGCGTACCGTGGGTGTCGGTGTCGCCTGCCATCTTGTGCAGCTTCATGACGCCCTGGTAGCCCTTGCCCTTGGTCACGCCACAAACGTCGACCACGTCGCCAGCCTTGAAGATCTGCCCAGCGGTCAGCACATCGCCAACCTTGCGCTCGGCAACGTCCTTGGCCAGGTCCAGGCGAATCTCGCGCAAGATGGCCGGCATCTTTTCGAGTCCCGCCTTCTTAAAGTAGCCCGACTCGGGACGGGTAATCTTGCGGGTGAGTTGCTCCTCGAAGCCCAGCTGCAAGGCCGCGTAGCCATGCTTTTCGACAGTGCGCTGCCCGGTGACCACGCAAGGTCCGATGGAAAGCACGGTGCAGCCCAGCGACGAACCGTCGTCGTGGAAATAGCGGGTCATCCCCAACTTGCGGCCGATCAGGCCCATCTTCTGTGACAT
>OCTA010002379.1_pt1 | contig 17160 bp, 19 predicted proteins | sample 1538991 | NCBI WGS metagenome assembly OCTA01 (sample SAMEA3539302, study PRJEB22396) | soil metagenome | biome: tundra; feature: field; material: soil | place: USA | collected 2010-05 | depth 0.15 m | reverse complement strand
GTTTTGAACCGTGGAATGGCGTGGCGCCTGGCGTTGCGGACTGCGTTGTCCGGCCATATCGGTAGAGATGTGCGCAGAGGGCGCCCGCATCCAAGATTGTCAGCGCCGCACTCGGCGCACCAGAATGCGCCATCCAGGAGGGCGCATGAGGTGGGACACAGAGTTCCGTTTGTCCCCGTCAGTCCAGAAGAAGGCCGGCAAAGCGAATGCTCCCGTGTTGTCGGCCACTCGAAGGGCCGCCCCCAGATCGGCGTGGGCGCGTGTCGTCGGCGGGCCGGTGCTTGCTTCCATCTCCCTACGGCGTGGGCTTTCGTTTCGGCCTTGGCCGCGGTGTCGCTGGAGGTTCACCGGAGACTACGACGACGTGCGTATTCTCTCCAACGCCGCAAGTCCGCATCAGCGCGTTCCATTCTGCCTCCGGTCTCACGCGGTACGTTTCGTAAACTACGTATAGGTAGTTGTCCCATTCCTTTGAAAAATAACCGCGGGTGTCAGCTAGGATCTCGTCGCTAACGCGCTTGGCGTCGGCGTCGTCACCGATGAACTTGTATTCAATCAGAGTCCGCAAGGCGGGCAGCCCGGTGTCTGGCTGAAAATTCTTGACCGGCTTCGAGATGCTGGGCTTGTGCCGTACGCCATCAGGAAAAAGGCAACGCAGCACCGCTTCAATGCGGTGGTGAACGTCATCTTCATTCCCTGGGGGCTCCGGGAAACACGCTCTATCAGTAATGGCGTACTGCGTCGCCCGCAGAATCTCAGTCAAATCTTTGGTAATAGTCCGCCCGCTGCCCTCGCCCAACGCCGCTTCTAGCGCGTCGATATATATCGAGAGCTTTTCCGTCCACACGAGGTACATGTCGTCGGCCCAAAACGTCTCCGCGTATTTGCCCTTAGCTTCCGCTTGCAGATGCTCCACGGCGTTCCGCGAGTGCTCAAGATTGCGGGTCTCCAGCAGCACCAGCAATTGCGTGAATGCGCGCTCGACGTAGTATTCGATCAACTGGTCGTGTTCGCCTCTCTCCTGATGTGCATCTTTATACTGCTCCCGTTCGATGAGGGCTTTGTTGGCCTCGTGAATCGACCCTCGAATGGCGTCCAGGCTTTCAGCGATCGGTTTCATGCAATACGTCCTCCAAGCATCAATCTGCGCTCGTGAAGTGCGACAACGTGCCACGGCGTTTCATCTCGCCAGAAGAACCGCCGTAATCGGGTCCACTCTTGCATTGTGTCATTTCTTGCGAGGACGCTATGCGAATAATTCCGTTACCCCTCCAAAGGCAGGCTGCCGGCCGTGGTGCACCAGGGTCCCGGCTGTATGGGCACAACCGCGGGGGCGGGGGCCAGATCTGGTATCTATTGGTAGTAGATATGCCAAGCCGGCCTGACCTCTTTCCCAGACATTTGAGGATCGGCCCGTATCTTCGCACCGTCGCCGCTAACGCGAAGTGGCGAACTGCGGATGAGTTTCCCAGTTGTCAGGAGTGGGCCGATGAGGTCGAAAAAGTCCTCGCGTTTCTAGATTCGCAAGACCAGTTTGAGAGGTTTCTTCCTCGCCTGTCCGCCAGAAAGGGCGAACGAGACGGCGCGCTCGCGGAAGCTTTTGTGGGATTCTTCTTCGCACGCAATGGTTTCAGAATACTCCGATGGGAGCCCGTAGTTATCCAAGATCGCCCGGGTGACTTGGAGGTCCAATGGGATACGACAGCGCCGATCTTCGTGGAAGTAAAGGGACCGGGCTGGGAGAGCGAACTGTCGCCGAGTGAGCGATCACAAGGCCGCGCGAGCCAGCCCAAGTACATTGACACTGAGGCAAGGTGGATGGCGCCCGCTGAAAAGTTTCGGTATGCGGTGACAAAGGCCCTGCCGAAGCTTGGGATTGAACGACCAAACTTGATCGTCATCGCGGATGACCTCTTCGTATCACCACTGGAATGGGAGCCATTGAAGCGTCACGTGTCGTCAATCCTGGAGCACTTTCTACGAGAACCGGCTTATTCCGCCGTTGGTGCTGTTCTGATGATCAGGCCCATTCTTTACGAAAAAACCGTCCAGTACCTCATTGGTTTTGTGGACAATGAGTTTGCATTAGGCACTGTAGGCTCCCACAGGTTGTCTCGATTGGCCTGGGGCGTAGTGCCGGGTCCCAGCGTCCTGGACGACATCGCTGAGCATCGGGTAAAAAGATGCTGGGAGTAGTGGCGGCCTGCCTGCGGCCGCCATTACCCGATGGTTGCTTTTAGGCACAGCCCTTTCGCCTGAGCGCCGAACAACGGCCTTATTTCGTCTTATCGGTACCAGTTCGGCTTGGCCCATGCCCTGAACCGAGATCAACTACGACGAGAGTAGCGGCAAGAAAGGATTCCAAACTGCCGGCTCACTTCTTCGCTGCGGGCAGTTTTGCGCTCGGAGTGCTATCCGCCTTGAGATCGCCTAAGGCGTATTGTATGCCGGCCAGGAAGTGTTCGAGCAGGGGTGCGTTCCAGAAGACGGGCGCGCCATGCCCCAGCGAGCTGTAGAACACGCGGCCCTTCTCATACGCGCGAATCCACGTCACGGGAAAATCCTGGTCAGCCATGCGCACCGGCAGGATGCGGTGCTTTGGGGAGAAGCCGGTCTTTTCCACATCGATGCTCAGGAGCACGTGAAGGTGGTCGCGGAGGGTCGGCTCCTGAAACTGGAAGGCCTGGTCGGCAATCTGGAATTCTTCGCCGTGAAACACAGCGTCCAGCGGGCTCGTCGGGTCCTCCACCTTCACCGTCATGGTCTCCCCGTCCCAGGGATGTCCGCCGTTCTCGGTCGCGCCCAACATCTGGCCGAACGGCGGCCACTGGTCGTACTTGGGATACTGCACGAAGGTCGCGATAGCATCGTGAATTCCCACGAATCCCTTGCCGCCCGCGATGAAGGCGAGTAGCGATTTCTTCAACTCCGGGTCTTCAAATAACACGCCTCCCGTATTCAGAAAGCAGAGGGCGTCGAACTGTTTGATCCGGTCCGGGCGGAACATCTCGATATCGTCGCTGAACACCGCCTCGTAGGCGCCGGTACGCTTGCCCATCTCTCCGATGGCGTAGTTGGCTGCCGGATTGGTGGCGTAGGAACTGCCGCGCCACGGATGGCCGTCGCGCATCACCAGGCTACTCACCAGCAAGCGGCGAGGCATTCTCGGCTTAGCCACCGCCTTCGCTGGAACGGCGTCGTCCACTTTCTGCTTCTGCTCTGGGGGCAGCGCCTGGCCATAGAGGAGCTTGAAACCAAGCGCCCCCGCCAACAGCAGATTGCATCTCATTGGGTTGCGTCCCATTATGGCTGGCTCCGCCCAGAAGTATACACCCGAGCGGCCCAGTGGAAGGCCTGGAAGCGATCACCCCGGCCCTGCGCGGGACAGTCTGCTTGGCCACAGGCGCGCCGTCAGTGCTGGCGGCGCCCTTTGGTCGCCCTTCGGCGTTGCGGGCGCACTGCTGGCGACCGTGGGCGCGCCGCTGGCCGGTCTTGGCGTACTGGGGACTGCGCGCGCCAGGTGACCACGCTCGTGGCGTCGCGCGTCGCTATTTATCGAGCTGTCTCCGGTACGTTGTGCGGCGATATCGGTAGGTGTCTGCGAAACGGCATTGCTCTCCTGGGAGCGAAGTCATCGGAAAAGGCCGGGCGCCGCGCGTCGCTCCAGGTGTTTTTCTAGACGCATTCGGCGTGGCTATAGCGCCCGCATGAAGGCGACCAAGTCCCCCTGTTCTTGCGCGGAAAGCTGGGTTTCAAGGATGAGGTTGAAGAATTCCACCGTGTCCTCAAGCGTCAGCAGGCGGCCGTCGTGGAGGTACGGCGGGCTGTCCTTAACTCCGCGCAGGGGAAACGTCTTGATGGGGCCGTCAGAGGCGGCCATCATGCCGTTCACCATGCGGGGCTTGTAGAAGCGCTCGGCTTGCAGGTTGTGCATGAGGTTGTCGGTGTAATATGGCGCCGGGTGGCAACTGGCGCAGCGGCCTTTCCCGAAGAAAATCTCCTCGCCGTGCAGTTCGTTGGCGGTCGCTTTCCTGGGGTCGAGTCTGCCTTGAACGTTCAGCTTTGGGGCCGGCGGGAAATCTAACAGCTCTTGGAACTCGGCCATGAAGTGGACCTGGCTGCCCCGATCGAGAATGTTGACGCCCTTCTTCGTCGCGATGACCGGGTCACCGTCGAAGTAAGCGGCGCGCTGCTCAAACTCGGTGAAATCTTCCACGGTCTTCAGAGCGCGCTGGGAGCCGAACAGGCGCTGCTCGTTTACGCCGCGCAAGGAGGGTGTGTTGATACGGTGCCGGTACTCCTGAGGCCGGATGTCGCCGACCAGGTGGGTGGCGCGGTTGGTGTGGCCGTTGGCGTGGCAGTCCAGGCAGGCTACACCGCGGCTGGCATGAGCGCTGCGGCGATCCTCGGTCTGATTAAACTGCTGTTGCGGAAACGGCGTAAGAAGCAGGCGGAGGCCTTCGATCTGCTTGGGGTTGAGGATGCCGTTGAAGATCTCGTAGTAGTTGTCGAGGGTGACGAGCTTGTCTTTCGAGACATCGCCGAGGTCGGGGCGAGTGGTGAGATAGATGGGCGGCGGGAATTCGGGGAGGAATTGGTCGGGAATGTCGAAGTCGAGGTCGAAGCGCGTCAGGTCGCGGTTCTCCTGCTTGTTCATCTCATCGATTTCGAATTTCGGGAAGACCATTCCGCCCTCCGGATGGTTGGGGTGAGGGAGGGGAAGGAAGCCGGCGGGGAAGATGTCGCGAGCTTTGATCTGGTCGGGAGTCAGTTTCGCCAACTGGTCCCAGGTCACTCCCGGGGCTAGTTTGACGCGCACGCCCTGCTGGATCGGCTTGCTACGCGACATGGTGACGCCGGGCGCGGGATTGTTGCTTAGGTCATAACGCTCTTCGAGGAGCGTCATTTGACGTTTCATGATGTCGGCCTTGGCGGCTGACATGCGGGTCATGATGGTTGCAAAGGCCTCATGGATATCGACGGGGGCGTAGCTGGAGGGCCGCATATTGTCCTGGGCCAGGAGAACGCCCACTCCAACGACGAGGCCCGCAGTCATGATCGAGGCCTGGATCATCGAACGTGTCTTGATTCGCATAATCTCCTTCCGCACCCGGGCGATGCTCCGCCAACGAGCCAGGCCCGGGTGGTTTGGTCCAGGATTTCCGTTTTGGCCTCCTGGCCCAGCAGCCATTATATATCCAATCGCCCCAATGAGAGCCGGTTGTCTCATCCTTCAATTCCGAGCGTGCTCTGGCGTGAGGGGAACGCGAGCCAGCTTGCCGAGGCAGCAACGCCCGGCCCCAGACCCGTGCCGGGAAACGCCACTCCTACCGGTTCGACGATCTTCGGCGCTTAAGAAGGCCCCCATCTCGTCCGCCTGGCCCCGGAAGTACTGCGCGTCCCGCGCGGACGAAGAGATCTGGGGGGGATCAGAGCGCCGCAATCGTTCCGAACAGCCGCTTGGCCAAATTGGGGATGCTGCAGGCCAAATTGCAGAGAGTCGAGAGGGAACTGCACCGGCGCGCCCTGAGGAGTCGCGCGGCGCCAGCGAATCGCGGAGTTGGGGCTTCATGACGCGACAGGCGACTTTCGATAGGACGACGTTGTCAGGCAATATCGGCCTTTTTCCGAGTGGCCGGTAATTCGACCGGAGCACCGAATTGCGGCCATAAGGTTGGTAAACGCTGCGCGACTTTCGGCGGGTAATGGTCCTCAAAGACGGCGCACCCAGATCAACCGCACACAGTGGACCATGCACCCGTCGGTTCATTGAAAACGCCGAGAAGCCTCTTTGCGCACGTGCCGGGAGCGAAGCGCTGCGCACCAACGCGAGAAAACGACGTAATAGTTCCCGTCCGCGCGTGATCGCCCGCGATCCGTTCGCCGGGGTTCGGCGGCCAGCCCCGTCAGCGGCCCGCGAGGGACAGCCGGAACGCGGCCATCTCCTGGCCGTTGCGAACCAGCAGGACGTCACCGGCCAGAACCGGGTGGTTCCAGGTCTTGCCCTCGAGCGCCGGGAACCGCGCGAGCTCCGTGAACTGATCGGGGATCGCCCGGACCAGCGCCAGCTCACCCTCTTCCGACAACACCAGAAGCAAGTCCTGATCGGGCAGCAGGACGAGCTGGCCGTTGCCGTAGCGTCCGCCCTTCCACTTGCGCTTGCCGTCCTTGAGGTCGATGCACGCGAGGATGCTGCCGTCGAAGCCGAAGGCATAGCCATCATGAACGACGAAGTCGTTGAAGTAGGGCTTCAGCCCATTCGAGGTCCAGCGCTCTTCGACGGTCCATCCGCCGGGTCCACGCGCGACCGCGAGGCGGCGCGTGCCGCTGCTGTCGCTGACGCTGATCAGGATGTCGCCGTCCGCGGTCAGGGCCGGCTGCACGATGGGGTAGCCTGGCCATGGGTGCTCCCAGAGCAGCGTGCCGTCGGCGAGCGCGACGCTGGTCGCGCCGGCTTCGCTCAAAAGCAGGACCTGCTGGACTCCGTCGATGGTCAATAGATGCGGCGAGCTGTAGCTCACGCCGTGGGCCGGGCCGACCCAGCGCCGGGCTCCGGTGGCGCGGTCATAAGCGGCGAGCTGGCCGGCGACGCCGACGATGAGGACATCGCCGACCACCAACGGCGAGCTCGCGAATCCCCATTGCGGACTCTTCATGCCGGTGTCGGACGCCGCGTTGTGCGACCACACGACGGCACCGTCACGGGCGTTGAGCACGTTCAGGATTCCGGTGGCGCCAAATGTGTACACGCGACCATTGCTGAGGGTCGGCGTCGCGCGCGGACCGGCGCCGCCATTCGACTCCCAGAAGCGGGACGTGTCGCGGTGTGCCCACACCGGCTCGCCGCTGGTCAGTTTGTAGCAGGCGACGACCTCATCGGGACCGCGCTGCTCTTGGGTGTAGATGAGGCCGCCGCGAACCGCGAAGGACGACCAGCCCGGTCCGACCGGCCGGCGCCATAGCGCGACCGGCGGCGACGCAGTCCAGTCGGTTTTGATCCGCACGCCGGGAATGACATCGTCGCGATGGGGTCCGCGAAAGCCTGGCCAGATGGGTCCCGTCTCCGCTTCCGCGGGAGCCGGCGGAAGCGCCACCGGCTCGTTGCCCGATTTGGCCACCAGCCGTTTCTCGGGAGTCTTCGCTGCTGCCGGAACCGGCGGAAGCGCCGCCGGCTCGTTGCCGGATTGGGCCACGGGCCGTTTCTCGGGAGTCTCCGCTGCTGCCCGAACCGGCGGGAGCGCCCCTGGCTCGTTGCCGGATTTGGCCATGAGCCGTTCCTCCGGAGTCTTCGCCCACCGCCAGTGCAAGTCGTTATGGAAGCTGCCGGCGGTGAAGCCACCGGTCCGGACGAGCGTCAACACTCCACACGCGAGCAGGATGGTCGCGACCATCGACACGCGCCGGGGTCCGTCCGGGAGACGACGGGTGGCCACCGCCCACGCGACGAGGGCGAGGCTCAGGATTGGGATCGCCAAGATGGGGAACAACATCCCTTGCGCCCCAGTCGCAATCGACACGTCAACGATGCGCTTTGTCGCGAACAGCACGACGATCATCAGGCCGACGGCGCCCAAGCGCTCGGACCAAGGCGCCCGGCTAAGGAACAACCACCACAGGACGATGGCCAACCCGCCGACGAGTTCCCCAAGCAATCCAAAGAGCGCGGCTTCGGGCACGACGGCAGGGACGGCAAACCTTACCAGCCACTGCAGGATCACGATGACCACGCCGGGCCACAGCCGGAGCGGCTTCCTAGCCGAATTTTTCATCTTGGTCCCAGAGTCCTATTCAGTATGCCCGGCGGGCATCGTTGACCTGGTATGGTCATGGGCAATCATACGCAAGAGAACGGCGGATCGTTCCACATAAATCGCTATACGCGCTCTTGGTCCCCCAGGGGTGTGCAGAAAGCAGATGCCATTCACCGGGCGGGCGCTAGGCGCTTGTCTCGGGCTTGCCGCCGTCAATGCGCATTCAACGTTTACAACGAATCCTCGAATTCCGATGGCGGTAACGAATAGTGGCGGGATGATGGGCACAACTCGCGTCAACCCGCGCCTAACGCACGTAGCGTTTAGGTTCCTGCGCAGTGGCAATTCGTCGGCCAATCGGAAAAAGCTTTCAAACGGTCGTCCAACCGTGGCCCACTATTTTCCGGCCGGCGCACGACGGCGTTGTTTGCCATTATCGTCCGGCCACACCGGCTGGTTGCGCCCCCCAGTCTGGCGTCCCGTTTCCGCCTGGCGCGCCGTGATTCAGGAACGTCGGCGAGCGGGCACTTCACCGGGGGCAGTCGCCAGCCGCGTCTGCCTTGACGACTCTACACAGCTTCTGCTCCCAAGCGGGTGCCCGGGCGGCGGATACCCGCGGCAGTCCAGGCCCCCAATGGGGCCTTCTATGGGACAACCTTGTTTGGCGGGACCAGTAGTTCTTTGAGTACATCCTCGAAGACATTCCCTTCTTCGAAGCCGACTACCTTCTTTCTGACGATCCCTGTGCGGTCCGCCAAAATTGTTGCTGGTATTCCGAGCACGTTGTAACGGTCAACGTTCATGCCGTTGATGAGCAGGGGGTACGTGATTCCGTATTTCTTGGCGAACCTGCGGACTTGGGCTGGACTGGAATCCAGCGCGATCCCGACCACTACCAATCCGCGACTCCTGTACCTGCGGTACAGGTCTTCGTAGCCCGGCATTTCTTTCTTGCATGGACCGCACCAAGTGGCCCAGAAATCCAGCAGGATCACTTTGCCCTGGAACTGCCGAAGCGCGACTGTGCGGCCGGAGGTGTCGGGCAACGAAAAATCCGGGACTCGATCCACCGGTGCTTGCGGGCGGAGCGGTATGGTGAACGCAAGACACGACACGAACAGAAGGATTCCGCGCTTCAGTTCAGAATCTCCAATATCTCCAATTGCGATGTGTCCGGCGTCTTAGGCTTCTTGCCTGCGGGCTTCTTGTACAGCAGTCCCCGGATCTTCACGGCTCCGACAAGCGCTCCCGGCTCCTCGAGTTTCCTCGAAATCGCGTTTGGCTTCACCGGGAATGACAGATTATCGCCAATCTTGAATATCATTCCGGTTGCGCCATCCTTCACGATTTCTCCGCTGGCAATGATGTCCATCTCCGATACGGATACACCGCTGTCGTAGACGGCCTTGAAAATGGCGGAAGGATCAAACTTGGAATCCTCCTTGCGGAAGATCACCACCTTCCCATCCACCAAACTGACTTCCACTTTTTGAACACCAGCCTGGCGTCCCAGGTGCTGTTGCACCCCGTAGGCTCAAAGGTTTCACGTCATGCCTTCGACGCGCAACTCAATCCGCTCGATGCCCGACTCGGCATCAATCAAACCGGGTGCCAATGTCGCCGCAGCGAGCGCCATGTACATCAATCTTCTTCTCAACATGCTGACAAGTCCTCCTTCCAGCTTCAATGCCGGAATTGAAACTGCTTCCCGATCCCGAAGCTGATGTGCCTATCCGTCGTGTCTTGAATGCCATTGTTCCGCTGAACGACGGGAAAATCGATGCCGAACCACAACTCCAGCCCCCCGCGCGGACTGAAGTAGGTGGCCGCTCCCACGCTGACAATTTCGCCTCCCGTGTCCGCTTGCCGCGCCATCGCAACTCTATCGTATCCTGCATGCGTCCAGACGAGTTGGGGGCCGATCCACCATTCCCTGCCGACCGAGTGCGATTGGTAAGGACGATAAGGAAAATACAAGCGCGTATGCACGTCGTCCCCGAGTTTGGTTGCTTGTGTCCCCTCCGTCCGGTGGAGGTAGTCCACAGCGGCATCCGCCACAAGCTTTTTGATGTTGAAGAGTCCCGTATAGGTGCCATTGAAACTCAAGAACAGATCCGTCGAACCGGAGCCCGGTTGCAAACTCACCGGAAGCAGCGCTCCGGAAGCATCGCGGAGATCGGTACGCCCGGTGGCGAACTTCACGCCCGCTCCAATGGAAGCCTGTGTGGTGCCGCGCGGTGAATCCAGGCGCAGAAAGCGATACTTCAGGTGGACCAGAGTATCGCCGAATCCAGTTCCGCCTGTATCGTTCAGGTGATTCGTGGCAATCGCCCCGACGGCCGTCAGTTCGAGGTCGCGGCGCATTCCTAAGGTTAAAAGCAGCGGTTGGCGCACTTCAAGCGTTGGCCGTATTCCTGGCGTTGCGGTCGCGCCCGAAGGCGCGGTTCTGAATATCGAATCCACAGCGTACGAGAGCATGGCACCACCAGGGAAGATGGTATTTCCGGTCTCCGGCGTGGGTCCTTGACACCAAGCGATTGCCGCCGCGCACACGAAGAGACCGAACGTCCGCAAAGGTCACCGCTCCTGTGAGACTCTTTCATTCTCGCATCATGCCGGTCACCCGCCCGCCGCGCGTCGAAAAACCGGAACTCGTTGTGGAGGCATATCGGTAGCGGTTGTCGTCGCTGGGTGGGACCGGTGCTGGCTGACGATCACGTGAGCGGTTTGCGCGTTTCTCGGCCAGTTGGCTGGACCACACCGGCAAGGAGACCGTGCTTTATGCCTTCACAGGGGGAACGGACGGCGGAATTCCCTACGGAGGTCTGGTTCGGGACGTGGCAGGCAACCTTTACGGCACCACGTATGCCGGTGGCGACCTAACGGGACCGAACGGCAGCTTTGGCGAGGGAGTGGTGTACAAGGTTGACCGGACCGGCAAAGAGACTGTCCTTTACTCCTTCACGGGCCTTTCGGACGGAGGGAACCCCGAAACGGGTCTGGTTTCGAACGCGGGCATCCCCGATTGCACCAGCTATGAGCTCTACGGGACCACCAGCAGCGGCGGCGACCTAGGCTCAAGCTATGCTACGGATACGGCTGCGGAGTGGTGTTCAAGCTCACGTTCCGTAAGTAAGTGAACGCCATCGTCCCCGGCGGAAGTGGCTCACGGCGATCGCGAGCCGCCGGCCCAGACATCGCATAACGAGTACACAAGGGGAAGAAGCGATGGATCAGATCGACAGGGACCCTCCGGTAGTGGTCCTGTTGGCGGCTGCTAGTGACGCCGGATGCTGTGCTTGTCCGGCGCCGGAAGCAAGCGGCTTCCCACTGGCCTTCTGCGAATCGCGGGAACGCTTCCGCTCGTCACCACCGCGAACGATTGCGACACCTGTTGACTCGCCGTATTCTCCAGAGGACCGAACGTGATGTTCGCGTTCTCCGCCGTGCCGTCGTCGAAGTCCGTGTAACCCGGCTCGTTGGTTACCGCGCTCAGGAGGCTATCCGCGTTGCACGTAATCGTCCCCGCGCCGCCCGAAAGCGTCGCGTCGTTGCCCCCGTAATCCCCCCCGATATTGAACGTCAGAGCCGCCAGTGGAGCCAGGTTCGCCGAAGTCGCCGGAAGTCCCGTCGTGCGCAGCGTCTGCCCCACGATCGTGATGCTCGCCGACCCCACGTTATTCCCGTTGTTGTCCGTCACCGTGTAGTTGGCCCCTGTCACCGTGCCCGTGCCGTCGGTCGTGTAAGTCAACGTGATATTGAACGAATACCCGGCGGTATCGTCGCGCTCGGCAGCGTCGCCAGCGCCACATCGATCCGGTTCAGCTCGTCCGAAAGAGCCGTCCCGTTCCAAGTGTCAATCCTTGCCCACAGCTGCGTGCTGCCCGGACTCGCGTAAATCACGAACTGCTGCCACTCCGTCGTGATCGCCGGGCCCTCCGTCGGATACCCGTTGAGCTGGAAGCTGTAGCCGTTCGACGAACTCACGAAATCCACCGAAAACTCAATGGTCGCCGATAACCCCGTAATCGCGTTCCCGCCCGCGTCGAGAAAATAATTCACGTTGCCGGTCAGGCCCGTCGGCGGCGGCACGATGCCCGCGCCATACGAGTCGCTCTCGAGAAACGCATACTCAACCGTGTTGTTGCTGTTGTTGGTGACGACCATGAAGTACAGAACGGTCGTGAGATCGCCGCTGAGCTGGCTCCACGCCGTGCTCACGCCGAGTTCGTTCCAATACGGGTAGCCGTCCGAAGCCGTATTCCACAGGTTGTCGGTAAAGGACGGAGTCAGCGGCATCACCTGAAGCACAGGCAAAAAACCGGGGAAGTTCGGCCTTGCGAAAAACCACCCGGCCGAAGCGCCGGGCGCCAGACTGTTGCTGCCCCACTGTGAAGCCATTGCACGTTCCTCCTTCGCCTGTCTTCAGTGCGCCTTCTTCACGAGCTTTTGCGACGCCGTATCCACGCGATACGCCTCGTGCAACTCGCGCAGCGGCCGCTTCGCGTCGGCCGCGCTCAGCTCCACTCCCACCATCTGCTGCCCCGCGCCCGGCATCATGCCGAAGCTCGTGAATTTGCTGCCCGACGCCTTCAGATCCACGGCTTTCGAGATTGAGAGAATGCGCCCGTGTTCGTCATGCAGGATCGATGCTTTCATGGAATGCTCCTTGCGATTCGTTCGTCCTCAGAGATCGTTCTCGAGGAACGCGTATTCGACGATGTTGTTGCTGTTGTTGGTGACCACCATGAACCAGAGCAGCGTCGACTGGTCGTCGCTGAGCTGGCTCCAGATCGTGCTCACTCCGAGTTCGTTCCAATACGGGTAGCCGTCCGAAGCCGTATTCCACAGATTGTCCGTATACGACGGCGTCATCGGCATCACCTGCAGCACCGGCAGGAATCCCGGCTGATTCGGCCTTGCGAAAAACCACCCGGCGGACGCGCCGGGCGCAAGACTGTTGTTGCCCCACTGGGAAGCCATGATGGGTTGCTCCTTCCGCGATTTGGGGGCCCGTTGCGGCCGCCTTCGTCCATGTTGCACCGATTCTGTCTTCAGCACAACCGTCAGAATTGTCCAATACAAGATGAGCCTGAAATGAGAAGTCGTTCCCAATACAAGATGAGCCTGAAAACGCGGGCGACCCGGTCGGCGAGTGCGCGGATTCAGGCCTACGCTTTCGCCTCCACGTAGGACACCCGGATGAGGATCTTCGTCCTTGGGACCGGTAGCGATTCGTGGCCGGCTCAGGTCCAGGGCGCTCCTCCCACTCGAACCAGGATTCCGCACGCGACGCCGGTGGTAGCTCCTCCGGCGGTATTTGCCTCACGGTGACGGTGTGCCGTGGTCCGGTGTACAGAAACTGGGCACACTTTCCTCCTGCGTGCAGCAGGCGACCGAAAGGAGTTCTCGAACGAGGGTTAAGGGCACGCGACTGGGAATTGGTGTCCCTTTGAGAATGTGCCCCTCAGGATTGCCGAGGCAGCTCCTCGCCGGTCGTTCACGTTACTTCAAGCCGTAGCGCTTCCGTTTGTTCAAAAACGCACGGAAATTGGAATTCACCTGAGTTTTCGATGTGCCACCCGTGTGCGGACATTGGGGGCGCGGACTTTTTGGGGCATCAACGACGAAGCTTCGGCTCTTCGAAAAATAGCAAAAAGCAAGGTCTGATCAAAATCCGGCGCCTGGAAGTGGCCGGATGCATGCCAGTTCGAGATTCCTGGTTTGTGCCCGCTAAAAGCGGTTACCGGATCTGCAACGCCATGTCGCCGGACAGGTCGGCGCGGCCGTTGAGTAGCTTCGACAGCGGCGGGCGCGCGACGCCCGGCACCTTCGCGGCGCCGTACACGGACCATGCGGCGGTGGGTCCGGCAAGAATCCGGGGAGTTCGTACGGGGCCTACCAGCACCCTCCCCGCCTCCTTCATGGTTGCCTTATCGTTTTCTGGGGGCCAAGGGCGTGAAGAAGACAGGCCAGTGGCTCTGTGAGCCCGAGACGTGACCATCCTATCGGAATACGAGGTTACTCGTCGATGAGCTAGAACGCGACCTGGGGAAAATGAATCTTCAGCTTATAGCAAATGAAGAGAACCAGGATCGCGCCCAGTGTGGAAAAAATGAGGCCGGCGGGATGATATCGTTCGTTTGTCGGGCGCGAAAACATGTGGGTAACGCCGCCGCCGATGATCGATCCGATGATGCCGAGCACGATCGTCCAGAAGATCGTCATGTGCACGTGCATCACCGATTTCGCGACAACCCCCGAGATTAGCCCAATAAGAACATACCAGATTAAGTGAAACATACTTTTTCCTCCTGCGTTTGCCTTCAGAACGTCGTCGAGTATAGACTAGGGTTTGGCAAGTTCAGAGAACTTTCCTATGGCATTGATCGGCTTTCCAAATTGAAACTCAAAAATTGGCCATTGTCAAGGGCGGAGTGAAAGGTTGGCCGAACGTCAGTCGCGCGCGGCCATCTTCGCGGCGGCCACCGCGGCCTGCGCCTGCTCGTGCCACTCCAACAGCGCGCTCAGGTACTGGAGCGCGTCTGGCCTTGGCGCCGCCTCGCCGGGCGATGATCGTGGCACGCCTGCGCGAAATGGCGCGGATGTGCCGTGGCGGCTTTGGTGCGGAGGCATAGCGAGGTCGATGGTACCGCGCCTAAGTGCCGATTGAACCCGGCGACCTGTGCGCGGTGCTGGCGTCGGGCCGGCGGCGCCAAGGCCGAACATCGCAACCACGTGCGCTTCTCGGCGCTCCGCACGCCATTCGCGTCTCGGCGCAGCTCCTCGCCCGCATTTTGCGTCCTGCGGCTGCTGCGCGCTGATCCGGCGTTGCGCCATTTTTGACTCTCGATTCTTCTTCAAAAACGCACGGAAATTGGAATTCACCTCGCGGATGCGCTGTGGCAGGCAGGGTGCGGAGGCATCGCGAGTTGGATGGTACCGCGCCTAACGGCCGATTGAACCCGGCGATTCAAAAACGCCCGGAAATTGGAATTCACCAATGAAATGCAGCTCATCAATGGATAATTCGATCATCATGCTGCGCCGGCCCCCGTCACCTTGAACAATGTGTTGAAACGGCTTCCCCTGAACGGCCATACACCTGCTCATACAGCCATCGGAGAAGAAAATGCGAAAACTGGTTCTTACCGTGTTGTTTGGCTTTGCCCTAGGGCTGGTACCTGCTCATGCGGAGGTCGTTATCAGGCTTCGGCCGCCGATTAGCATTCGGGAGCATCGCACCTTTCGTCCAAGCCGAGATCACGTCTGGATTGGGGGATATCACCGCTGGGATGGCAACGCCTACGCTTGGCAGGCGGGTCGGTGGGAAGTGCCGCCACGCGCCCGTGCGAGATGGGTTGCTCCCCGATACACGCACCGCCATGACGGGTATGTCTATTCGGAAGGTTACTGGCGGTAGCTCTTCGTTGTGTCCGCGCTCGGTCATTTGACCGCCTGCGGTCATGGCATCAGTTTTGCCAGTGGCGATGGTGTTTCGGGTCATGCTGCGGTGGCCTCCTTCGCCTTGATGAGTTTTGTATTTTTCTGAAAGCGCTGGTGGGCGTTGGGAGGCGAGCCTGGCCGCGAGGCAGGTGCCAAGGCTCTGCTACACCTGGCTGGCTCTGTTGCCGGACGACTACACTGGATGTCGCGTGCCTCGTCGCGATCAAAACCCTGACCGGCCTTGGACTGTCTGCCACCGCCGCCGCGCAGATCGTCGATCGCCTGCAGAATGAGCCGCAGACAGTCTGCAACACGGAGGAGGGCGCTCGAACAGGGTGCACGCCATCTCTATATTCACGGGGCCGAGGGCGACATTGGGCCGCGGCTTTGGGCAGGCAGCGCCGCGACCGAAGTGGCGCCGTTTGTCTTGAAGAGTCTGAACAGTTGTACCGGGAGAAATATCTCGACTGGCTGCCGCCGATATGGTGGTGGTGCGCGAGTTCGATCCGTCTGAGGTCATGCGGATGAAGGCGCTGCTGGGGCCAGACGCTTCGCCCGAGCAGGTAACCGAGCGCATGGAACAAATCGCCGAAGACCGTCGCCGGCGCCACCTTAGTGCTCGCGTGCGGCGCGTAATCGGGGCCGTAGCCTGATGCGCGTGCTGCCCGGGCTACTTTGGCGGCGGGGGCGGTCCGTTGCCGCAGTCGTTGCGTAGCTCGTTGGGGGCGCCGGCCGGCGGCGTGCTCCATGTGTTGTCGATGCAGGGGATTGCGCTCAGATACTCGTAGATTGCCTCGATGTCACCGTCCGTCATGTCCTGAAAGTCGGGCCAGGGCATGACTTGGAGAACCGCCCCATTAACGGGCGGCGGAATGCAGTTTGCCGGGACTGGAGGCGGCCCAGGTGATGTGCAGCTCGGATGGATGTAGTCCATGTCGACACCAGTCCGCAAGATCTTCATGAATTGAGCCAATGTATGTCCGCCTTCGGGAAGGCCGTTCTTGTCCGGCGTCAAGTTGCGGGCGACAATGGTCGGACCAAGATAGGTTCCATAAGCTGTGCCTGGCCCAACATTAAACGGGAGGGCCGCACCGAAGGGTGCGCCTCCAGCGAGGTACTGGGTGGGGTCGGTCTTTTTCGGCTTTTGGCCAAGGAAGTACGGATTGTGATTCATCAGGAAATTGAAGTTCGGAGGGCCGCCGGAGGTGTGACAAAAGTTGCAATCGTTGGCTGCGTTGACCAAATACCAGTTCCAACAGCCGACCGTCGGCTCCTGGCGGTCCGTCCCGCAGGCCTTGGCCGCCAGAGCGTAGAACACGAGTTTGCCTATCGGGGACAAGTACTGGGAAGGGATCGCGTTCACATCGGCGGGAGCCTTGCCGAATCCCGTTAGCGTGGCAGTTTGGGTGTCAGCCGTTTTACAGGACCTGTAAAAATACTGACAGGGTTTCTTTATAGAGACTTTAGATGGCAACGGCAGACTCCCTTCGACGAAGAGTCTCCGGTTGGCCGCAGTCGCGAATGATGCAACCCGGACAGATGATGGCGATTCTGGGGTGCTCTCGACGAAACGCCCGGATCTGCTTGGTCGTCGCCACAAATGGCTTCCGACACTCCTTGCAGACCGGCCGCTCCCGTGCTCGTCGATCACAAACATATGCCACTTCTACTGGCCGTCCAGCGCCTCAGGCGCATGGTGTTTCGCGCCGCCCACGGTCCGGTTGCTGCCGCGACGCAAGTCCTTGGCGCGAAGCCCCCATGCTTGTCTACGTTTAGGGCGTGCGTAGTTAATCCCTTTCCTTTCTGTGAGTTGCCTGATAACGCCACATATCACTAGCAGACAGCCTGCCCGCATCGCCCGCTCCTCTGGCGAGGAAGGCCAGCAAGCCGATGCGCAAGCAGTCTCATGGTTTCACCAACTCTATCGTTGCCAGGTAAATGTTAGCCCCCGTCGTAGCTGCCG